>ERZ772979.962-NODE-962-length-18023-cov-3.010519_pt1 | contig 18023 bp, 28 predicted proteins | sample MGYA00511130_ERZ772979 | MGnify/ENA primary metagenome ERZ772979 (study PRJEB29015, sample SAMEA2738103) | human oral metagenome | biome: human oral; feature: human-associated habitat; material: saliva | place: China | collected 2186 ... | reverse complement strand
GGCAGGTAGCGCTCGGCATAGGCTGCATCGGCGAGCTTCTCTGCGGGGACGTCAGTGAAGGAGGCGTAGACGGAGTTGAAGATGTCTCTATTTAGAAAAGTAAGCTATATGGAAGACCCGTTTCCTAACAATAAATTATTAAAAGAGAAAGACTCGCCAGTAGATAGAGGGTACAGGGTGTATAATTATCTATTCGCTAGTCGTAAGGAGATTTAATGGACAAGAAAGAAATTCATTTAGCTCTAACTGGACATCGCCCTGACAGACTAGCTGGATATAATTTGTCAGCTTTGTACTACCGTTGCATGAGAGATTATTTACTAGGCGTAATCAAGAAATATCTTACTAAATACGATACGGTAGTATGTCATTCTGGCATGGCTCTAGGAGCAGATACTGTATGGGCTATAGCGATTGTAAAAGCTCAATCTATCTATGGTAAAGACAGAGTTAAGTTTCACGCAGAAATACCGTCTCGTGACCAATACCATAAATGGAGCAAGGCTGACCAAGAACGATGGAAGTATTTAATCTATATTGCGCAAGAGGTTACAGATTATTTTGACCAACGCAAGCATTATGTTCAAATATTAGACAGTAGAAACGTTGGTATGATTGATAAGTGCGATGTTTTAATCGCTGTATGGGACGGGAAACCATTTGGCGGAACATATAAAGCTATTAAATATGCAGAAAGCAAGGGTAAACAGTTAATCAATCTTGAACCAGATATGTTTTATTAAAGGAGAATTTGATGGCACGACTAAGTGGCGATATTTATAAGAAATTACGAAAGAAGTACGGAGTAGATACTATCTGGTCTTTCAGTAGAATTAACACCTACCTAGACCAACCATGGTGCTACCGTATGCAATACATTGAAAAAGCAGATGTTAATGGTGACAATATCTATTCTTACTTTGGAACGATTTGCCACAACATCATTGAAAGTTATTACGAAGGACATCACCAAGCTCATGAATTGCTAGGTATTTTCAATACTAAAGTAAGTGAGTGGGAAAAATTAGACAACCCTAATTTGAAGTTCCCAAGTGAAAAGGTTCGTGACGGGTACATTCTCAATATTCAGCATTACTTTGAAAACTTTGAGCCTATCGAACACCCAGTAACAAGCGAACAGCCAGTACTCATTGTCTTAAATCGCAATGACCGTAACTATGTATTGGTTGGGTATATCGACTCAACATACTGGACTGACGACAAGACAAAACTTCATATCGTTGACTACAAGACTTCAAGCAAGTCTGGTTTCAGTGGTAAGAAGTTGAAAGAGAAAGCTAGACAATTACTATTGTACGCTATTGGCGCACATCAGAAAACTGGAGTACCTTACGAGAACATTTCCGTTGAGTATGATATGCTTAAGTATGTTAATGTACGGTACTTACAAAAGAATGGTAAGTGGGCTACTAGCTTACAAGAGCGCTCTAACTGGGTAAGCTCTCAACAAAACAAGTTATTGAAACTCTTGATGGATAATGACATCATGGAATTTGAAGCTCAAGAAATGATTGATAACGCAATTTTAGACAACTCTCTTGAGTCAATGCCTGACTATGTTCAAGAACGATTCAAGATTGAAAAAGGTGTTGTTGTAGTAGAAGCTACAGAAGAAGACATGAATGAATTGTCTGAGCTTATTATGGATGTTATTGACGAAATTGAACACAAGTCTAAAGGTGATTTAGAGGTTGAGTTCCCTGAGCCAGTGATTGACGAGAGCAATAGTTTCTTCTTCCATGTGTTAGGGAAACCATTCTTGCAGTATCACCAAGGCTACAAGGATATGATGTTGATGAATGGAATGAACACTGACGGTGCAGACCTAGACGACATCATGAATTATTTTGAATAAAATCTCAAATAACTATTGACAAAATCGAAAAAATGGGGTATACTTGTATCAGTAAATAAGTAATACCTCATTTTTTGGTAGATAGGAGAATATTATGGAAGAGATTTTGAGACTGATTGACGATTTAACACTACTGATGGCACGTTATGATTTTAATACCCTTATGCACATGGCACAATATAAAGAAAAGATTCATGGTGGAGCATACAATGTCCACTACGATACTCTTGTTGAATACAACATGGAGCGTGGTGGCTTAACCGCTGAATTAGATGTTTACTGCCATGACGCAAACGAAATGTTTACAACTAAGTCGGTAGCGAACGTAGCATTAGTTATCAGCTACAACAATAAACCACTGTACCGTCACTCATTACAAGCTGAAATTCCACAAGACCCACAAAATGAATTATGGGAGTACACAGAAGTATCTGTATTTGTAGCTTCGCCATTAGTGTTTGCGTCTGTAGTAGAAGACGGTTATCAAGAAACACTATTACAAGTTGTGTCTGACACAGCAGAAAAGTTAGGTAAGTAGTATGCGTTACAACGAGAATCACGATTTGTGGGAGCACGCATTACAACTCTCATTGAAGCCAGAAGATTATGAGTATACAGAAGAAGAGAAAGCGTTAGTGGAGAAGATTTACAACACTTTCTTTGGCAGTGATACTCGCAATTATCGTTTGGTTTCAGATGAAGACTACGACATGATGTTAGAAGAAGCTCTTAATATTAACTATCTTATCCTGTCTAAGTTCCTTGAAGACCACGACTTAACCGTAAGTAGTATGTCACGAGAGTATGGTATTGCCCGTTCTAACATTTCAAACATTCGTGTGAAAGCACATCTTCCAAGTGATAACATGATTGAGACACTTAGTGAGATTGGGCTTAAACTTGTCGGGCGCAAAGAGTTACACAAAATGATTAAAGAGGGGATTGAGGCTGGTTGGCTAAGACCTTTATAAACTTACATCAACATACTCATTACTCAAACGGAACCACGATTCCAGAAGTAGTATCTAAGCCCTCTGATTACATTCAGTATGCCTTAGACAATAGGTTGAAGTCTGTATGCTTCACTGAACATGGCAACGTGTTTTCGTGGGTGGCCAAGAAGAAGCTAGCTAATGCTTCGGGTCTCAAGTATATCCATGGTGTTGAAGCATACGTTACAGAAACACTTGACGAAAAGGTTGCAGACAATTATCATTTAGTGCTAATTGCTCGTAACCATGATGGCGTATTAGAGCTAAATCGGCTCATATCTCACGCTTACGGGGGCAGAAATGGAGAAGAGGGTAATAACCACTTCTACTTTAAGCCTCGTCTATCGGCCTCTGAGGTGGCAAATACGAGCGATAATATCTTCATTTTATCAGCCTGTCTTGGTGGCCCTCTATGGCAAAATTATTCAGCAAACAGCATGGATAATTTCAATCGGTGGGTAAACTTCTTCAAAGACAACAAACATCGTGCTTGGTTGGAAGTTCAGCCTCACAATGATAGAGAGCAGATTGAATACAATAAACTATTGTTGTCGCTACATAAAGAGCATGGTATTCCACTTGTAGCCACAAATGACGTTCACGCTGTAGATAAACGTGCAGATGAACTTCGCAAGTCACTTATGCGTGGTAGCAAATTCTTTGAACCTAAAGCTCTTAAGATGGCAAAAGAATCAGGTATCTCACTTGCAGAAGCAGAAGATATTATTGTAGAAGAATGGGAGTTAGCAAACCAAGGTTTTGAGTGTTGGGCAAAATCGTATGATGAAATGCTTGAGTCATTTGAAGCTCAAGGTGTTCTGTCTAAAGAACAAGCGATTGAAGCCCTTGCAAATACATTGGTTATCGACTCTATGATTGAAGACCATGAATTTGACCGTACATTTAAGTACCCTAAGATTTCAGAAACACCAGAAGATGATATGAAGAAAATTATCAACACTGGCTACAGAAGTCGTGGACTTGACAAAATGCCTAAAGACCAACTGAAAGAATACATCGAACGTGTTCAGAAAGAGTACAAGGTGTATAAAGATATGGGCGCTATTGACTATATGCTCTTAGAAGAGTATGTAGTTGGTACTGCTAAACGTAACGGTAAATGGGTAGGCCCAGCTCGTGGGTCTGTATCGGGTAGCTTAATTGCTTACCTAATGGGTGTGACTGACGTAGACCCAATTAAAGAAAACTTGAGCTTTGAGCGTTTCATGAATAAAGACCGTATCTCACTTCCCGATGTCGATAACGATATTTCGGGTGTTGGCGAAGACTCTGACAGAGCATGGGTAGAAAAGTTCATGATGAACAATGAGAAGTTTAACTGTTCAGCTATCGTAACATATGGCACACTTGCTATCAAGAGTGCTATCAAAGTTGCGGGTCGCTCACTCAATATGCAACCTCAGTTACTAAACGAAATCACATCAGATATTTCAGATGATGGCGATATTCCTGTAAGTATTCGTAATGATTACAACGAACTGATTGAGATTGCTGAGGGTCTAGTAGGAACAGTTACTCACGTTGGTCGTCATGCTTCGGGCTTTGTGGTTACAACAGATGATATTGAGTCGGTGTTTGGTGAAATTCAAGTAGCTAAGTACCAATATCCAGTGACTGCAATCGCCATGAAAGAAATTGACTACCTTAACTATGTGAAGCTAGATATTCTTGGTCTTGACAACGTGTTCTTGATTGGTAAGACTTGCGAGTTCGCTAACTTACCATACTTAACACCTGAACGGTCAGACATTATCGACTTCCATGACCAAGCAGTTATGGACGATTTGCGTAAATCAACAGTCGGTATCTTCCAATTTGGTGCGCCTCGTGCGTTCAGTTTGGTCAAAGATATGTTTGCCCCAGAGGTTCAAGAACGTATGAAGAGTTCGGGCGTAAACACTGACCCAGTTAACCAGTTAGCTTTACTTTCTGCCGCAATGCGTCCTGGCTCTGTCTCAATCATTGAAGACATCGTATCAGGTAAAGTGTTCGACAACGGACACCCAGCGTTAAATAAGCTGTTAGAGCAAACATTAGGGTACTTGATTTACCAAGAGTCAATCATTGAATGGCTAGTAACTTTCTGCGGACGAACACCGTCAGAAGCGGATACAATCCGTAGAGCGATTGGTAAGAAAGACGCAGACGTAATGAACCATGAAATGCCTATTATTAAGCAACAGTTCATTGATACCATGGTTAAAGAACATGGCGATACAAGAGAACACGCAGAAGAATTGGTAGAGAAGTTTATTCAAATCTTGAATGACGCTACTAACTATTCATTCTCACGAAACCACGCCATTCCTTATAGCTACATTGGGTATATCTCAGCTTGGTTAAGATACTACTATCCTTTAGAGTTCTTAACTGCGGGTATGATTGTGGCTAACACCAAGGGTAATGAAGTGGCTCAGGCAAGAAATAAAGAGTATCGTGAGTACGCTGAAATGCGTGGTATCTCACTTCACCCACATAAATTCAGACGCTCTAAGGGAGATTACTTCTTTGACAAAGAGACAAATGGTATTTATGAGGGTACAAAATCTATCAAGTCAGTAAACGAAAGTATTGGCGATATGCTATATGATACTTTCTCAAACAAGCAATACAACGATTTCGTTGATTTCTTACTGGACTTGAAAGAACCAATTAAGAACGTGACATTGATTGATGAAGACGGTCTAAAGTTAACGTATAGCACAAGAGCTATCCTTAATATGTCGGAAGAAGAGGTTAAGGAGCTAGATAAGAAAATTAAAGCTCTTACCAAAATCAGTGAAGACAATGTTGTCTATACATCAGTCAATACGCCAGTAAACAAGACGCAGATGGAGAACCTAATCTCAGTAAACTACTTTGAAGAGTTTGGCGGTAACTTGAAACTGATGGAAATCTTCAACAAGTTTAACTCGACATACAAGCCTAATAACAAGACTTGGACGGGTAAACGTAAGCATTTCCAATCGGTTAAAGAGCTGTTCAAACAAATGCCAGATAAGTCATACCCACTCACTGACCAACTTGGTCTTGAGCTAGACTTAATCGGAAAATGTAGTACAACATCTGATAAAGTTTCAGATAAATTCTGTTTCGTAACTAATGTAGAGAGAAACAAGAGCTATGCCAATGTAACGCTTTACTCAGTTAAGAAAGGTAAAGAGCTTACGGTTAAAGTTGGTATCACTCAATTCAATCGCTTAGAGATTAAGGTTAAAGATTTAATTGAATTAAAAGAACATACAGTAAAGCCTAAGCCAACTCGTATTAATGGTGAGTGGACACAGCACCCAACAGAAAAGGTTGTATGGCTTAAACAGTATGTCATTGTAAGGAGAGACAAGTAATGTTGAAAGTACACAACTTCTATGTCTTCTATCCGCCAAAGTACAACAACTATATTTTTACCATGAAAATGGCTGACACTGGGCTTGAGAAAGGCTTGAGCCTAGTGGAAAATGTAGTTAGTGACAAGAATATAGATAAATTAGTTGACCTTAATTACTCACTAATTGATACGGATAGAATGTTGGCATATAGAATTGTGGGGAATACAGTTACACTGTATGAGTTAGAAGCCCCACGAGACAACAACTTATATCGTGTTGAGTCAATCATCAGCTATGAAGATGATACTCAAGTAGACGTTAGAAAATGGGATAAGGAGAATTTGGCATGATTAGTGCAGTTATGCTTGTTATTGCTGTATTATCTTTCTTTTGGGCAGTCGGGTATGCTAAAGAATACTTTGACGAACACCAAGGACGATTCGATAATACAAGTGCTGGCGGTGGCTGTATCATCGCTTTCGGTTGGGTTATTGGTTTAATCAGTATGGCTTCACTATCACTAATTTTCGGGACAGTACTCGTAATTTCAGTGTTCGGTGTAGTTGGCTTTCTATTTATCTTTGTATTGGGGTTATTACTTTGACATTAAATAAACTATATAAACAGTTTACAGAGCTACAATCTTATAATGGTCGTTTAGATAAGATTAGCTATATCAACAACAACTTAAACGACAACGTATTTATCGGTACGTTATCGCTATTGCTAAACTCTTTTGTAGTGTTTGGTATTGGCAAGAAAAAGCTAGAGAAAGGTGCAGACCTATCTTTAGCTACCGATATTGAGGACTTGACTAGTCTATTAACCTACCTGTCTAAAAACAATACTGGTAGTGGTAAAGATATTGCTACAGTACTTAAGTTTACAGATAGTTTAGATGATGAATTAACAGAGTTCGTTCATCAGTTAGTAACCAAAACATTCAAGGTCGGTGTTACCGCTGAGACCATCAACGAAAATTGTAAGGGTGTAATGATTCCAACTTACAGTGTTCAGTTGGCTCACGACTATACTAAACACCTTAAGTATCTTGAATCTTACGTTAAGACAGACACATTCGCATTGTCTGAGAAGTTAGACGGTGTTCGTGTTACAGCTCTTGTAACACCAAAAGGAACTGAGTTTTATACACGCCAAGGTAAAAAGATTGATGGTATGTCAGATTTAGAATACCAATACAATCAACTTTTTCATGACACAATAACTGATAACGGTGGCTTTGCGATTGATGGTGAAGTAATCAACACTATCAATCCTAAATCATTTAGCCAAACCCAAAGTATCGTAAGTACCAAGGGCGAAAAGAAAGACCTTATGCACAAGGTTTTTGATATTGTACCAATCAATGAGTTCTATTTAGGGCGAAGCAATTTAACATACACTGGAAGACGTAAAATGCTAACCACTATGTCTAAACTTTCCTCTCATAAAGGACTACATTTAATCTCAGTATTGCCATTACTGTACGTCGGTAATGACCTATCAGTTATCCCTCACTACTTATCAAAAGTAGAGGAGCAAGGCGGAGAGGGCTTAATGATTAACCTTAATGACGTATACGTTACAAAACGTACACGCTCATTGCTTAAAGTGAAATCATTCCATTCTGCTGACCTTAAGGTAATTGGAGTATTTGAGGGAGAGGGCAAACTTGCGGGAACCCTTGGTGGTATCATCGTTGACTATAAAGGTTACGAGGTTAAAGTTGGTACAGGTTTTGACGAAGCGACACGAAAAGAGTTTTGGGAAGATACAAGTAAGATTGTTGGTAAGATTGCAGAGATTAAATACTTTGAAGAGTCTACCAATAAATCTGACAACTCATTGAGTTTACGGTTCCCAGTATTTCAGTGTGTTCGTTTTGACAAATCAGAGAAAGATGTTAATATTGACTAGGAGATTTTTATGAAAGCAAAAAATACAAATACAATCGCAGACTTTCAAGTGTTTACACAAGAGCAAATTCAGCAAGCATACCGTAACGTAACGGGAGACAAAAACTATACATTTAAGTTTACTAAAGATACCCCAGAGAAGTGCGATAAGATTGTAGAAATCTTAGCAAAAGACGGGCAGGTGTTTCCTGTTGATTTTGACGGTATCTATTACTCTTACTTTGCCAATATGGCTGGAGTTCTGTTGCTTAATGTAGTTGCTATTCCACAAGAACGAGTGAAAAATACAGCTACACTTAACTATACTATTAACTCAAACAAAAAGAAATAGTCAAGGAAACTATTGACAGAATACAAGTTTTATGATATAATACTTGTATATTAACAAAGGAGATTTATTTATGGTAACAGTTTATTCCAAACCAAATTGTATGCAGTGCGACTTTACTAAGAAACAATTATCAGCCAAAGGTGTAGAGTATACAGAGGTTGATGTGACAGCTCCAGAGAACGCAGAGCTACTTGAACAACTTAAATTGCATGGGTATTCATCTATGCCAATCGTGACTAAGACAACGTTTGAAGATAAAGAAAACACATGGTGCGGACTACGCCCTGACGAGATTGAGAAACTATAATTTATGGAAGTAAAAGAGATTAAAAATGGTTCGCCATTGTTAATCGGAGACGTTTACTGGTTAGGGGCTTACTCAGACGAATATGTTCTGATTAAGCCAGACCCTAACGATAAAGATAAGTTAATTTTCTTCAACAAACGAATTGAGCGAAACGTAAGCAGATACCGAAAAGATGTTACTCACTCAGTATTTAGAATTGATGAATTTGATTGGTCTGCATACGCAAAATATTCACATCTACTTAAGTGTCTTCGTATGATTAGAGAAGAGAAAGACCTTACATATCATTATGTAGGGAAACAACTTGGTATCAATCGTATTAAGATGTCTAACATTTTTAGAGGCGTAGAAGAGGTTGAGCTTGATTATCTTCAAAAGGTCTCTGATGTAATTGGTGGCGGAGATATTAGTCAGTATTTAGAAGAAGAAAGAGAGAGTGACATTGATGGCTAGAAACAAATTATCTGACCTCAATAACCACCTTTTCGAGCAAATTGAAACTATTATGGATAGAGATTTGGACGGGAAAGAACTTAGACAAGAGTGCCATCGTGCACGAACACTTGTTCGGTTGTCAAGAGAGGTTATTCACGCCCATTCTTTATCGTTAAAAGCTAACGAAATTAAATGGAAAATGTTACCAGAGGGAGAGAATCCTTATTATGGTTTGCCAGACCCTAACAAAGCGACAAATCAAATCGGCAGAGCGTAGAGCTTTTATGGAGAAGTACGCTCCCGTTATGAGTCGAGAAGAGTTTACTGAGGCTTATAATAAAGAGTTCGGTACAAAATATACCGTTACATACTTACGGAGCTTAGTATATAAAGCGGGTATTCTTAAGAATGAACGGTTTCTATTTAATGAAGAGCACGATAAGTTTCTTATCGAAAATGGGCCACATATCACCTGTAGCGAAATGCTTGAGTTGTTTGAAAAGACATTCAATTATAAGCCACAGAAAGCAAGTATTTATCAACGATACAAAAGATTAAACATTCAGCCAAAGCTAGAGAGAACTAAGTTTACTCAAGAGGAAGTTGACTTCCTTAGAGAGTACGGTTCAAACTTATACTTTGGTGAATTATATAACCTTTTTATTGAACGGTATCGCTACTATACCAAGGACGCTTTTAGATACCAATGCGACAAATACGATATTAAGTATGCCCATGGTTTTACTTTGGTTAACGACAGGGTTAAAACAAGATATAGAGAGATTGGATATGAGTTAGTTAGAAAGGTTCCAAGTGGCAAGCTATACAATTTTGTTAAGTGCGCTCATGGAATTAAAGATAACTATGTTCGCAAGGACAAGCTGATTTATGAAGCTAGTTATGGTGAATTGCCAAGTACACATACGATTATCCACTTAGACGGTAATACGTTAAATGACGATATTGACAATTTGTTTGCGGTGGACAGACGAGTTATTAGTACCTTTACTAGACTTGGACTGAAAATTACAGACAATCCAGAAATCAATCTTTCTATTATCAATACAGGTCAGCTACAATTTGAGATAAGTCAAGCTATCAAGAAGAGGTTATAAGATGAAGAAATATAATGTCCATATTTTGAACGAGTTAAATTACGATAGTGTCTTTGTCGGTGAATTTGAAAGCCATACAGAAGCTTTCTCAGAAGCTATTGATTATATGGAGAGTAAATATGACGTAGATATGCAAAATGCTTTCATGGTATTTGATATGTCTGGTGGCGATATTACTATCTCAATCGGTTCAACCGCCTACAAGATTATTATTAACACAGGTGAAAAGTAATGCCTAAAGAATATAGGCAAGCGCAACTTAGGTTCGCAAGAAGTGAATTACTCCCATATAATGTTGATATTGAAGTAATGGACGAAGAAGATATTATTGATTACCTGAAATATCACAGTGACTTTATGAGAATGACACAAGCATACGGTGAGTGCGAAGAATACTTCTTTGTACCGTCATTTGGCGAAGAGTCAGAGTTATGTTTTGCGGTCATTTGGACTATGGAAGTCGAAGACCATAAAGAAATTGATATTGAGGGTTTATCAAAAACAATAGAGGGATATGTATGTCGTGACGGGAAATGGTCGCCATACGGAAAGGATATTGATGGTTAAATATGTTGCAGTTCTGGACTTAGAGACCACAGGTTTCTCTCCAGAGAAAAATGAAATTACAGAAGTTGCTATTGCATTTCTTAACCCACGCACTCTTAAGAAAGAAAAAGAGTACACAACACTGGTTAAGATTAAAGAATCATACATTTCTAAAAAGGTAGAAATGTTGACTAACATTACATACGCAATGACTCAAGAAGAGGGTATTCCACTAGAGCAAGTCCAAGAAGACCTTAAAGAGTTATTAGACGATTGTATTGTTGTAGCTCATAATGCACCGTTTGATTTTAGTTTCGTAGAAAAACAACTAGGTATTGAGATTGAGAAGTTTTTCGACACATTGTCGTTATCACGAATCTTAGAGCCACAAGTAAGTAGTCATAAATTAGGAGACCGATGTGAAGCTCATGGTATCAAATTAGTTAACGCTCACCGAGCAATGAATGACGTTCTAGCTACAGCTGAATTGCTTAAGTGGCAGTTAAATGAAATTAAGAATCGTGGAGAGAAGACCACAGATTATCTTAATGTCTTACATCGTGGCAAGACAGGTATTAAATACTATCCTAAGCATACAGGAAACATTCGGGGGTAATCGGTTTGAAACAAGATATGGTAAATCACCCATCACATTACAATCAATACACCCAAGAAGTAATTGATACGATTACTGAATGGGTTAAAGATTACAGCTCTGTAGAGGGCTACTACATTGGAACTGTACTTAAGTACTTGGCACGAGCGCCATATAAAGGCAAGAAGTTAGAGGACTTAAAGAAAGCTAGTTTCTATTTACAAGAGGCTATTGAGTACATTGAAAAACAAGAAGAAAGCGAAACAGTTAAATCTGGCAGAGAGTTGCTAGATGATTTCATTCAAGTAATTACTGGTTTTGGCTCTAAACCAATTAAAATGACTGCTAATGTCAATAACGCAGACAGTTTAATGGAGCAAATCAAGAATGGTACTTATGGTCGTAATCCACTAAAGGGAAACGGTAAGTAATATGATTAGTGCCATTTATGCTCAGGGCAGAAACGGTGAAATTGGTCTGAATGGCGGTCTCCCATGGAGATTGCCCGCAGACCTCAAGATGTTCAAACATTTAACAGAGGGTGAGACTTGTGTTTGTGGTAAAGGAACGTATGAGAGTATTAAGCACCTTAAGAACCGAAACATTATGGTGTTGTCTAACGAACCTATACATGACTTGCCAGAGAATTTTAGTCAAGCCACCTTAGACGAAGTGATTGAATTGTCTAAAAAGAAAAACATTATCGTCATTGGCGGTGCAAATGTTTACAAACAACTCATGCCATACACCTCATATATTGTCCGTACAACTATTAACCGAGACTTTGAAGCTGATACTTATATGTGCGACATTGACGAACCGTCTTGGAGAGTATCAGATGGTAAGTATTACCATGACGAAGAAACTGGTTATGATTACAGAATTGAAATCTTAAAGCGGAGCGTGAACAATGAAGCAGTATCATGATTTGTTACGAACTATCTTAGATGGTAGCGCAAAAGAAGACCGTACTGGTGTTGGAACAACAAGTATCTTTGGACATCAGTCACGTTATGATTTATCAAAAGGGTTCCCGATTGTTACAACCAAGCGAGTACCATTTAAGCTAGTTGTTAGTGAGTTGTTATGGTTCATTAAGGGCGATACCAATATCAGTTATCTACTTAAATATAACAACCACATTTGGGACGAATGGGCTTTTGAAAAATGGGTTAAGAGCGAACACTTCTTAACATCTTCAAAAGATGAACGTGAGAAATTTGACCGAGTTGGGTTTCAAGAGAAGACAGTTCATCGTGGCTTAAACTACCGATTTGAAAATCAAGCGTTTAACTCTAAGTATTCATCTTACCTAGAAGAGTACTTGGAACGAATGAAACAACCTGAGTTTGCTAAAGAGTTTGGTGAGCTTGGTAATGTCTATGGTTATCAATGGAGATATTGGCAAACAAAAGACGGTGAAATTGACCAGTTTGATAAGCTGATTGACGGTATCAAGAACAACCCTAACTCACGAAGACATATCTTGACAGCTTGGAACGTGGCAGATATTGACGATATGGCTTTACCACCATGTCATACATTGTGCCAATTCTATGTTAAAGACGGTAAGTTATCATGTCAGCTATATCAACGTAGCGCAGACGCTTTCTTAGGTGTTCCGTTTAACATTTCTAGTTATGCTCTACTCACTCACTTAATTGCTAGAGAGTGCGGTTTAGAGGTTGGAGATTTTGTCCATACAATCGGTGACGCTCATCTTTACTCTAACCACATGGAGCAGACAGAGAAGTTATTGGCCCGAAACATAAAGGACTTGCCAGAGTTGGTAATCAACAGTGACAAGTCAATCTATGAATTAGAGCCAACTGACATTGAACTTAAGGGTTACAACCCACACCAAACTATTAAAGCACCTATAGCGGTGTAAAGGACGTGAGATAATGTATAGCATTGTTATCTTTAATGGCGCTATCTCTTTACTTATTGTTGCTTGGATTGCGTTACTGGAAGAGCTAGCATTAGTACACAGAACGTTAAAGAAGTTGCGTATTGTAACAATGCTATACAAAATCAACGTTCACGACTGGAAACAGCTAGTCAATGATAACAAAAGTAATATTGATGATTTAAGGCACTTCATCGAACATGAATCTAATTATGTTGGACGAAGTAGAGTCTTATATGAGCTATCTAAGATTAGGAGAAAGAATAAATGAGATTATTTGAAATTGCAAAAGGTTGGGAAGATAAAGGTATCAATCTTCCGAAACGTGGTACTGCTAATAGTTATGGTTACGATTTAGAATCAGCAGAAGAAATTACTGTGCCAAGTCGCTTAAGCCTTTACCTAGATTACCTATGGGCTAAACTTGGTGAAGTCCTTGGTTTCGGCGATGTAGAGGTTAAAGAAGAGGCTAAGAAGTTGTTGAACAAAACAACCTTAGTGCCAACTGGCTTAAAGGCTAAAATGGGCCATGACGAAGTATTAAAGGTATATCCACGCTCAAGTACAGCGGTTAAAAAAGGTTTGTCAATGCCAAACAGTGTTGGTATTATTGACTCTGATTACTACTCAAACCCTGACAATGACGGTCACATTATGGTTCCGTTTGTAAACAACAGTTTCTTCCATTACACAATCAAGAAAGGTGAGCGTATTGCTCAGGCTGGTTTTGAAAAATTCTTAGTTACCGATAACGATGAATCAACTGGTAGTCGTGACGGTGGTTTCGGAAGTACAGGTGATAAGTAATGGTTACAGTTAAAGTTAAAGATGGCTTTAGCGTTCCTAAATTTATGGAGTTGTTGAAGTTAGACTTTGTATATGCAAAGACTGACGGGCGACATCTGCTACTAAACAATGAAATGTTTGGAGACATTGCAGAAGATGTCATTACAGCTCAAAAGGCTAATTTTAGAGTTGCTATTATCGAAGACGCTACAATGAGCATGGAAGTTTACAATATTCCAGAAGAGGAAGTATTAACAGCACTATTAGAAATGGGGTAATTTCTTGGGTAACGAAATAGATGTTCAAGCGATTTGTACGAGAATTGTATGGAGAGCACCTAATTCGCCATTCAAGATTGCTAAGTTCCGTACCGTAGACTCTGAGGAAGAGTTTACGGTAAAGGGCGTAGCTTCTTGGCAAGAGGGTCAAATCTATCAAATCTCTGCATATAAGGACGGTAAATCTGAAAAGTACGCAGATACTTATACATTATCTAACACAGTCCGCAAACGAAAAGGCGAATATAATGAAGATGATATTATTGATTTCCTGTCCACTATCGTTAGCGAAAACAAGGCTACTAACCTAGTTCAACACCATGGTAAGGAAATTCTAAACATCTTAGAAAAGGAAAATGTATCTGCTCTTACAGAAGTAGATGGCATTGGGGCCAAAACAGCTCAACGCATGATTGAGTGCTATAAACGGGCTGGCGACAACAACTATGCCTATATCGAATTAGGTGGCAAATACAACCTGACCCGAAACGCTATTTCTAAAGTTGTGACCCATTTCAAAGGCAACGTTGATTTAGCTATCGAAAAGGTAAATGAGAATCCTTACAATCTATATGATGTTAACGGTTTTGGCTTTAAGAAAGCTGACGAGGCTTTCTTGTATCATTATGATATGCCTGAACACTTACAAGACCCACGCAGAATCTTAGCTTACATCAAATACTTCTTTGAAAAGCTATATGAGAATGGTTCTACTTGGGCAACACTTGAAGAGTTCACTAACGATATGAAGAACTTCATCTATCAAGTTGACCTTAAAGAAGTTGCAAGACTGTATAACGAATCAGATGATTTCGTAACCTTATCTATGGCTGACGGAACCAAACGATTCACAACTAAAAAGAATGTAGAGAAAGAGAAGTTCATCGCAGAAGAATTGATGTCACGAGTATGGCAAGACAATTATCGTGAGATTGAAAATGCAGATGAAATCATTTTAGAAGTTGAGAAAAAGCAAGGTTGGAGCTTTGATGAAGACCAAAAGTCAGCTATCAATTCTATGTTGAACAGTAACGTATTCTTGCTACAAGGTGGCGGTGGTGTTGGTAAGACCTCTCTTGTCAACGCATATTCCGAAATCTTACAACGCAATAATGTTCCATTCTCTCAGGTCTGCTTGTCAGGTAAAGCGTCTGATAACATTCGTAAAATCACTGGCTACCCAGCAAGTACCATTCACTCACTGATTAAATACGGTGTTCGTGTTCCTAAAGATTACTTCCCATTGCGTGATGAAGTAATTATCATTGATGAAATCAGTATGGTGGACGCTACAATTTTCCAAGCACTACTGAAAGCTATCAAGCCAAACTGTAAAATCATCATGATTGGTGACGATGGCCAGTTAGACAGTATTGGTGTAGGTGTTATGGGTGGTATTCTTGAGTCTGATTTAATTCCGTCTATGCGCTTAACCAAAATTCATAGACAAGCTCAAGACAGTGCGATTGTCACTCACGCTACAGAATTTCGTAATGGTAAAAGACCTCCAGAGCTAAAGTTTACGGTAGGCGAACAAACGTTCGGTGTCAACCAAGACTTAAGCTATACGATTGTTCCTGACGATGAAGAGAAAACAATCCTGAAATCATCATTAGCCTATTTCAAAAAGGCGCTTAATGAATACGATATTAACGACATTCAGATTATCTGCGCAACCAAAGCCACTGGTGCAGTATCAGTAAATACACTGAACAAGTACGCTCAAATCATGGCTAACTCAACAGATGGTATCAAGGCAGAAATGGTAGTGAACCAAGGTTATGACAGCGAATATACATTGCGTGTTGGTGACAAGGTAATCAATACTAAGAATACCAAGTCTGACCCACCAATTTACAATGGTAACACTGGTATCTTAACTAATATTGAAGACGAGAAATTCACTGTTGATTTTGATGGCATTGGAGAAGTAACGCTTAACAAATCGGAAGTCGGTCAAATTCAACTTGGTTACGCTATTACTATTCACAAGTCTCAAGGTAGTACAATTAAGAATGTAATCATTGCTCTGCCTTACCACTTCATGCTTAACTCAAGAGAGTTGCTTTATACAGCAGTCACTCGTGCGTCTAAGTATGCAAGTATCATTACAAGTAAGAAGTCATTCACTCAGTCAATCAGAAAGTCTTCTAAGAAGATTCACAAGACTAACTTAGGGCTGTTTATGAAAGTGCTTGACAGAAAGGGAAAAGAAGATGTTCAATAATAATGAAGTAGCTTATTATCGTGGCGAGGTTGTCACTGTCATTCGTGCTTACCATGTGGGTGACGAGTTGTATCTACATATTCGTTATGACGATGGCTCAGAAGAGTACTTGACTGGTATCGAAACACGAACAGTTGTTCGGTTCGGCGAGCAGAATGTCGATTCTGAGGTCATTTCAGAAGTTGAGGTGGACAATGAGCCACAAGAAGAGCTTAAAAACGAAATTCCAGAAGACGAGTTCGAGGGCGTGTTTGAAGACCCAGTAGCTTATGCTATCGACAAGAAAGGTGAAGAGACACCAATCTACAACCTAGAAGAGTTCGTTAAGAAACATAATATGGTATTAGAGTCAGTTCAAATGTGTTTGGACGGAACTCAGAAGACCCATAAAGGCTTTTCATTCCGATTAGCTTAATATACAGTCCGCTCCTAACTGGGGCGGTTTTTATTTTTCTCTTGTTTCATGTGAGATTATGTGTTATAATATAGGTATCAAGATAACAGGAGAATGATTTTAATGTATGATAACTTAGAGACCTCGGAGATTATCGAGTTCTTAAACGCTATTAAGCGTGACGGTTATCCTCAATATATGATTCCAGAATATAAGAAAGCGCTTGCAGTATTAGACGGAAGAAGTGAGTTAATCGCCATGCTATATCATTACAGACTAAACTTTGAGGTGAATTATGAAGAAGATAATCATAGTTCCATCTAAGCCAGTTCCTAAAGGCAGACCAAGATTTGTATATAACCAATACACTCATAAGCCAGCAGTTTACACGCCAAAGAAGACATTAGATTATGAAAAGTTTGTAGCTCAGTGTGCTAGAGATATTGAAAACAACGAACCTATTGACGGATACTTTAAGATGTCCGTAGTCATTTACTTCAAGATTCCAAAATCATGGTCTAAGAAAAAGAGGGAAGAAGCTAAAGAGGGTAAGCTTAAACCAGTTGTGGGTGACATTGATAACTATGTAAAATCAATCTGTGACGGACTGAATGGTGTCGCTTACAAGGACGACAAGTATATGTACGAACTAAACGCAAGTAAGAAGTACGGAGAGAAAGACCTAGCCATTATTGTATTGGAGTACGATGAAAACAATGATTAAATTATATACAGTAGAGAATGACGCTAATGTTCAACGTGTAGAAATGGTATTCAGAATGTATGGGATTGAAACAGAAAAGGTTTTCTTCCCAAAAGAAAAGATGGACAAGATTCAGGAGACTTATGGTTTCGATGAATTACCAGTAGTCATGCCACCAGAAGAAACGCTCATGCCACCTTTCTGTGGGTACAATGACGCTAAGATTGTAGAACTTAAAGACAAAATAAAAGAGTAGTGAATAA
>ERZ772979.956-NODE-956-length-18090-cov-30.352481_pt1 | contig 18090 bp, 16 predicted proteins | sample MGYA00511130_ERZ772979 | MGnify/ENA primary metagenome ERZ772979 (study PRJEB29015, sample SAMEA2738103) | human oral metagenome | biome: human oral; feature: human-associated habitat; material: saliva | place: China | collected 2186 ... | reverse complement strand
CCTGCGCGCTCAGGCGCTGGTGGAAGTAGCCCAGCGAGATGTAGGTCCACACGTCGGTGGCCAGGTTGTGGGCGATCCGGTTGAAGCGGGCGACGTCGGAGTAGAGCTCGGCCTGCCAGTCGTGGGACTCTATCTGAGTGGTCAGCGGGTTCCAGGTCAGCCCCAGGTGCTCGACGAAGCCGCGGCCCACCGCCTGCCAATCGGCGCCCGGAACGGAGACGACGTGCGCTCCGAAAGTGCCGGTGGCGCCGTTGATCTTGCCCAGGTACTCGGTGGCCTCGACACGGCGCACCTGACGGCGCAGGCGATGGGCCAGGACCGCCAGCTCCTTGCCGAGCGTGGTGGGAGTGGCCGGCTGGCCGTGCGTGCGCGCCAGCATGGCGGCGTCGGCGTACTCGCGGGCCATGGCGGCCAGGTCCTCGACCAGGCCGCAGGCGGCCGGCAGCCATACCTGCTCGATGGCGGCGCGGATGGTCAGGGCGTAGGAGAGGTTGTTGATGTCCTCGCTGGTGCAGAAGATGTGGACGATCTCGCCGACCGTGGGCAGCACGGTGGGGCCGCCGTCGGCGCCGACGACGCCGGGGGACTGTGCGGCCGCGGCCAGGCGCCGCTTGAGCAGGTACTCGACGGCCTTGACGTCGTGGCGGGTCTCTGCCTCGATGGCGCCGAGCTCGGCGATCTCCTCGGCCCCGAAGGCCTCGACGACGCCGCGCAGGTAGGCCTTCTCCGACTCGCTCAGACGGGGGGCGCCGGGCAGGATGCCGCCGTCGGTGAGGTGGATGAGCCACTCGACCTCGACCTGCAGGCGGGCCCGGTTGAGGGCGGCTTCGGAGAGGTGGTTGACCAATGGGGCCGCGACGGCGCGGTAGCGGCCGTCCAAGGGGCCCAGGGCAATGGCGGGGGAGACGGTGGAGAGATCGACCATGCCGCTTATTGTGGCAGGCTGTTGCCGATCTCTGCGAGGGGAGCCTCCGGGGTGGTCACGAAGACGGTCTGCGGGGCGGGCTTGCGCTGGCGGCGGGCGTACTGGCTGATGATGACGTAGAGCAGAACACCGGCCGCCGGCAGGTTGACGGCGGCGGCGGCGGCGTGGCTGTAGAAGCCGTAGCCGAGCAGGGCGATCGCCAGCCCGAGGCCGATGACGCTCAGAGCGAGGACCGAAGGGCCCGGGATGGGCTGGGCCGGCTCGGCCCGCTGAACGTGCTGGGCCTGAAGGAGAATGAGGCTGACCGTCAACAGACTCAGGGGCGTCAGGAGGGAGGTCTCCCAGCCGAAGAGACCGCCGCCGACGGTGAGAACCAGGACGGTCGTGGCGAGAGTGAAGACGACTGGAGGGAGGAGTCGCATGGTAGTGACCTCGTAGGGGCGGAGATGATGGGGAGCGGTAAGACCAGGCAAAATCCTGCCGGATTCTTATGGTACTTTCAATAATTCACCCATCGTCGTTGATGGGGAGTACTGCCCGGTTGCCGTCAACCTGCACGGCAGGTCGGTCCTGTATCCCTAAAATTGGCTCTGATCAGCGAAAATGCAATGGTATCTGTGATGCCATAGGGGCTGTGCCACCCAGAGATCACGAGCCCTTGGAGGGAGCGCGGATGTCGACGAGACCGAGGGTCAGACGGCTGGTGGGGGAAGACCTTGCCAGTGAGCAAATGCTGGCGCTTATGCGCGAGGCCGCGGGACTGCCCGTCGTCGAGCTGCGCAGGATCATTGCTGAGGAGCTAGCACTCATGGAGGTCGTGGGCACGGGTCTGCAGGGGGCGCCCACGTCGGTGGCCGCATACGTGTCTCGACCCGATGGCGTCGTGCTGGAGTACATCGCCGTGGCTCCGGAGTTGCGTGGCGGTGGGGTTGGGCGGGCGCTCGTCGATGCCCTGGCCGGTGGGGCTGAGCCGGTCGTCGCCGAGACCGACGACGACGCCGTCGGCTTCTACCGGGCGCTCGACTTCGATATCGGTCCTGCGCCGTCGGACCCGCGCTGGCCGGGGCGCCGCCGCTACCGATGCGTGAGGCGGCCCCTACCCCGAACGGCACGTGCCGAGAACTGCGATTCCTGACGACGACGTACTTCTCCCGCAGATGACTGCGGTCCGTCCCCAGTCATCTGCGGGAAGACGCAGTCCTCGCGGCGGAAGTACGTTCTCGATCGACCTCGTCGAGGAGTCTGGTGGCCGAGGCCGGCTTATCGAGGCGAGGGCTTGCTTGCGGCGACCTCACGGGGGCGCCGGTCCCTCAGGCTGCGCATCAGAACGTAGCCCAGCAGAACCAGTGCGGGCAGGATGAGGAGCGCGACGACGTCGGACCGGTAGAGGCCGCGCGCGAGAACGAGCCCGGAGAGGACGAGTCCGGCGATCCCCAGCAACCGGATTCCCGACGGCGACAGGTTGCGTTCGCCCGGATCTGAGGTCTGGGCTTGCAGCAGAACCAGGCCGAGCAGGAGCATGCACAGCGATGTATTCAGGCTGCTGAACTGCCACCCGAGAAACAGGTTCCCGATCGAGGTGACCAGGACGGTCAGGGCAAGGACAAGAATGGCGGGCTTGATGAGTCGCATGTCGAGCACCTCGGTGAACAGATCGCGACGATGAACGGCTCCAGGATAAGTTCGCTCCTCGCCCAGTGCCGCCTCGGGTCAGGTCTCGGAGGCCACGCCCATGGCGCGGCCGCGGATCCAGTAGGCCTGGTGCTGGATGCTGCGCCGACTCATGCCGGAGGCGACCAGGTGGCGCCGAACTGCCTTGGTGGCGCTGCTCTCCAACGCGATCCAGATCCAGTCGAGCGAAATATCCCCGGTGTCCTCCCACAGGGCGTGGTCGACGGCGGCCAGCAGCCTGTCCTCGGACACCTCGGGGTCCAGACGGACGAACTCATGGTCGCGCTCGGCCCTGGGCAGGTAGCCAGCCTCGGGCGCCAGCATGATGACCGTGGCCAGGCTGCCCGTCGGGGCGGCGTTCACGGCGTCGGCGAGCGCCGGCGCGGAGGCTCGATCGCCCACGAAAAGCAGTCGATCGCCATGGGACGGCGGGCGGTAGCTGGTGCCGCCCATGACCTGAACGGCGATCGTGGCGCCCGGTTTCACGCGGCTGGACCACAGCGACGCAGGCCCTGCCGGCTCATGGTGCAGGAACAGCATCCTGGCGCTGGCCCGGGTCCGGTCGATGCGGGTGAGTGTGTAGGCGCGCTGGTACTCGCGGTCGCCCTGAGGAATCCACATGCGTACCCAGGCGGTGGGCGGCAGTTTGGGGCCGGCGGCGCCCAGAAGGCTCGGGCACTGGACGGTCAGCTCCGTGTAGGGCGGGAGGTCGCGCACTCCGGTGACCGTGAGCTTGTGCTCCGGTACGCGCAGTGCCTTGAGCACCGTGCCCTGGAATCCACGTCCTCCACGTGCCATCCGCGCGTTCTCCTCCCGATGCTGTGTTTCTCGATTCCCGAGTTCAGGGGAACCTTAACTGGTGGACAGGCCAGTTCGCTTGAGGCCGCCCGCCAGGAGACGGGCAGAAAACGTCGGGAAAACGCTAGAAGAACGACGACGGCGACCGGCTGATCCAGAGGACTGGAGACCGTCGGCTGCTTTGACCCTTTGGGTTCGCCGCCCCTGCCGGTTCCCCAGTCGTCCCAGGGGTTCTCCACCCGCCGGCGCCGCGCGGAGCCGGAGACCAAGTCGACGCCGGCCAGGCACATGGTGCGGGTGAGCGCCCCGACCCGGTGGAACTCCCTGTTCTTATCCCGGTACTGCCGTACGAACTCGCTGAGCGGGGCGCCCGGGCGGATGCGCAGTGTTTGGTGGACCCTCTCCAGCTTCAGGGCCGCGACGTGCAGGGGCGCAGACCTCGCCCGGTCACTGGGTGAGTGCCAGGGCGAGCCTACCGGCCGAGCCGGCGCCGGTAGGCTCGCGCCATGACGCAGTCCCACCATCACCCTCAATGCGCCGGCGCACAGGCCTGCGGACCGCAGACCGATACTCCTAAGCCCGATGACGACCGGGCCTCTCGCTGGGAGGAGCGCTACGCCTCGGTCGAGCAGCTCTGGTCGGGGTGTCCCAACGACTGGTTGCCCGAGCTCGCCGCTAACTGGCCGCCCGGAAGCGCCCTGGAGATCGGCTGCGGCGAGGGCGCGGACGTCCTGTGGCTGGCCGAGCGCGGCTGGCGGGTGACCGGGTTGGATCTATCCGCCACGGCCATCGGGCGCCTGACCCGACAGGCCGAGCGCCTCGGAGTCGCTTCGCGCGTGACCGGCCAGGTGCACGACGTCGGAGCCGGCCTGCCGGAGGGGCCCTTCGACCTGGTGACGAGCTTCTACGTCCACGGCGGGCCAGAGGAGGGCTCCCTCGACCTCGTGGCCCTCCTGTCCCACGCCGCCGCTCGCGTCGCCCCCGGCGGGCACCTGCTCACGGCCGTCCACGCCGTCAACCCGCTCTGGCACACCCACCACGCCCGGACCTACACGGCCGATGAGCTCCTTGAGGGCCTGGCCGGGGCGACGGCCGGTTGGGAGACCGTCGTCGCCGAGGAGCGCAGGCGACAGGCGACGGGACCCGACGGCCAAGAGGGCAGCCGGGCCGACGCCGTCGTGTGCCTGCGCAGGCCGGAAGCCCCGGCATCCTGAAGGAAAGCGAGAACCGGCCCGGGAAAGTGCTGGAAATATTCGGCCGACGGTCAGAGTGTGGTGCAGTCAACGTGGATATGGCGGGATAGCGCCCATTTCTCAGCATGTTCATAGGAGTTTTCGGGGGGTCCGCTCAGGATCGGTGGGTTACATAGTTACTGCCGCCGGACGGAACCGGTCACGAGGGTTGGGGAGCCCGATGACTGGCAGGTCTCCGAGTTCGGAACGGGTCTTAGGGAGCCCGGACTGGACGTTTTGGCGAAGGAGGTTCCGCCTCCCCGGCCTTATGGGAAGCCGGGTAGCAGGAGGACCTCGCGAGGCTTGGGCCCGCGGTCCGGAGAACCGGACCGCGGGCCGAGTCCTTTATCGAGCAGAACTGAGCAGATGTGTGCGTCCCGGCCCGGGGCAGACCGGCGAGTTTCTCGGCGTCCTGTTCGCGCTTGATTTCCGGGGGCCACAGGCGCCAATCTGCAGGGCTGATCCACAGGGCCGCCCACGGCCACTGCGGCCGCCCCGAGGGCGCTCTAACGTCGAGTCATGTCATTCTCGTTGTATCTTTCCAAGACGGACTACGACACCGCAGTCACTCGGTTCCCCGCCTCGGTCCCCGCCAGCTGGGTGGGCGCGGACTCCACCGCCTGTCAACTGGCGCTCGACGACGCCTCCGGGCTCCTGAGCGCGCTGGCGAGCCGCTATGACACGGCGTTCTCCGACGTCGGCGTCATCGACGCCCGCAGCTCATCGAGTGGAACGAGCCCGTCATGAGCCCGCTATCCACGAGAAGCGCCGACAATCCCTACCCGGCATGGGCGCAGGACTCTCATGCGACGCAGGCGCCCAAGTCCGAGTCGGCCCCCGCCCCGCCCGCGGCTCCCACTGCCCCGTACAACGGACCTGCACCGGAGGATACGGGGCATCCATGGCACATATGGAAGGGGCCGGCCCCGCTGGTGGTGAATGGTGGGAGCGTCTCGGTCAATACGGCCGATCTGGACACGTTGTCCGCCGATCTGAACTCCGCCGCCGGCTCACTCGATGACGCCAGATCCTGGATCGATTGCGCGATTTCCGACGTCAATTCAGCACCTCTTCCCCCGGGAACGAAGATATACGGCTCCTATGACCTGCAGCCCCATGGCAATGAGGTGTGGCACGACGACGGAATGCAGTGCGTCGCCGGGGAGCGGCTTCCACGATCGATGTACTCCGATCAACTCTACGAAACAGACGAAACGGGGGCCGTGCACTTCAACGCGCTGTCCTACTCCGAGGCCGTGGCCCTTGACCAGGAGCGCAATACCGCCATCAGTTCGCTGAACGCCCTGAATACCGGAGCCGGGTCGCTCCAGGACGTTGCCGACACCCTGCGCGGCATCGCCTCCGATGTCTCCGCCTGTTCTCAGGCCCACACACTCGCCGACGGAGGCGCCACCCCCGGCTCCGACCTCGTGGGGCCCGTGGACATCCGGGCCTTCGACGGAGGCCTGGTCCATCAGGCACTGGGGGTCACCTTCGCCACCATGTTCCCCGATGCCGTCGGCTTATCGGTGCTGCTTCTGGCTCCCAACAGCCCGGTGTACCCGCTGCTGAAGGACAATGAGGGAGGACAGGCGGTCTTCGAGGCCTTTCAGCTCCTGGCCTTGGACCCGGCCACCGCCCAGTGGGTCAAGGATGATGCCGCGCGGCTCGTCCTGCTGACTCTCTGGCTCCAGAAGGCCCGCACCGGCCGGGAGTCGGCCACGATCGAGGCCTACCTCAAGCAGGTCTCCGAGCGCCTCGACCCCTGGGTGATGCAGCGCCTCCCCGCCCAGGTGACCGTGGGGACGCAGACCGTGGACACCAAGAGCCTCACACCCATGCAGCGCGTCACCAAGTACCTGGGGCTGAACGCGGCGATGCTGGGCTCTACGGTCTATGGACGCCAGACCGGCATCACGGTCACCCCGATGGGCGGCAGCGGAGCCACCGTGCTTCCGCCCGCCACCAAGGATCCCCTGGGGCTGGGCAGCCCGGTCCAGGCCGGAATGACCGGCAAGGGCAAGGAGTCCAAGCCCCCGCGGAACATCTCCGAGACGATCCTCCACTGCCAGGAGCTGCAGGCCTCCAGGGGATCCCTGGGGGAGGGCTACGAGGAGGCGGGCGTCATCTCCATCCAGCGGGTCGAGCACGCCGACGGCCGCGTTTCCTGGGTCGTCTACGTCCCCGGCACCACCGACTGGACCAATGGCGACGGCGAGCCGCAGGACCTGCTCACCAACCTCGAGGGCGTGGGCGGCACCCCCACGGTCATGGAGAGCGCCGTCGTCACCGCCATGCGCCAGGCCGGCATCCAGTCGGGCGACGAGGTCGCCCTCTACGGCCACTCGCAGGGCGGGATCACCGTCTCCAATATCGCGGCCGACCCGGAGATCCAGAGCCGGTACAACATCACCACGGTCCTTACCGCCGGGGCCCCCACCGCGGGAGCCGACATCCCCGAGGACGTCCACGCCCTGCACCTGGAGAACACCGGCGACGCCGTCCCGGGCCTCGATGCCGCCCCCACGCCGACCGGCCCCCACCGCCAGGTCGCCATGATCGACACCCACCAGATGAACGTGGACGGCTACCCCCACGCCTCCAGCGTCTACGCGCAGACCACCGAGGGCCTGGAGGACAGGGCCCCTGAGCTGGCCGACTGGAGCACCTCCTTCTCCCGCGTCTCGGGCGCCGGCGAGCAAGGGGCGACCACCACCGAGCACGTCTTCGCGATCCAGCGCAACACCGACTCCAACGGGGTCTACACCGACGGCGCCGACCACCCGGGAAAGACGCCGTCGTCGGCCCCCTCCTACGAACTGCCGACGCCGTCGGCCGAACCGACGGGAGAGCACTGAAACCGAGGGAGAACGACCAGACGAGCCCGGGGCGAGGCACCGTGCGGGAGGAGAGGAGGCGGGCGGGCTTGAGGCCCCGGAGGCCGCGAGCGGCCTCAGTCCTCGCGGCTCACGAGCATCGCGGCGATGATCGAGGAGATCACCGAGATGATGATCGAGCCGATGATCGCCGAACCGAAGGTGGAGACCTCCAGCCCCAGTGGCACCGAGCCGCCTGCGCCCAATGCCCCGATATGGTCGGTCAGCCAGCCGGTCAGCGAGAGCATCGCGCCGTTGACCACCAGGGAGAACAGCCCGAAGGTGACGATGTAGAGGGGAAACGTCAGAAACTTCGCCACGGGTTTGACCAGCGAGTTCACCAGGGCCAGCACCAGCCCCAGGATCGCCAGGTTCAGCCACATCTGAGCGGTACCCACCCCCTCGGGCACACTCAGCCCGGACAGGAGGCGCGTGGCCAGCCACAGGCCGGCTGCATTTCCGATAGTTCGTGCCACGATCTCCATAGGTCCATTGTGCCAAGTGAGCCTGCACCGGTGCCAAGATGGGGCTATGACTTCCGCAGCGATTCCAACGCCCGGCGAAACCTCGACGACGGTTCGCATCCGCCCCGACGTCGCCGCCCTGCCCGCCTACGTGCCCGGGGCCAGTCCCGATGCCGAGGGCCCGGTGGAGATCGCCAAGCTCTCCTCCAATGAGCTGCCCTTCCCGCCTCAGGACGCGGTTGTTGAGGCCATCACCCGCGCCGCAACCGGAGCCAACCGCTACCCGGAGATGACGGGCGAGTCGCTGACGCAGGCGCTGGCCCGCCGGTGGGGCGTCGAAAGCGAGCAGGTCGTCGTCGGCAACGGGTCGGTCGCCCTCATCCAGCACTTGCTCGACGCCGTCTGCCGGCCCGGCGACGAGGTCGTCATCCCCTGGCGCTCCTTCGAGGCCTACCCGATCTGCGTCGCCGTCGCCGGAGCCAGGGCTGTGCGCATCCCGCTGACCCCTGACGCGCGCCACGACGTGCCCGCCATGCTGGCTGCCCTCACTCCCCGCACCCGCGTGGTCATGGCCTGCACCCCCAACAACCCCACCGGGACGATCCTGACCGCCTGCGAGCTGGCCGAGCTCGTGGCCGGGGTGCCGCGCGATGTCGTCATCCTCATCGACGAGGCCTACCTCGACTTCGTCACCGACCCCGAGGCGGGAGACGCCCTCACCCTGCTGGCCGGGGCCCCCAACCTCGTGGTTTCGCGGACTTTCTCCAAGGCCCACGCCCTGGCCGGGATGCGGGTGGGCTACCTCGTGTGCGAGCCGGGCCTGGCCGCCGCCATCCGTTCCGTGGCCACGCCCTTCGGGGTCAACCTTCCCGCGCAGGCGGCTGCCGCAGCCGCGTTGGGGGAGGCTGAGCTGGCCCGCACCGCCGAGCGCTCGGCCACCATCGCCGCCGAGCGCGACCGGGTGGTGGCCGCCCTGCGCGCCCAGGGCTGGGAGGTGCCCGGCTCCCAGGGCAACTTCTTCTGGCTGGGTGTGGGCGACGAGACGACGGCGCTGGCCGAGCACTTCCGCGCCGCCGGCATCCTCGTGCGCCCCTTCGCCGGTGAGGGCGTGCGGATCTCGATCGGGACGACGTCGGACAACGAGAGGGTTCTGGCCGCTGCGGCCTCCTGGTCCGACCGCTGAGGACCGCTGCGCAGGTGCCGGGGCGCCGTCGGACTCAGACCGAGTTGTCAGACCAGTTGTCAGACCGAGATGGTCACCAGGAAGACGAGGCACATGACGACCTCGACGATGCCCATGGTGCCCGGGCGCAGCGGACGGTGGCGCCTGCGCACCAGGCTCCACTGCCACAGCGGCATGACCAGCGAGCGCACGGTCAGCACCACCCACAAGACGGCGTGTCCCCATGGCAGCATTCCCGATGACGCCAGCCAGATCGTCGCCACCGCCACCGCCGAGTGCGCCGCCACCGTGCCCGCCAGCAGCACGTAGTTGAAGCGCTCGCGGATCATCGACTTGATGTAGGGCACAGTGCCGCAGAAGTAAGCGGCGGTCAGAGCCGTCACCAGCCACATCCAGGACCAGCCCGTCAGTGCGCCGTTGGGGGAGGCCCCCGGCAAGGGGGCGCTCGGCGTCCCCAGCCCCAGGAACCCGCCATCCCCGCGCACCGCCAGGCTGTAGGTGACGGCCGCCATGAGGGAGGCGGCCGTCGTCGTCGACAATCCCGAGATCAGCGAGCGCTCGTGGCCGCGCCACACCTGGTGCAGTGCGATGGCGAACAGGGGCAGCAGCGGCACCGCCCACTGGATGAGGTAGGGCGCCACGAGCAGGGTGATGAGGGCCAGGGAGGCCGTCCAGCCGGTGTAGACCAGGAGCGGCAGCATGATGAGGGCGCGCTTGCGGGCCGAGCGGGTGCGCAGCCACTGCGACCAGCACCAGTAGGTGAGGTAGCCGCCCCACCACGCCGGCAGGAACAGGAGGTTCACCCAACTGAAGCCGCCTACGGCCCAGCCGACGATCGGAGGCAGCACGAGCATCGACCAGGCCCCGTGCTGGTTGGGAACCCAGGCCTTACGGCCGGGCTGGCGGCGGATCTGCTCCTGGGTGGGGGGCTTGGGGCGCTCGGTCTGCCGGGGCTTGCCGGTGGCCAGCATGATGTCATCCTGCGGGCCGGGCCGAGACTGTTGGGAGGGGGCGCGGCGCGGCGCGGCGGTGCCCTTCGACGCCGGGGAGGCGGCGCCGTCGGGCGAGCCGGTCGGAGCGAATGTGGAGCTCTCCGCGGAATCGACGAGTTCTGACGAGGCGGAGGACGCGGGCGGCTCGGGGGACGACCCTGCGTGGCCGGCGGACGCGGGGGAGCGCTCGACGTGATGCTTGGACGGCCTCGACGGGCGGGACTGGCTCACACTCGTCACCCTAGTCGTTCGCCCCTGTGTGCGGTCGGGGACGCTCTGCACGGGCGAAGGCGTTACGCCGCCCTCATGCGGCCGGGGACGTTCGATACCGCGGGGAGCGGGAAACCCGTGCCCGCACGCGCGACACGTCCCCGGCCGCGATCCATGTCGACGGCGACGTCAGGCCAGGGTGAGGCGCATCTGGTGCCAGGGCACGCCGCCGTGGTTGGAGGAGGACAGGCCCTCGTCGATGAAACCGAGGCGTGCGTAGAAGGGCACGAGGTCGTCGAGGCAGGTGAGCACCAGACCCCGGCGGCCGTGGGTGCGCGACGTCTCGATGACGGTGCGCAGCAGGCGGGTGGCCAGTCCCTGCCCCTGGGCGGCGGGCGCTGTGGCGACGCCGAAGATCATCTGCCAGTCCCCGTCGGGGTCGTGCATCGTGGGTGACTCGTACATCTCGTCGCTCAGATTGGGCTCGTTAGTGCACAGACCGTTGACCAGCGCCAGCAGCGTGCCGGACTCGTCCTCGATGAGCCAGAAGTGGTCGGCGTAGTGGGCCATCCGCTCGGCGATCGACGTCGGGCTGGCGGCCTGCTCGGGCGGGAAGCAGACGGCCTCCAGGGCGGCTGCCATGGCTGCATCCTGCGCCTGCTGCGCCGGTTGAGCGCGGGCTGTGCGGATGTGGAGGATGGTGGAGTCACTGGTGGAACTCATACCTGCATTCTCTCCGGGTGACTCGCCTGCGTCGAGCGTCGCCGGCGCCTTCGGGCAACGGCCGGGACCTCCCTCGTATCGAGGCGTGGGAACTCTGCTCCTGACGGCGTCGAATGCCTCCGGTGGGAAGACGCTAGAGGAGCTTTTTGCCTATCAGCGTGGAGGTGGAGTCGGATTTCTTTTCGGCCGTGATCATCATTCCTTCTGGAGACAGAAGGGAATATGTGTACGGGGGAGTGGGGGATTCGATGCTGATCCGTACCCATGGCAGCCTGCGCCCGTCCGATGTCGTGATGGCACTCTGGTCGCCCCTGTCGTCCCCCATGCGGATGGCGAGCTTTCCGTCGTAGGTGTCGTAACTATCCGTTTGTAAAAAGAACTGGGGTGTGTCGACGGCTCCGTTAGCGGCCCGGTCGATTTCAGTGCTACTGCTACTGGAGTCATCGGAGCGCTTGGTGCTGCGGTAGAGGCCGGAGGAGTCGATGATCGTTGATTTTCCAGAGCGAGTGTCGAAGACGCTGAGAGAAACAGGGTAGATGGGGGTGGATGTTTGATTGATCTCCTGGTTCGGTTCTGTATCGACGGTCCAGAGCGAGATGGCTTGCTGGCTTGCTTCTATCTGAAGAACATTCTGGTAGTTGATTGAAGGGCCAGTGAGAGGTACCCTGCTTCCGCTGTCGATGTTCTGCGCTGTCAGCTCGTTGTTGTCATCGACGTAGGTGACGATCCACCCGCCTGAGGTGATGACATCTCCGACAGGTATCCAAGCGCGTTTCAAGCTTTGGTGCTCGATCTTGTATCTATTGTCTGATGAGGCGCGCAGATATGTCTCTGGGAGACTTTCCACTGATGTTTTTGATTGTGCCTCGGGTTGCTCGGTATCGGTCTTGACGAGAACATTGGTGTGACCGCCGGGGCCTGGGACAACGGTCACGGCGGCGTCCAGTGGATCGAGTTCCTTGCCGCTGGTGAGATCGTAAACTTCGCGATTGATGACGGCCATGGAATCGGTCAGCTGTACGGTTGGCACGTTCTCTGAGACTTGGGCATCCACCGCGACTTCTCCGGTATCAGTACGCAGAATGATAATGCGGGTCAGAGTGTCATGCGAGTTTTTAGGGGTCATGTCGATGGCGTAGGCGAGCCAGGTGCCGTCCGGTGAGGTGAACGCGGGCTTATCTGCGTATATGGAAGTGTTTTCTATGGTCCTTCCAAGCGCATCATACTCCAGGATGTCTGGGCTGGTCGTTGCGAAGCACCAGGTCAAGTCGCCAGTGGAAGGATTGATGCCGTAGAGTCCTTTGCTGGTAACGGCTACGGCGTTGTGCTTTCCCGTCAGCAGCTGGTCGACTCTTGTATAACCGAGAGATCTCTCCCAGGTAGGTTCTTGAACTGATGATTGGTCTGCCGCCTTGGCCCGGATATCATCGACGGTTGGGAATGAGGCCTGGCTATTGGCGGCCTTGGTCGTTGATTGGATGAGCGGATCCAGGTGATGATTGACGGCACTGGGAGCTGTCGCCGCCAGGGCGACTGTCAGTGCGCCAGCGGCACTTGCGCACAAGCGTTTGGCCCGCTCCTTATGGGGAGCTCGAGAGTGGCAAGAGGTTGTCTGGATCCTCCCCTGCCCGGTTGGACGACTTTCCTCCGACTCAAACGCATCATCTGGGAGACAGTCCTCTTCGCGGCCTACCTCCTGCTTGGAAGCATCTTCGGTGTTCTGGCGTCGGAGGAGCTCGCGTTTGTCGCGCGCCTGCAGCAGCATGCACGACACTGCGGTGATAACAACGCCCACCCAGCCTGCAAGGAGCCATCCCGCGACGCTCGGAACAGTGCTTGATGAGGAGGTGAATGACACCACCTCGCTCCTGACGTTCTGATTCAGAATAAAGGTGGCTATGAAAAGAAGAAGAGTGGTCGAAGAAAAGTAATTGCTGGTTCGCGACCGTTTGGGTCTCAGCAACCACGCGCACAGGGTGATGGCTATGATTGCCGTGATAGCATAGATGCGTATGGAACCCAATGCCATGGACAAAGGGGAGCGCAGCCAGACGATGAAGGCACCAACGTGCAGGGCCGCGGTTGCGAGGCCAGCGGCCCGGTTGACCCCGACCAGAATACTGCGCACGAGCCACGGCTCCCGCCTGGGAGGTGAAGTGGCTGAGCCGGATTGTGGGGTAGGTTTGCTCAGTGCCGCATCATCGCTTTTCATATGGCGAGTTTTCACTCTCTGAGTTCGATTGGCAATGGGGAAGGCGGCCCGATGGCGTCGTCGATCCGTCTGAGGCGCCTGTCTGAGCAGAGGATTGATCGGCTGCCCGTAACCTGATGAGTCGATCGTCGTACGCCTGCAGCAGCATGCATGAGAGGATGGCGACGATCAGGCTGATCCAGGCGGCTATGAGGTGCTCGACTGATGAGGGTATTGTGTCAGAATGTGATAACCCTATGGGTTTGATCCACCAATCCTGGATGCAAGTAGCCGTGATGAGGGTAAAGGCCGCTGCTGGATAGTTATCGCTGTGCGGCGGCCTCGGCCGATAAGGACGAAGCAGCCACCCACATAGTGTCACGGTAAAGACCAGGACGATCATGTAGTAGTACAGGAGCCACATGATGTCTAATGAATATGGCGCGTACGAGCACACGATGAGGGCGCCGAACTGCAGGGCGACGGTCATGGAGATGGTCGCCCAGATCATCCAGATGAGGAGACCTCGCATGGGCCGCAGTTCCTGGTGAGGAGGTGGAACGGGCGGGCTCGACTGCGGGGTGGGGCTGGTTGGTGCTGCGCCGTTCCTCATACGGGAACCCTCCAACCCTTCAGAAAGACTTGACCTGTGTCCGACTGTTGCTCGGCGGAAACTACTCTCCCTTCGGGGCATAGGACGGAGTCGCGAACTCTATTTTCCAGAAGAGGGGTGGAGACCTTCTTCCAAGACGCCTTGACTCCGTTCTTGAGTGTCACGTTCCCCTCTCCTTCTCCCGTTGGGACGGCGAGTTTTTCTCCGAAATCTTCTGAACCGTCGCCGGTCACGGAGAATGTCGGAGGATCTACGATCCCGATACCGATCCTGCCCGTTACGTTTTGGTCGCTCTCCTGATGATTGAAAAGCACCTGATGAATGCTCGACTGTTCGACGGCTGTCACTTCTTCTGTCCGTGAATCGAACACGGACAGCGTCAGGGGATACAGTCGATGTGGATCGGCGTCGGCCAGTTCTCCATTCTCGCTCACATCAGCCAGCCACACGGCGATAGCCTGAGAGCTGACTTGCATCAGGATCACCTTCTTGCTTTGGTTTCCAAAAGATATGGTTCTTCCGGTATCGATATTCTGGATGGCTTCTTCTCCGTTACTGTCGGAGGTGACGATCCATCCGCCGGATGAGACGGGCTGGCCGTTGATCGTCTGGGCTTTCTGCATAATGTGTGTCTGGTGCTGATCCTCCGGAGATATGCCCTCAACCGATACCGAGTTCGACGTAAGCGACTCGGAGTAGTCGCTCGTTCGGGTGAGTATGCGCTCATGTCCTCCGGGGCCGGGGACAACGTTCGTTTCGGATTCCAAGGGGGCGAGCTCTTCGCCGTCGGCAATGTTGTAAACACGTCGATTGATGATGGCGTTGGAATCAGTCAGCTGCACCGTCGGAACCGCTCCAACGACCTGGCTATCCACAGACACTCGCCCCGTGCCGGTGTTGAGCACGATGACACGGGTGACGGTCTCGGGACTGTCGTGGCCGTTTGTCTCGGTCGGGGTGATGCTCACTGCATAGGCCAACCAGGCTCCGTCGGGGGAAGTGAAGGCCTCATGCCCCGCGTAGATATCCACTCCGCGGAGCGAGGCCGAGGACTTGGTGTCGGATGAGGGCGGAAGCGCCGCCGTCGCGAAGCACCATGTGCTTCTACCGGTGGAGGGATCGACCCCGTAGACGCCGTGGTCGGTGACGGCGATCGCTCCCCTGGATCCGGCGAGCAGCTGTTTGACGGTGGTGGTTCCCAGCGGAGTCTCCCAAGTTGGTTCCGACGGCGGCGATTGCTGCTGTGCCCCGGCTTGAAGCTGAGCGACGGTCGGGAAGCGAGCATGACCGCTCGATGCTGCGACTGTTGTTCTCAATAGCGGGTCCAAGCAGTGATTGATGCCTGTGGGGGTCGTCGTGGCCAGAGCCACCACTGCTGCCGCTCCGATGACGCCCGCACCCATATGCTTCACTCGCTCGCTGCGGGAGGACTGGGCTTGAGCAGGCTCGCCGTCGGAGTCATCTAAGGAGTCCTTGGAGCGAAGACGCGGAGAAGACCCGACCGCACGTAGGGCGAGATGTGTCAGCATCGCAGTAACGAGGCAGATCCATGCAACTGCCAGTCTGCCCACGACCTCGGGCACCGTTCCCGTTTCCCGGATGATCTTGCTGGTCTCCGCCACGGTAAGCGCGCACCCGACAAGGCTGAAGAAGGCCAGGGCGCCCGCAGCGCCGAAGACATCACTCACGGCCGGCTTTCGAAGCGCAGCCCAGATCATGGCGTAACCGAACAGAACAATACCGATCTCCCCGATTACGATGAGCGGCGTTGTCATCGCCATCGATAATGGTGAGCGCAGGAGGGAGACGACCGTGCCAGCAATCAGGGCGAGCATGGCAATCGCCGAGGCCAGGTCGATACCGATGAAGAGACTGTGCACCAGTCGACGCCACCGTCGGGGAGACGAAGCGGGCGGGTCCGATTCTGGGGCGGAGCGGGGTTGCGCCTTGTCATCGTCCTTCATGGAATCAGCGTCCGGCGACGTCCCACCGCGGACAATGGGGACGAGAGCCCAACGGTGCAGCCGCCTATCCCACCCCGTACAGGATGGTGCGGCTACGGTCCTGGTCGTGTCCGCCCCGTATCTTCTCGAAGTCGGTGCTCACCTCGACCCCGACGACGACGATCCCGGGGGCGGCGACGGCGAAGGGGTTGCGCGCGGTGTCGTTCTTCCCAAGCAGTGCCCCTGCGGGACTGATGGGGACGCCTCTCGATCCATCGACCCGCCCGAGCTCCAGGTAGCCCGCTCCCAGGTCATCTGGCGCGCCGTTGTCGGGGATCGACCACCGTGGCACACCCGTGTCCGGGGTCGGCCAGGAGGGCCGATGCAGTGACGTGTCCCAGTCCTGTCCCACGGAGACCTCGGTGAGACTGCGAGTCGCCGGGTCGAAGACCGCCACCGGCGCCGGGGCCGGCGGCGACGAGCCGTCCTCAGCCCCGGGGGCGCGCTCTGGAATGACGGGCCGCAGGGCGATACGTGCCCCGGAAGTCGCCCGGTCCGGTCCGCCATAGGTTCCCAATGCGACAACTTCCTGCGCCTCGTCAGCAGTGCCGGCGGCATCCAGGCTGATCGCCTCCAACGGCGAGTCCGGGCCGCCGGGGGACGCGCGCCGCACCGTCCACCCCTGGGCCAGCGTGACGACGTCGTCCCCGTAGCCCGGGATGCGGTCGTCCGCCGGGTCGACCACGACGTTGCTCAGGCGGCGGGTCGAGGTGGGGTCGGCGTCGTCTGCCAGGGTCAGGGAGCAGGTTCCGCTCTGCTCGTCGCACTGCTGGTCCACAACGAGGGTGTGCGGCGCTTTCGTACCGGAGAAACGCCGCATCGGGGGGTCTGGCAGCCTCCACAGCGTGGATCCGTCTGACAGGGAGACGCCCTCCCGGCCGATGAGGGCCACCGAGTCGGTCACCTGCACGCAACCGTCTTCGAGGTTGGCGGTGAGTGTCTCCCGTTCGGCCACGACCCGGCCAGTGGCGGTCTCCAGGATGACGATGATGCGTCCGTCATCCGCATAGCTCGTGCGCGGGTACCAAATCGAGATGAGGGCGTAGCGCCGGTCCGGGCTGGTGATGACCCGAGGGTCGGAGTCTTCGCCGACTCCCATGAACTGCGCTCCCGTACGCCGGTAGCTCCACAGCGTGGAGCCGTCGACCGGGTCGAGACCCTCCAGACCCTCCCCGGTCATGAGCAGCGGCCCCGACGCGCCGGCGGCGACGTCGACATACGGGCTCACCTCCCGGCTCCACTCGACCGTTCCGGTTACCCGCTCAGGAAGCTGAGGAACGTTGCTCGGCGCGGCGATCGTCCGTGACTGGACGGGAGAGAGGACCTGGGGCGGCACCAGTGCCGAGGCCGCGAACGCCACGACCGTAACCCGGCGGCGACGAGCCGGGGGCCCGACGGCGTGGCGGCCCGGGGCCGGCGGCGGATGATCGCCTCGCTGATGAGTGCGACCCCCAGGGCCAGTGCGGCAACGGCCAGGTTGAGGAGGTAGCCGATGTTCACGCCGTAATGGTTCAGGACCTGCCACCACCTGCCGGCCAGGGCAAGGGCGACGCCCAGGGGGATGAGGAGGCCGACGACGATGACGATCTTGAAGACCGTGCCCGGCCGCGGGAGCCGATCGCTTCTACGCAGCCCCCACCAGACGAGTCCGCAGACCAGCGCCAATGCCAGGGCGCACAGGAAGAAGAAAGGCCAGGCCTCCACGACGTGGTCCCACCACTTGCCGATCGCGCCCTCCCGGTCCTCAAGGACAAAGACGCCCCAGCGGTGGGCGCGCCGCTGCCAGATCGCGGCGGCGATGAGCCCGATGACGGAGGCGCAGGCCCCCAGACGCACCCCCTTGAGAGCCGCCGAAGTACGACCTCCGAGGGGAGTGCGACCACCGGGAATGGGCTGAACGGTCATGAGGTAACTGTGCCAGGCGCCATACCTCGACGGTATGGGACCGGCTCGATGCGACCGGCGGCGGCGAGCCGACGGCGAGCAGCACGACGGCCGGAGACAGCCGACGCCGTCGGGAACAGGAATCCTGTACCCATACGCGTCGAATGCCTCCGGCCGTGAGAAGGGGATGCGCGGTGAGGCCGTGGGCTCGCGTGGCCTCAGCCGCCCAGAGCCGCGGAGACTACCTGCTTGGCCTCCTCCTGGACCTGCGCCAGGTGGTCGGCGCCCTTGAAGGACTCGGCGTAGATCTTGTAGACGTCCTCCG
>ERZ772979.954-NODE-954-length-18113-cov-9.644368_pt1 | contig 18113 bp, 16 predicted proteins | sample MGYA00511130_ERZ772979 | MGnify/ENA primary metagenome ERZ772979 (study PRJEB29015, sample SAMEA2738103) | human oral metagenome | biome: human oral; feature: human-associated habitat; material: saliva | place: China | collected 2186 ... | reverse complement strand
TTATATACAGAATATAACATAAGTATAACATACTATAACAAATATTTTATATTTTAGAATAAAGTTCATTGCATTTTCATAGGATTGTAAAGGCAACCTCAATACCTATAGAAAAACCGCAAATATAACAAAAAAGATGACGAAATATACATTTTGCCATCTTATTTCGCCATCTTTTTGCATTGTATTAAGTTATGCCAATCTATTTGATTAGAATTGGTAATTTAGCTCTACGCGGTAGTAGTTTGGTAAGTATTCATTAAGGGAACCATCGATGCGATGTGTTCTATTCTTGAATCCATAGTATGCATTGAGGCTCACATTGTCTTGCAATGCATAGTCCACGGTAGCCATCCAGCCTCTAAATCCACGGAATGTATGCATGACAGATGGTGGTGTTGCATTATACTCCCAATGGTAATTATTGGCATCAAATGGGAAGTTCCATTTGGATCCATAAGGCGCTAAGTTTTGATCAAAGCTAAAGTATTGCGCCTTTACATCCCAAGTACCTTTTTTCGCAGCGTTGTAATTACCATAACCGATGCCCGCAGTCCAAGCATGGCTATGTGCGGTGCCAACCGCTTTCACCCATTCACCGCCAACCCAAATTTTATTAAAATTCATATCCGTGCTTACACCATACAAATTACCGTATGTACTATAATGGCCGGATGTATCTCTTCTGTGGCGAGAGTAAAACGCACCCACATCGATATGCTTATTCAATGTACCTTTGAGGCCTGCATAATTATATTGATCACGTTCTGGCAAGAAACGGGTTTCATTATGCTCTGCTGTCGCATAGCCATGGGCTAATTGAAGTCGAACTCTATCATTCCCCGTGTTGAATTGAATACCATCGAAGGTATCATCATACAATAAACCATTGCCGATGACTTGATTAAAACGGCCTACCTTCACAGATGTATGGTTACCAAATTGATGATTTACATAGCCACGATCGATGGTAAGAGCGGAGAAGTATCCATCGCCGTCGCCAAATTCCATTTGATAGGTTCTAAAACGAGCCACTACATCGGTGCGGTCATTTACCTTTGCATTAAATTGCACACGACCACGGATATCAAATTTAGATGGCTTGTAATATTGGCCGCCTTGTCCTATCAATACGCCATTTTTCGTAAAGGAACGACGCAATAAGAACTGCACATCACCGGAAACTTTCACATTACCCGTGCGGTCCTCTAAACGAGCCACGCGAACGCCCAAATTATTCAATTCATTGGAAAATTCATCAGCTAAGCGATTAATCATCGCTTGTTGTTCCGCATTAGCGCGGTCTTGATTAGCCATGCCTTTTGCAATCATTTGAGCCATTTCAAAACGAGTAATATCTTTTTGGCCTTTGAAAGTCCCATCTGGATAACCATTAACTATACCAGACGCTGCCAATTGAGATACAGCTTGATATGCCCAAGAATCTGGCGTTACATCAGAAAATGGATTCGCTGCGAATGCAGTCGTTACACCTAATACAGCCGTTGCCGCCAACACAGCAGACAATTGATATTTCATAAAAATACCTCTCTACTATAAAAAACTATATATTATACATGCTATAGTCGCATGAATCAGTATATAAGTACCCTCGTTCACCTTATATACACATCATACAACCATAATATTCCTTTCTAGTATAACAATGAGAGATAAATAATCGATAAGCAGAGAATAAAATGTTCATATTATTTTCATTTTTAAGTAAGTATTACATAAAAAAAAGATGGCGAAACATGCGTTTCGCCATCTTTGTACATGTACTTAAACTACACTCATCTACGAGATTAGAATTGGTAGTTAAGGTCAACACGGTAGTAGTTGGATAATTTATCGTTAGTACCTGTTGCTTTATTTGTTTTGTTGTTGAAGCCATAGTATGCAGTCAAACCAACATTGTCTTGCAATGCATAGTTAGCAGTTGCCAACCAGCCTTTGAAGCCACGGAAATCAAAGTTAGTACGACTATAAACATTTGTATAATCATAAGGGATTTCCCAAGTAGAGGAAACTGCACCCAAATTTTCACCAAAGTTGAAGTATTGAGCTTTTACATCCCATGTACCTTGTTTAGCTTGGTCATAATTGCCATAACCGATACCAGCAGTCCATGCGGATCCGTGGGATAAACCAGCAGCTTTTACCCATTCACCACCAACCCAAACTTTATCAAAGTTCATGTCTGTGCTGAAGCCATAAAGATTTCTGTAATCATCATTGCCGGATTTATGTGCATTTTTACGTGCATAGAAACCACCAAGGTTAACATGTTTATTCAAGTCACCTTTAATGCTTGCATATGTAAATGTATTATTTGTTTTTTGACTCAAACCTTCTGCTGCACCAGCAACGGCATAACCATAAGCAGCTTGGAATTGAATTTTATCATTGCCTGCATTGAATTGAGCACCATCAAATGCATCATCATAAATCAAACCATTGCCAAGCATTTGGTCAAAACGACCAGCTTTTACAGATACGCGTTCACCAAATTTATGGTTTACATAAGCGCGGTCAACAGCAACACCTACAGCAGCACCATCAGATGCATCACCAAATTCGAAATCATCAGATGCTACACGAACAACAGCTTCTGTACGATCGTTTACTTTAGCATTGAATTGAACACGAGCACGAGCGTCAAATTTAGAAGATTTGCTGTAGTCACCATAAAGGTTTACATAGTTACCATCTTTCTTTTGAGCGCCCATGAAACGCATACGCATATCGCCAGTTACTTTCACATTACCAACACGGTCTTCCAAACGAGCTACACGTACACCCAAGTTGTTCAATTCATTGGAGAATTCATCAGCCAAACGGTTGATCATAGCTTGTTGTTCAGCATTAGCGCGGTCTTGGTTAGCCATAGCTTTCGCAATCATTTGAGCCATTTCATAACGAGTGATATCGTTTTGGCCTTTGAAAGTGCCATCTGGATAACCGTTAACGATACCAGCTGCTGCTAATTGGGATACAGCTTGGTATGCCCAAGAATCAGGAGTTACATCGGAGAATGGGTTAGCTGCGAATGCAGTAGTTACACCCAAAACTGCTGTTGCTGCAAAGATTGCTGCGAATTGTTTTTTCATAATACAATACCTCTTCTTTATAAGAAAGACAATTATTATATGCTCCCGTAAAGCAATACGCTCATCTTTATGTGTCCATGTTTCCATACAAATAATACGTATACCTTTACAAGATATACGTATATTATATCATATAGATATTAAATATCATTTAAAAATTCATGAAATTTTCATTCATTTTTATTATTAACATAATAATATATCTTTTATCATCGAATCATTAATAATTTGATCAGCCCCATATAAACCATCTTGATAGTTCTTTTTAATCCCTTTAATACTTAATTCATTATAATCAAAAACACTATATAGAGTAGATACACCATAATAACTCTTATCTACAAACCAAACTTGGTCAGTTCTTATTAAAGCATCCAATATATCTGTATTATGTGTAGTCGCAATGAATTGCATGCCTGTATCATTCCATTCATTAAAAATACGTAATAGCATATTAACTAATTTAGGATGTAAAAAACAATCAAAATCATCAATTAAAAATAGCTTAGAATTATGATGATTGTCCAAAATCATCATTGCTAAAAGTAAGAATATCCGCATGCCTATACTTTCTATTTCATAATTAATAACAAAGTTTTCCTCTTCCTTACCTTCATATTCAAATTGAAGCAATAATCTAGATTCTAAATTTTGATTATTTTCTTGTATAGGTATAAAAGATTCTTGTATGTTAATATCTTTTATATGAAAATCTGCAGCCTTCAAAAAATACAAGACTTTTTCTTTTAAATTAGGATTAGTATATAATGGCTTAAATAACTCCTGGTTGCATAAATCATTATGTCCTAAACCAAGTATAAGGATATCTTGTGCGAACCATTCATATGACTCTTTAGCTTCTGGTACATTATTTGATTGAGCAAAAAATAGCAATGGCTGATTAGCTCTTAATGCACCCTTTAAACCCTTTATTGATGACGGCATAATGATATCATCAACAGTCCTATTAAAAATGATATTATCATTCATAATTAAACGCTCTTCATTAATACTATGAGCATCATAATCTAATTCATAACAATATAAATTTCCATTTTTAATAAATTGAATTTTGAAATAAGTATTACCTTCTCTATTGGCAAAAGAATCAACAGGTAAAGCCTCTAACTCAGAAGATGTGCCATGAACAATAATAGCTCTAAGTAGTTGGAAAGCTCTAATCACATTAGATTTTCCAGATGCATTACCTCCAAAAATAAATGATGATTTAACAACATCTATATCTCTGGATGATATGGTATTTTCTTTAGTATACTCAACAATACCTTCACCTACCTCCATAGAAAAGGTGACTTCTTCTTTAAATGAACGAATATTTTTGAAAGTAAAATCTATTAGCACTATATCACCAACTTGTATAAAAATATCAAATACTTGAATCTTCTTAAACATACCATCTACTGAAATATATTTAATAAAGATAAAAACGTACTAATAGAAACACTTATTAGTACGTTTCGATATAAAAACATTAAAGTATGTAGTTTATAATATCCGATTTTATACTCTATCAAAATTAGAGTTTTATTTGGTCAATTTGATTAATAATAAAGTCTTTATTTTTTCGCAAATCGATATGTAGTAACAAATTCAAAGATGTAAGAAGGTCACTAAAAATATAAGAAGTAAAATTGATTGAATCAAGTATACACACGGCCTTTTTGGCTTTCACTTTTATTTCTTTCAATTTTTTAATAATATATATTTTAGGTTGCTCCTGCGCAGCAGATAATATATCACTTTTCGACTTCAAAATATTCGTAATAAAATTTTGAAGAGCAATACGCTTCTCCATATTAGTTAAACAGAAGTCCACTTCATCAATTAGATAATATAGGAATCTAATAATATCTAAATATTGCTCTTTTGTATAATCATTACGATATCGTCCCCTATGAGCATAAGTATGCCTTGATTGAATAATATAATCAAAGTCTTTTTTGATATCTTCCTTATTTAATAATGAAGCTATTAAAATAAACTTATCTTTATTCGGTGAAAATTCATTAATAATTTTTTGAATCTCACTAGACTTAACATTAGGTGAAAATTTCGACTTAGGAATCTTTTTCTCAATAAAAGTCTCAACGGCAGGAGAATTATTATTTCCTAACAAAGTATAAACATATGATTTAATTAATCTTTCTGAAAACGTATAAATATTAATAATACATGCTGGTCTATAATATTTGTAAACATCTTCAATTATTTCAAAATCTAAATCAATAGTTTGAGCAAATTCACGATGCTCTTTTCTATTATCTGCCAAACTATTTTCGATAATAAAAAGCCTCTCTACTTGTTTCTCTAATTCACTCACATCATCTATAAAAGTATCTTTTTCAAAAATAAATAATTCATCTTCCATAAAATTTAATTACCATTTAGTATTTCCTCACAAATATTAAATCTACGTTTCATCGATTCAATAGATCCAGTACTAGTAGAAAAAGGATTTTGTATATAGCCTAATATGGAGGCCTCATATATTTCTTTCATCTTATTCTTATATCTATTTTCATTTATTTGATATGATTTATTAAGAGTTTTATATTCTACAATAACACCTATAACAGCCTCCAGAATACTTGTGTTCATTAATCCTTCATAATTATTATCTGAGTTAACTCTTTTAAACAAGTGGTTACTATTAAAATGATCTTCTAGTTCAGTAATTGCATCAAAAATAAAAGAAATCTTATTATCATCTACCTCATTCGACTTATTAGTTTCACAATATTCATTTAATATATTAATAAGTCCATTTTGAATAGGTGTAAAGCGATTATAAACAATATCAGAAATAGCCAATATTCTTAATAAGGCCTCTACATGTAGATCTTTTTTTATTTGACGCGAAGAAAATAAATGAATAAATTTTTCTTCATGAGCTTTATTATATAAAGACTCTATAAATATACCGAAAGCTAATGACTTACGAATTTGCATGCTACTTAGTTTTTCTGAACCAGTATTAATTCTTTCAAAAATTAAATATTTAGAGGAGAAATTATTAGGATCTAACTGTTTAAATTCGATAAGAGGAATTGTACTCCGTTTTATAATACGTTGTTGTTCTGTAGTTAATTCATCAAAGCTTTTTCCTGCTATATCAGAACTCTCTAAATTTCGAGATAACTTAGCCGCAACATTGCGTTTTCCTTCTTTATAACCACTCCATGGATAACCTTTTACAAAAGTATATAGTGTATTTAGTCGTTGATAACCATCTACAATTTCATAAATATTATTATCAATCTCCAAAAGGAAAAGGGGAGGAATAGGCAAACCCATCAAAATTGATTCTATAAGGCGAGATGATTTATTTGAGTCCCAAACGAACCTTCTCTGCATATCAGGTATTCTAATTTCTTCATTATCATACATATCAATTAACTCACCAAAAGATCGATTACTCACCCAATGCTTTATCTTAAAATTATTTACCTTTTGATATGATTCTCCAATGGAATTATTACTTTCAAATATTTGATGAATAATTTCACTAATCTCTTCTGATACTTCTATATTTTCATTCTGAAATTTTGCATATAAGGCATCTTCGTTATTAGCTTCAATAAAGTAATCATTTTCATTCTGCCTTTCTTCATTAATAGAAAGAATACTTTTATTTTCTAATTGATAATATAGTTCCATAATAAATTCCTAACTAAGCTATCATCTTATCGAATAAGTTTATTTACTGCCTTCATACTCTTCCATATATTTTTTAGGCTTAAATATCTTATATGCTAATCTTCTCCAACGATTAGAACGATGTTTATGCATACGCCATAACAAATCTTTTAATCCTAAATTATTACTTCTATAGAACTCATAATGTTTTGTATAAATAGTAAAAAAACTATTTTCCATTTCATCATTAGTTGCAGAATCAGACTTAGACGAACAATCTTCTCTTTTTCTATATAAAAATAACATCTCTGGTATGCGATATACTTTTCCACCATTTTTAATCATATTAATAAAGCATTCCCAATCCTCCATTTGTAATATAGATATATCAAATCCACCAACTAAATCAAATAATGATTTGCGAATAAGTGCAGATACATAAATACAATTTGAGCATAAAAAATCTAATAAATTAAACTCTGGTAAATATAGTTCTCCTGATTTTCGTCCAAAAAATTGTGCTTTTGTATATACAATATCATATCCTTGCCTAGCAATAAATATACATTTTTCTATATATGTAGAATCTATAAGATCATCAGAATCTAAAAATAAAAGATATTCACCCTTAGCCAGTTTGGCACCTTCCATTCTAGCTTTTGATGATCCCCCATTTTGTATTTTTATTGTTGTTAAACGATTATCCATATCTTTATAATTATTAAGGACAGAAAATGTATCATCTGTAGAACCATCATCAACAGCAATAATTTCAATATTTTTAAATGTTTGACCAGAAACACTCTGCAAAGTTTCTTCTACATACTTAACTGCATTATAACAAGGTATAATTACAGAAACTTTAATATCATTATGTACTTCCATACAACGCTCCTATTCATAATCACTTTACTAAGCATTTACAAATTCAATAACTTTATTAGCAATTATTTTTACATCATCTTTTGTTAAATACATATGAAGGGGCATGGTAATAATTCTATTAGACATTCTATGCGCATTAGGACATTTACCATTATCATAAGAATACATTTCATACTCTGTATTATCACGATAGTGAACACCAGGGTAAATATCATTTTCTTGTAAATATTCAAGTAAGCCATCTCGATTATCTACGGCAATTTCATAGATATGGTAGGAGCATTCATCAGCATGTGGTGCACCAATGATTTGAATTTTAGACTCATTTTTAAACATTTCATCATAGCAACTAGCTAATTCACGACGATATTCATTTGTTTCATCCAAGTATTTAAGCTCTACTAAGCCAATAGCAGCCATAATAGAATTACCATGATCTTTATAACCAAGGTACTCTACATCATATTTCCATTTATAAGAACCTTTTGTGCCACTATTACGAGCATACGTATCCTTATTAATACCTAACCAAGTCAATTTACGGCAAATTTCATCATATTTTTTATTTTGGAAACAAATCATACCACTATCAGCAGTTGGCAAATTTTTAACAGCCTGAAATGAATAAACAGCCACATCTACGCCATCCCATATACCTGGCATTTGTCCATTCACACGAGTGCCAGCCATGTGTGCCGCATCGAGAATTAATTTTAAATTATGTTCTTTACAGATTTCAATAATTTTATCTAATTGACCAACACGTCCACCATAACCAACAAAAATAACAGCTCTAGTTTTATCATTAATTTTACGTTTTACATCTTCAGGATCTAAACAAAGGTATTCATCTACATCAGCAAAACGAGGTACTAATTTTTCATATAAAACAGCATGATTCGTAGATACAAAAGTAATTGGTGTAGTTATAATTTCATCACCGTTTTCCCAACCATTTTCTTTTTTTAAGATTTCTACTGCTAAATGTAATCCAACAGTAGCCGAATTTAAGAAATGAGCATTTTCATGACCAGTATATTCTTTCCATTTATTTTCAAATTCAACTGTTTTAAAGCCAAGACCAGTCCATCCTATTTCAAGACATTCTCTAATTTCATTTAAACATTCTTCTACATGATATTTAGGTTTTAATACTTGAATTGTCATGACAACTACTCCTCTATAAATATAATTCCATCTTTATAATTTCTCTATCATTTATAATACTTCTGCTATACTCTTTAAATCCACATCGATTATATATTGTTAATGCAGGTATATTATCACTAAATACTTCTAAGGTTATTTTTTTTAAATGAAGCTCTTCTTTAGCAATTGAAATCAAATGTTTTAGAATATATGTACCTAAACCTGATTGTTTATATTTTTCTTTATCAACTAATAATCGACCAAACTCAGCTTCATCATGATTTATATTATATAATGCAGCAAATCCTATTAAAGCATTATCACTCTTACGAATTATTGAATACATATAATCCGTATTATTTTTACAATAAGAATCATACCAAGCTGATTGTTCGTTATGTGAAATCTCTTTTTGATATATAAAGTTGATACGATTTTTATCTTTATTTCTTAAAGTACGCAGAGTTTCTATATCAAATTCTGATAAGAGTCTAACATGTATTCCCTCATAATCTACTATATTCCCATACATTATATTTTATCCCCTATATACTAACCAATACTCCTATTCTTGTATTCCCCACTAATAATATGTTCCCACCAATCTTGATTATCTATATACCATTGAATGGTTCTCTTTATTCCCTCATCAAAAGATGTTTTTGGCAACCATCCTAATTCATCATTGATTTTAGTAGGATCTATAGCATACCGTTGGTCATGCCCTGGTCGATCTGTAACATAAGTAATTAACGATTCATCTTTTCCCAATGCAGATAAAATCGTTTTTACTACGTCAATATTAGCACGTTCATTATGACCACCAATATTATAAACCTCTCCTACACGACCTTTTCTAACGATTAAATCAATAGCCTCACAATGGTCCTCTACATATAACCAATCGCGCACATTCTTTCCATCACCATATACAGGTAATTGTTTATTATTGAAAGCATTAATAATCATCAATGGAATCAATTTTTCTGGAAAATGATACGGCCCATAGTTATTTGAACAACGAGAAATTGTTACAGGTAAGCCATACGTTCTATGGTAGGCCAATACTAATAAATCAGCAGATGCTTTAGATGATGAGTATGGACTCGAAGTATGAATCGGTGTCTCTTCTGTAAAGAATAAATCTGGTCGATCTAGTGGTAAATCACCGTACACTTCATCTGTGGATACTTGATGATATCGCTGAATCCCATATTTACGACAAGCATCCATTAATACAGCAGTTCCCATAATATTCGTACACAAGAACACTTCTGGATTCTCAATACTTCTATCTACATGAGATTCAGCTGCAAAGTTAATAACTATATCTGGTTTATATTGCTCAAATATTTCATATATAGCTTGTCTATCTGCAATGTCTGCTTTCACGAAAGAAAAATTAGACTTATCTTTTACAGGTTCTAAAGTTTCTAAATTACCTGCATAGGTTAGTGCATCAATGCATATAATATGGTCCTCTGGATACTTAGCTACCATCATATGTACAAAGTTACCACCGATAAACCCAGCACCACCGGTTACAATAATATTCATATGTTCACCATCCTATTGTCCACTATCAGCCATTGTAAAGGATATCTTATTCTCTAATTCATCAAAAAATGGTGATTTGGTATCCTTCTCAGATAGGATAGGTTTTTCTATTCCCCAATTAATAGCTAATGTAGGGTCATTCCATCGAATACCTCCATCTGCTTCTGGTGCGTAATAGTTATCTGCTTTATACATAAACTCAACATGATCTGTTAATGTTACAAAACCATGTCCAAAGCCACGAGGAATTAAAAATTGTTTTTGATTTTCTTCACTAAGTTCAATAGCAAACCATTGCTTATATGTAGGACTATCCTTACGAAGATCAACTGCTACATCAAGTACTGCACCACGGACACATCGTACTAATTTTGCTTGTGCCTTATCCCCATATTGGAAATGAATACCACGCAATGTGCCTTTTACAGTAGATGATGAATGATTATCTTGTACGAAATTATAAAATAAGCCAGCTTCTTCCATAGTTCGCTTATTCCATGATTCCATAAAGAATCCTCGATGATCACCAAAGACTTGCGGCTCAATAATCACAAGGCCTAGTATACCTGTTTCTATAACCTTAATTCCCATACTATACAACCCCTATCCTTGTATTTGCCCCTCTGCTACACGCCATAAATGTTTACCATATGGTGATTTACCATATAGCTTTGCACTCTCTAGTAATTGTTCTTTACTAATCCAATTATTACGATAAGCAATTTCTTCTAATGCAGATATTTCAATACCAGAACGTGTTTGGATAACTCGTACAAATTCAGACGCCTCATTTAAAGAGTCTACCGTACCCGTATCTAACCAGGAATATCCACGCCCCAATGTTTTTACTCGTAAATCACCACGTTCTAAATACATCTTATTTAAATCGGTAATTTCTAATTCTCCACGATCAGATGGTGTTACCTTTTTTGCTAATTCGCAAACGTCTTTATCATAAAAATATAGGCCTGTAACGGCATAATTTGATTTTGGATATTTCGGTTTTTCTTCAATAGATTTTACTAGCCCATTTTCATCAAATTCAACAACACCAAAGCGTTCTGGATCTTCTACATGATAACCAAATACGGTAGCACCACGTGTAGCCTGTGCAGCTTCTTGTAGTTGTTTTCTCATACCAGCACCGTAAAAAATATTATCACCCAAAATCATGGCACAAGAATCTCCATTAATAAATTCTTCGCCAATAATAAAGGCTTGTGCTAATCCATCTGGAGATGGTTGCTCTTTATATTGTAAATTAATACCATACCGATAACCATCTCCTAATAAACGTTCAAAATTAGGTAGATCCTGTGGTGTTGATATAATCAAAATATCCTTAATACCTGCTAACATAAGCATAGATAATGGATAAAAAATCATTGGTTTATCATAAATAGGCAATAACTGCTTAGATGTTACTAATGTTAGTGGATATAGACGTGTCCCTGATCCACCGGCTAAAATAATCCCCTTCATAAATGAACCCCCACTCAGTATGATTAAGAAAAAATCATTTTTAATGCATTAACTAAATTATAGTCTTCTCTTATGAGTTGTCCTCCCTCATTAGCAATATGATTACGTTTATCATCATTATTCATATAGCATTGAATTTTATCAACTAATTCCCTTGTATTACTATAACAATCAAAATGCTTACCTTCTTCTAATTTTAAATCACATACATTTTGTCTATCAGTAAGTAAGAAATTATTATTTGCCACAACTTCAAAAGTTCGACAATTATAACATGTATGTCCTTCTATATGAATATTTAAATTTATTTTGGTGCGCTTATAATATTCAATAACATCTTTAGGTACAAGTACCTTATTTTCAACATATTTAGATAGATATGGATATCTATGTTTAAATTTCCATTTACCTATAATACGTTGATACCAATGATGATTATGCCATATACGCCCTAATACAAGCATCTTATAATTCTTCTCATATGCCAACTTAGCAGCAGCTTCCAATATTTCTAATCGTTTTTGTATACCTGCAATTGTACCAATAAAAAATATATCTATATCTTGCTTATCTTCAGATGTGCGAGGTGAAGCATAAAATTCTGGTCCCGCAAATAATGGTAAATATTCCCCCTCAATAGAATAATATTCTTTTAATTGTAAAATATCATTTATCTCAAAAGAATAAATTTTAGAATATAGATATATATGATTTTTTAAATCATTTATATCATGCATAGCATCCCAAACCCATAATCGACAATCAACCTTTTGAGCTATTGTTTCATTTAGAAAAAATGTTTGATCTGGAAATCTAAAATCATTAAGAAATAATACGATATCTATTTTCTTATGTTTAATTACAGCTAATAAGCGATTCCGCTCTTCTTGTGCAGATTTATCATAATCTATTTCAAAGATATCTGTACTATTCCCTAATTGTTTATTTGCAGCAATCATATTATTTGAAAATATATTACTATTTCTATGGTTTGTAACCATACATATATTCATCTAACTTTAACCCCTCACTGCATGCACTAACCAATGATATATACTGAATAAATAGATTTATTTAAATAATTACAGTATTCTCTCCAGATATATATGTATCTAAAATTTTTACCTCTTCCAATATATCCTGATGACTCATTGAAAAACTTTCTGTTTTTTCTCGTACACATTTTAGAAATTCCACAAGTTCGTAACGTAATCCTTCGCCTTCAAATTTATAAAAGTATTTTCGATTTAAATTTACATCTTCAAAACGTAATTCAAAAAACTCAGTTTTCCACCATGGAGCTGGTACATATATATATCCTTTAGAACCTGATATAACCAAATCACCTTCAGCTTTTGCGTTAATAGCTACAGTCGCAGATGCCATCGCATTATCATAAATAAAATTAATTTTAGATAATATATCTATACCATCTACTTTATGACTAATAAAATCCACCTTATTATAATTAAATCCAAGCAATTTAAAAATAGCTAATAACGGATAAGAAGCCAAAGATAATACACTACCACCAGCTATCCTAACTTGATTTTCCAATTCATTTCCTAAAACTTGAGTAAAATTAGCATCTACATTTAAAATTTTTCCAATTTGACCACTACGTGCTAATGCAATTAACTTTGTAAAAGCTGGCGCATATGCAGTCTTAAGTCCTTCCATTAATACTAACTGATTTTCTCTGGCTTTTTGAAATAAGCGCTTAGTAGTATCAAGATTACAACTAAATGGAAATTCAGTTAAAATATGTTTTTTCGAATCTAAGATTTGTTCAATAACTAAATCCCGTTTATTTAATGGCAAGTTTATATAAACTGCATCTACATCAAGAATCATATCATCAATAGATGCATACTGTTTTAACGTACTATATTGATTAGATTTATACGTAGAATCAATGGTATCAACTTCACTATAAACACCTATAATTTCAATACCACTAACAAATTTTGATTCATCTAAAAACCTATCAAGAATTGATTCATTACCAATAATTCCTAATTTTAAATTATCAGAATTCCTTAATTGAGTACTAGAAACTCCTTGAGTTCTTGGTAGATACTTGACTTCACAGTATTCATTTAAATAATCAAAATATCCTTCCCAATCAGAACCTACAGTAAATATATCAATATTAAAATGTTTAATATCATCTATTTTCTGACCAAAATACTCTTCAACAATAATTTCATCGGCAAACCCTGTTGCTCTAACATTATCAATTCTCTTCATCAAAGAGTCTCTAACATTAAATTTTCCTCTTGATTTATCAAAATAATCAGAAGTAACCCCAACTATAAGATAATCACCCAATGCTTTTGCATTTTTTAATAAATTATAATGACCCTCATGAAACAAATCATATGTCCCGTATGTAATAACCTTTTTCATAATATATCCCTGTATATAATATTATTATGTAAGCTCCTCAATAACTTTTTTTAATAGTTCTACTAACATAGTATTATCTTCAACATTTGTATCCCCTATGTGAGCTATTCTTAACACATAATCTTCATTTTCTCCCCCTGTTGGATTTACAAAAATATCATATTTATCTTTTAATATAGAAAACACTTCTCTAGCAATAGGTTTCTCAAACCGAATAGGTGTCACTGCATTACTTAAGGTAAATTCTGGAATAGAAATAGGTAAATCTTTAATTTTTTCTCTAAAATCTTTAGCTACACTATCGATTCTAGTTAAATAATTTTCATATCCTTCAGCTTCAATTAAATGTAATGCCTTATTCATTTCATAACAGACACCTACCGCTGGTGTAAATGGGGTCTGTCCTCTAAGAAAATTCTTAATATACTGATTAAAATCAAAGTACAAGTTTTTAATATTATTATGTTTTACACGTTCTTCATATAACCGTTCACTAATAACTACTGGAGAAAGACCAGGAGCAATGCAAAGACCCTTCTGAGAACTTAGAATAGTAACATCAATATTATTACCAGCCATATCATAAGGATCAATCAGGAAGGAACTAATTGCATCAATTACTAAATACGCATTGTGTTTCTTAGCAAAAGATTTAAGCAAGTTAATATCATATAACTGAGCAGTAGATGTTTCATCAATATTAGCAATAACAAATGTATAATTATCATTATCTACTTTTAAAAAGTGCTCACCTGTTAACTCTTCATTATTATCTAGTTTTATTTCTGTATACGGAATCTCATGAAGTTTACATAAATCTACAAATCTTTGACCAAATGTGCCTCCATTAATGATTAATGCATGATCATTTTCGTTCATACAATTCATAATAGTAGCTTCTAAAGCTCCTGTACCAGATGCTGTTAAATATATGCTTTTATAGCTTTCGGGAGCATTCATAAACTTTTTCATTAATCTATCTGAGTCCAACATTATTTTTGAAAACTCAGTTGTTCTAAAATAAGGAACTTGTTGATGTCTTACATCAAGAACCTCTTGTCTCATTTGGGTAGGACCGACAGTAAATAATTTCATATCAATCTCCATAAAACTAAAAATTTATTTTATTTCCAATAAGCTTCAACATTATGACCAACCTGTTGTTCTTCTGGAGGTAATTTCATATAATCACCAAACGTAGCTACTAGCATATCATCATATTTTTTAACTATTGGAAGATTATGCCCTTCAAATTCAACTAATGTAAAATCATTAAACCAATCATACTTATAGATTGAAACATTAGTATCACTCTTCTTTTGATAATCCTGAGTCAACGATACTAGTGGTGTACACTGTTTATTATATTTATCTTTACACTTCATTAATAATCTTGCCATCATATCTAAACTAGGTAAAAAAGATAAGTGGTTTTTACGTACGAATTTATTCCACTTTTTAAAATGTCGTTGAAAATGTTGAATCCACTTCCAATAGAACCTAACATCCATAAACAACTTTCGTTGTTCATTTTTTTCAACAGGAATATGATCTAACACAAAAATATCAATATAGATACCATATTCAACTATTTTTCCCTTTGAAAAATGTTCATATAAAACTGTATTAGTATCAAAAAACTTAGCACAAAACGCCATAAAGTAATTTTCTTCATTCATTTCAGGCCATAGTTTATAGTGATCTGGGCGATTTAATATATATTGCTTCCATGCTTTTTCAAATTTTTCATACTCTGGTCGAAGCATAACAACATCGATATCATCATCCCAAGGAATAAAACCTTTATGCCTAATAGCTCCTAATGCAGTCCCATATGCAATAGAATATTTAATATCATTATCTTTACAAAACTCATTAAATCGTAATAATGTTTTCAACAAAACAGATTTAAGTTCTGTCCCCTTAATTGGTTTATTCATTATAATAAACAACTCCTATTTTTTTATCATAGAGAATAGTAGCTCTTCCCATTGAGACCATATAATATCTGGTGCGAATCGTTTCATTGAATCTACCGCTTGTCTTCCTAATACAGATCGTAATTCAGAATTTTCCATAAGCTTTTCTAAACCTAGTGCTATATCTGTAGGATTATCTTTTACTAAGATTCCATTATATCCATCTTGTACCATATCAGATACACCAAGCCATGTATCACAAGCTATAACTGGTAAGCCTTTAGCCATAGCTTCAGCCATGGATAATCCAAATCCCTCTGCAGAACTCATCATGGCATATATATCCCCTGTTAATAAAACAGATTCCACATCTCTAGTAATACCTTTAAATAGGATCCTATCCGTTAAATTTGCCTGTTTTATCATTAATTCCAATTGTGCTTTATAGGCCTTATTCTCATCAGCGCCCCACAGTTCAACAATCCAATTTGGAAATTGATCTGCCACTTTAGAAAAAGCTTCAATTAATAAGTGAGGTCGCTTATGTCCCTTTGCTAAACGACCTATAAATAAAATCTTGTGTACATCTTTAGGTATCGTTAAATCTACTTGATTAGTGAATTGTGGTACTACATTCCCTATAGTAACAATCTTATTATTAGGTAGATGTTCTTCTAATACTTTTTTAAATGATGGTAATAACACTTGATTTACATCAGACAGCTTTACAGCTTCTAGAGATAAAATAGGATAAAACTCAAAATAATCTTCTGGATTTCCATGACTCATAGTAACAATAGGGATGCTTTTTGATATCCCTAAATCAATAATTAACTGTTTAGAATCACCTGGTGTAAAGGAAACTATTATATCTGGTTCAATATTTTTTATTAGATTTCCCATGTAAGGGCAAATATATTTATAGTTAAAATCGTTATTTACAGTACGTGCTTTTTGTTTACTAAATAACCGATAAAACTCACGTTTTAAACGTAATGAAAGAGGGTATTTGATTCGTTTTCCATTCTGTAGACGTACATCATAACACTTTATACCCTCATCAATAGGGAAGAAAAAATCACCGCTACGTTCATCCGCATAAATTACTGATACAGTATGTCCTCTTTTATTCATTTCATTAGCAAAAGCACTCGTTACTTTTGCTAATCCACCTGTATCTCCAACCATCTTTGTTGTATTTACTAATAAAATATTCATTATTAAACCCCATATGTATAGCAATTAAAAGGTGTTTACTGACTATAATAATTACATTTATTATAGCATATATATAGCCATAAATACGGATAAACTCACACTCTATTCATATATTACATTATTTATCTTGATAATTATTTTTAGATATTTTGTAGATAAAAAAGAACTTCTACTATACATATAATCATGTTCAATAGTAAAAGTTCTATTTAAATCGATATTTATTTCAAATACGCTTTCAAATTCCCTTTGATTTGTTCTTCGTACTGATCTAACAATTCATATCTCTTCCGATATTGACTACGTTTTTGTGATTTAATTTCTTCAATCGGTTTTCTGTATTCTTCCAATGGTATTTTAAAGAATCGTGGATCTTGTGTAACTGTACCGCCAATATCTTCCCACAATGGATCGAGTTCAGCTACTTTTGCCTTATGGCCACGCACCATGTGTGTATTGGCATAGAAACCTTCGTCAGATACGGCGTACATAGATTGCACTTTACAGTATTTAGCGAGTTCCCGAATCAAGAATACGATAAAGTTTTTTGGCCGATAGCCAAACATTTTTTTCGTAATATGTTTTGCGTTATCGAGGCCATCCTTATACCCTTGGATGGTACCAATCCACAATGCTGGTTCCCCTTCTAACCCTTTGCCGAGGCGGATATTCGCATGATATACGCCTTGGTCGCCTAGTTGTAACAGAATGGTAAATAAACCTT
>ERZ772979.949-NODE-949-length-18238-cov-22.926305_pt1 | contig 18238 bp, 11 predicted proteins | sample MGYA00511130_ERZ772979 | MGnify/ENA primary metagenome ERZ772979 (study PRJEB29015, sample SAMEA2738103) | human oral metagenome | biome: human oral; feature: human-associated habitat; material: saliva | place: China | collected 2186 ... | reverse complement strand
CGTGTACAACTGCCTGGCGGACCGGGCGTGGTACTCGGGCGTGGCGCTGCTGGCCTCGTGCACGATCCCCGCGCTCATGAAGTTCGGGCGAGGCGCGTGGATCCAGTACCGGGCATACACGCTCACGCTGTGGTCGGGAGTCGTGCTCACGTTCCCGCACTTCATGCACGATTCGATGTTCGCCCACCGCAGCGCCCACAACCCCTGGGCGATGCTCATCCTCTCGGCGGCCGCCCTGGTGGCGAACGTGTGGGTGTTCGCCGCGCACGTGCGCACCATCGTCTCCAAGCGGCGCAACCCGCTCACGCAGGAGGTCCACGCCGACGAGGCCACCTACGCCTCGTGGGTGCGCGATCTCGCGTCCGAGAAGGACAAGGAGCTCATCGCCGCGCGCCTGGGAACGACGCCCGAGGAAGCGGGGTTCGTGGCTGCGGATCAACGATAGGTGTCTTCTTTCCGCGCTGTTCTATGGGGCGGTTCTTAGTGGCGGGGTCGCGCACATCGTCGGTGCGCGGCCCCCGCACGTTGCACCTCTCGCGGCGTCTTCGACGGCTCTTGCCTCTCAGCGCGAGTTCTCCGTGTCCCCGCCTACCGTCGGCGTTGTGTCCGTTTGGTGGTCGGCCTTGACAGTGGGCCCGTTGGTCGCCAGTGCGTGTGTGTTTGTTGTTTGACGAGGTCGGGGCGGGGTTGGGTTGCCTGGTGCACGTTTGTGCGGGTTGGGTGGGAGAACGTGCCGTGGTGTTTACTGCATATTCTTAGTGTTTCGTGTCGGTTCGGCGCGTAATCTGATGGGAATAGGAAGTGCTTCCAGCGTCGGAAGCGCCCAGGAGGAGACCTCACAGGAGAGGTGTATGCATCATGATGGTCCCACCCCTATCTGAACGTCCCGTGACCGAGGAGGACGAGGAGCAGTTCCGCCGCGAGTCCACCCCACGCAGGTACACGCTGCGCGAGAGATGGGCTGATTATCGGGATGATGTGAAGCGCAACCGACCCAAGGGAGCCAAGGCGCGGCTTCGGGCGTGGATGGACGCCGACGCCGTGGACTGGGGGATCCGCGTCGCGATCGTGTTCTTGTTCATTGGCGGATCCTACTCCCTCTACATCAACGGTGTTGCGTACGGCTGGTGGCACGCCTGGGGTGAAAAGCCCACCGTTGCGGCGACGACTACCCCCGCTGCTCGGCCTGCACCGTCCGCATCGAGCGAACCTGCCATGTCGGGCGGCTACGAAATCGGACCCGACGGCGTTCTCGTACGTCCTGCCGAGCACGCCGCATCGACCTACACCAAACCAGAACTACCCGAAGAAGCCAAAGAAAACACCGAAAGAGGAGCAGAACTCGCCGCCGAATACCTCCTCGACACGCTCGCCTACGCATGGAACACCGGAGACACACAGCCTTTCGAAGATATGACGCAACCTGGGAATAACTTCCGAGAGACCTACATTAACAACATTCATAAGCTCTATTCACACGGCTGGTTGTACGACTACAAGGTAGCCGTAACAAACATCGTGTCAGTTGAAGCCGTAACAGATCAGAACTCCGGTGCTGAACCCAACACAATACTCGTACTTTTTGATATTACGACTACCAATGGCACGTCATGCGTTGATCAGCGGATCACCGTCGCCGACAGCGAGTTTAAGGTCAGCCTCGGTCTTTTCATGACGTGGAAAGACGGTCGCTGGATAGAAACGGGAGGGGACGTAGAGCGCGATGTCCAGAACTAACCTTAGGCTCCTTCATTCAGGGGTCCTAGCAGTAACGATGCTGTGCACTGCTCCCATCACAGCTTCTGCAGATAACGATCCAATCCCACCTATTGATTCCTGCACGAGTGCTAGCAACTCAGATATAGGCTTTTGCTCCGAAGCACGTGATGGCTCCGTGACGACAGCAGCAAACAGGCGTCGTAAGCGCCAGTCGAGTCAAGGTAAGCCGAGTAGGGATTCTTCGACGACAAACGATCAGCGGGCCAAAGAGACAGCTGAGGCAGCGCCTGCCCCCGAAGCGCAACGCGCATGGCCGTGGGCATCCTGTATCCTGACAGCCGTCGATAAGGAACCGAATAACCGTATCCGATCGGACTATGAATGCACCCTCGCACCCCTTCCCAGCGACACTTCAGAAGAAGCCCAGGATCCCGGTCAGCAACCCACAACTGAAGAGATCCTCTACACCGCCGCCACAACCATCCATGCTGACGGGGCCGGACTCTATAAACGCCCAGACGGCGTCTCGTACACGAACAAGTACATCCCTTCTATCGTTGCTGTCACCAGTCCCACCCAGACCCACGTCATCAACCTGTTGGGTCACGACATCACGATCACGCTCACGGCCACGAGTTATGAGTGGAGTTGGGGTGATGGGACCCCGAACCTGGTCACCACGTCCACGGGTTCGGTGTGGCAAGAGGGCATGAACCTCAACACTGACCCGAGGTTGATCCGCCACTACTACACGCCCCCGCAGGGGTGGCGTTCCATGCTCGATGGCCCTTACCCGCATGAGGATCGCGAGATCACGCTGACCACCACGTGGAGTGGAACAGCCACCAATCCCTTCACCGGGGAGACCCAGACCATCAACGGCCTGGTCACCACCACCGAGACCACCGGCAAGTTCCCCCTGTCCCACCTGGTCATCAACAACACCGACACCTGGGAAGAAAAACAAGGCCACTAACCCCAGCCGCCCGAGCGAACGTAACCGCTGCACACACGACACTGGAAACAGGCAAGGCAAAGGAGCGCACGCCACATGATGGTCCCACCCCTATCTGAACGTCCCGTGACCGAGGAGGACGAGGAGCAGTTCCGCCGCGAGTCCACCCCACGCAGGTACACGCTGCGCGAGAGATGGGCCGATTATCGGGCTGATGTCAAGCGCACCCGACCCAAGGGAGCCAAGGCCCGCTTTCGGGCGTGGATGGACGCCGACGCCGTGGACTGGGGGATCCGCGTCGCCGTCGTGTTCTTGTTCATCGGCGGATCCTACTCCCTGTACGTCAACGGTGTCGCGTACGGCTGGTGGCACGCCTGGGGTGAGAAACCCACCGTTGCGGCGACGACTACCCCCGCTGCTCGGCCTGCACCGTCCGCATCGAGCGAACCTGCCATGTCGGGCGGCTACGAAATCGGACCCGACGGCGTTCTCGTACGTCCTGCCGAGCACGCCGCATCGACCTACACCAAACCAGAACTACCCGAAGAAGCCAAAGAAAACACCGAAAGAGGAGCAGAACTCGCCGCCGAATACCTCCTCGACACGCTCGCCTACGCATGGAACACCGGAGACACACAACTCTTTGAAAGCGTGTCGGACCCTAATGACAGCTTTCGAAACAAGTTTATATCTGACATAAATTCCGTGTACTCCGACGGCTGGACGTACGATAGTCGAATAAGTGTCAATCACATTCTGCGCGTCGAGCCGCAACGTCCTAATGGCAATGATGTGCCACCCAATTCAGTGCTCGTCGTCCTTCTCACCACGACATCAGATGGCACGAGTTGCAAAGGCCAGAAGGTTATTTCTTCTACAGGGGAACGATCATTAGTATTTGCTCTGCTGATGACGTGGCAAGATGGCAGGTGGATTGCCATCCAAGGCGGTTCGGAGAATCCTGATGTTCGTCAATAACCCTGAACGGCTCACCGCTTCACTGCTGACCAGCACGGTTCTGACGATGACGCTGTTGTCATCAGGTGTGAATGCGGCCGACGAGCCATTTGATTCTTCACTATTCGAGGCCGAAGCTAGCGGAACGAGTGTCGCGGTAGCTTTAGCGCAGGCAGTACAACAAGTTCGCAACGAATTCGATTCTTCATCGAATTCAACGCACGTGGACGAGGGGGTTCTCACAACTACCCAGGCCGAGTATGAGTTACACACTGGCTCAACGATCGATTGGGAGCATTGCGCAATAGCCACGCTCGACACGATGTCACCAATTGAGAATCAGATGATTGTGTGTGGCTATCCACCAGCCACTCACAATGAGAATCCGCCAGCTCAAAAGATTCCCACCACAGAGGAGATTCTCTACGGTGCTGCTGCTGTCATACATGCTAACGGGGCTGGGTTGTACAAACGGCCGCTGGGCGTCTCATACACGAACAAGTTCATTCCCTCCATCGTTGCGGTCACCAGTCCCACCCAGACCCACGTCATCAACCTTCTGGGCCATGACATCACGATCACGCTCACGGCCACGAGTTATGAGTGGAGTTGGGGTGATGGGACCCCGAACCTGGTCACCACGTCCACGGGTTCGGTGTGGCAAGACGGAATGGATCTCAACACCGACCCGAGGTTGATCCGCCACTACTACACCCCGCCCCAGGGATGGCGGTCCATGCTCGATGGCCCATACCCGCATGAGGACAGGGAGATCACGCTGACCACCACGTGGAGCGGAACAGCCACCAACCCCTTCACCGGGAGACCCAGACCATCAACGGCCTGGTCACCACCACCGAGACCACGGGCAAGTTCCCGCTGTCCCACCTGGTTATCAACAACACCGACACCTGGGAAGAAAAACAAGGCCACTAACCCACCCAATGCGCCTGGGCACGACGCCCGAGGAAGCGGGCTTCACGTCCGCGAGCAAGGGGTAACGGATCGCTTATTCGCACCGCTGCATGTATCGCGTCAGGATGACTGTCATTCCCCTTCAGAGGAAGCGCATTGCATCATCGCATCGAGGGGCTCCTCGTCCGACCGCACCGTGAGGCCTACGCCCGGGCCGTTCCCTACTAGGGGACGGCCCGGGAGCGGGGACGGGAGCTTGGTCAGGTCGTAGCCACGCTCAGCCTCATCAGCCCACGCCTGTATCTGTTCATCGCTGACAGCATTCTCATGAATGAGATGATCGTTCATTTGACTCCTTGTAAAACAAAGCCGCCGAACCTCCACCAGCGGAACCTGCACGAACAAATGCTCGACCTAAGACCACGCTCTCCTACTCGAGCGAATCAATCAAATCGCGCACGAGCTGCGACGGCGTCGTACCTCGCTCCTGAGCCACCTCAGCAAGCTTCGCGCGGCGAGAACGATCAAGGCGGAGGGTGAACGGCTTAGCACCAACACCGACACTAATCGGGCGGCCTGCCACAGACGAACCAAGATGCTTCCCGTCGTAAGGAACACCGTTCTCAGCCTCGTTCCCCCAACGTTCCAGATCCTCATCAGTGAACGTCGCACCATCAGCTGACGTATACGTCGCCATCGTTACCTCCTTAAACCAACCTCTGCGAGCACCGCTCGCGTTACCAGCAAAGCCACTCATTCGCACACATATCAGTGTATGCACGAAATTACGAACGTAGGAACGGAATATGAGCGGCGAGGGCTGCTTCTGCGTTTGTTTCACGGCAAATCCGCGTGAAACAGGGGGCCGCGCACGCGACATCGTGCGCGGCCCCCACATTCAGCCGGAATCCGCCCCGATCATGCGGGCCGATTCGGAGCGGCAGGCGACTACGGCTGCAGGCGGCCCTCGTCGTCGAACACGTAGCGCGTGCCGTCGATCCAGCGCGCCCCGGTCACCATCGCCCCGGAGGAGGAGAGGTAGAACCAGGATCCGCCGTCCTTCAGCCAGCCGGTGACCATTGCACCGCCGTCAGGCGAAAGGTAGTACCAGCTGGAGCCCACGCGCTGCCAGCCGGTGGACAGGGACCCCGAGGATGTCAGGTAGTACCACGAGGATCCGTCGCGCACCCAGCCGGTACGCATCGCACCCGAGGACGACAGGTAGTACCAGGCGCCCTGCACCTTCATCCAGCCGCTCGCCATCGCTCCGCTGATGGGATCCAGGTAGTACCACGTGCCGTGTACGCGAACCCAGCCGGAGGCCTGTCCGCCCGAGGACCCGTAGTAGAACCACTCGCCGTCCTCATGCACCCATCCGGTCACCATGTACCCGCGTGCGTTGAAGCGGTAAATCGCCCCGTCGATGCGCAGCTGCGTCGAGGTCGGGTAGGTCCCGTCCTCGTAACGCCACCACCAGCCGAAGGTGCCGGACACCCAGCGCCCAGCCCGGGCCTCGTCGGGCCCAACGTGATCGGGGCTGACCGTGAAGGGAACGCGCGCTGTCACGTCGTCGTCGGCCCGCGGATCAGCGTTGCGCCCGGAGGCCTCGACAGTCACGGTCGCAGCCCCCGCGAAGCGTCCCACGCCCTGCGGATGCGACACATCCACGCCGTCAGCCTGGAGGGTCACCGAGTTACCCTCGAAGGCGCCGTTTCCCACGCCGGTCGCGACTTCGCGCTCACCGACGAGGAGTCGCGCGGAGGTCACCGGACCGGTGACGGTCACGCGAACGGACACGCGCCCCGCGACAGATTCGCCCGCCAAGGGCATCCACGCAACCCCATCCGTCGAGTACTCAACCGTGCCAATGACCGGCGCAGGCTGGTCCTTGAGCACGGCATCCAGGGCGTTGGGCAGGCCCGCGCCACGGTACTCCCGCCCCTCCACGGGCGCGGCCAGGCGGTCCCAATTCGCGGGCGCACCCGCCTGTTTCTTCGCTAACGCAATGATCTCCGAGGAGTTCATCTCCGGATGCACCTGGCGCAGCGTCGCGATCACGGCCGCCGCCAGCGGCGACGCCTGCGAGGTTCCGTACAGGTTCCCGTAGGCCTTGCCGTACCAACTCGTCAGCGGCGCGTAGATCTTCGCGCCGGGCGCCGCAAAGTCGATGCTGGTCGCGCCCCAGTTCGACCAGGACGTCGGCTCCAGCACGCCGGTCGCGGGGTCCGCGCCGTCGGGCAGCTGCAGCGCCGACACCGCGAGGGTGCCGCGCATCATCGACGGCAGGTAGACGCCGCCCGTCACGTCGCGCTCGAAAGCGCCCCACGTGTCGCCCGGCGACGAGTCGTCGGTGGCCGGCGGGTTGTCCAGGTCCGTCGTCCAGTTGCCGGCGGCCACCACGTTGATGACGTCCTTCGACGTCGCGTAGTCCGCGGCGCGCTGGACAGCCTCCAGGCCGGCGGCCTGCTCGGGATCGTTCGGCATCCAGTACTTCCACGGGTTGACGTAGTAGGAGCCGTTCGTCACCGAAATGTCGTGCTCGGCGGCCCACACGAAGCCGCAGGCAATGTACTCGGGGTAGAAGTAGCCGCCGTTGCGCGAGGCCACGTTGATCGCGGCGATCGTCAGCGTCGGGTTGACCCCGTCCACGCCCACGCCGTCGTGCTTCGCGGCGATCGAGCCGGCCACGTGCGTGCCGTGCGTCGCGTCGTCCCAGCGCCACGCCGCCGGATCCTGGTTGGGGATGCCGTTGACGTTGCAGGCCACGGACTTCGCGTGGTCGACCTGACCGGCCAGATCCGGCACGGTGTCGTCGATGGACTGGTCCATGACGCCCACCGTCACGGGCGCGCGCATGACGTCCACGTCCTGGGCTTCCAGGGCTCGCAGCGCCTGGAGGTGCCACCCGTTGGAGGTCTGCGGGTCGGGCGTCACCCCGGCCTCGTCCTCGCTCTGAGCGCCGCCTGTCTGAGCGCCGCCCGTCTGCGCGCCGCCCGTCTGCGCGGCGTCGGCCTTCGGAGCGGCCTCGATCGCCTTGTCCGCGGCCACGCGGGTCGCATAGTCGATGGGGACCACGGCCTCGTTACCGCCGACGGGCGCCTGGCGGGTCGGGCCAATCGAGTCGTAGCTGATGCCCTCCTTGATCAGCGCCTCTCCCAGGTCGGGCGAGAACGTCGGGGAAGCCGACTGGACGAAGAACGTTCCGAACTGCGGGTAGCGCGCCAGGACTAGGCCCCCCTTGAACGAGGCCTGGGCTGCGGCGCGCTCGAAGGTGGCCTTATCCGTGTTCTTGGGCAGGTTGACCGCGTAGTTGGCGGGCAGCTGCTCGGTGGCGCGGGCGGGGGCGGTGATTCCGGCCGTGGCCGTTCCGGGAAGAGGAGCCTCGCCGGTGCCCGGATCGGGTTCGGGCTGGGGGACGACGGCGGGGTCGCGCGACACCGTGACCCTCGCCTCGCGGCTCGTGTCGTCGTCGGCCTGGCGGTCGAAGTTGATGCCTGTGGCGCTGACCTGGATGCGGGCGCTCACCGAGTCGACCCCTTCGGGCACCAGCGAGCTGAGGTCCACGTTCTCGGCGGACACGCTTAAGTCGGGCGCGTTGTACGTGCCCGAGCCGTCGCGGTCAACGCTGGTCAGGCCCGCGACATCCATGTGCAGGTGGCTAATGGGGGCGGCCGCCGCCGCGTAGAAGGTGACCGGGCCGGCGGGCAGGACCGCGCCGTCGAGGCTCTTCCACTCTCCCTTGCCAACGCGGTACTCGAGGGTGTTCACGGTCGGCTGCATCTGGTCGCGACGCATCGTGGTCAGCGCGTTGATGAAGCCGTAGCCCCGGTATTCCTTGCCGTCGGCGGGCGCATCCAGGCGCGTGTAGTCGATGGCGGCCTGCTTGCGCATCAGATCGATGATCTGCGTGCCCGTGAAGCTCGGGTGCGTCGCCTTAACGAGCGCGGCGATGCCCGTCATGTGGGGCGTCGCCATGGACGTGCCACTCGTCTTTGCGTAGCCGCTGGGGAACAGGGCGAGCGGCACGGTCGAGTAGATGCCCTCGCCGGGGGCCGCAAAGTCGATCGTGGTGCCGTAGTTGGAGAAGTCAGCGCGCGCGAGCGTCGTCCACTCGGGCTTGGTCTCGGGGTCGACCCGCTTGACCGCGCTGACCTGACTCACGCCCGCGACCTGGCCGGGCACGCGGATGGAACCCGCGACGGGACGGTCCTTGATGGGCGTGTCCACGTCGGTCGGCGAGCCGGAGTCGGTCGTCGGATGATCGTTGTCCGCCCCCTCATTGCCGGCCGACGCGATGACGGCCAGGCCCTTGCCCTGCGCGTAGGCGATCGAGCGCGACGCCGCCTCCAGGCCCGCGGCCTGCTCGGGGTCGGTCGGGCTCCAGTACATCCACGGGTCCATCGAGTAGGAGTTGTTCACGATGTCCACACCGTGTCCCGCCGCCCACATGAATCCGCAGGTCACGTACTCGGGGTAGATCAGCTGCTCGGAGTTCGCGGCCTTGATGGACACCAGGGTCGCGTCCGGCGCGATACCGTCGATGCCGACGCCGTTGTGCTTCGCAGCGATGATGCCGGCGACGTGCGTGCCGTGGAAGTAGTCGTCACGCCAACCCCCGTACGCCTGGGAGGCGATGCCGTTGGCCGCGCACGACACGGAGCGGGTCTGATCGACGCGCCCAGCCAGGTCGGGGTGCATGTCGTCGATACCCGTGTCGATAACGCCGACGGTCACGGGGGCATGCGCGACGGGCACGGCCGCCGCATCGGCGGCGCTCATGGCCGCGGCTCCCCAATTCGAGACCTCTTCCGCCCCATCGGCCGCGCTGACCGCCTGGCCGCGAGCGCTGTGCACGCCGCCGGAGTGGCCGCCCGACTGAGCGCCGCTCTGGCCCGCGGTGTCTCCTGATTGCGCGGGGTCTGGCGCGGGCTGCGGCGCGGGATCCTCACCTGGGTCAGCCGTCTCGACGCGCTCGCCCTCGGGCACGGGGGCCACGCGGGTCGGTCCAATCGAGTGCACCTTGATCCCGGCGCCCGCCAAGGCCTCGGCCAAGTCGGGAGCGAACGAGGCCGACTCACTCTGGGCGAAGAAGGTCCCGATCTGCGCATACGAGGCCAGGGCTGCGCCGTTTGCTCCCGGAACCTGGGCGAGGGCGCGCTCCAGGTCAGCGGGACTGGAGCCCGGACTCAGGTTAATCGCGTAGTTCATGAGGCCCGCGCTGCTTCGTGCGGGGGAAACGAGGGAGGTGGGTTCATTGGCTCGGGCTGGTGGTGCGGTCGCCGTCGCTGTGCCCATGGATAGGGCGAGGACGGCGACGAGCCCGATGCGTGCAACGTTGCGGCGCATGGTTCCTCAACTTTCAGTTGTCGCTAACGCGCGCACGACCACGTGCACGCGCAGGACCATCTTCCTAGAGTTTGACAGGTCTGACAATTCATCTGCGCTGAAATCGGGCACCACCTGCGCGATCTCGAGCATGACAGTGGAGGGGCCGCGCGCCTGCGCGACCCCTCCACGGCCGGTACTGTCAGCCCCGGGAGTGCCCATCCCGAGCCCCGCCACCGGCCGCTAACGCATACGACCCGACGAATCGAAGGTGTAGGCAACGCCGTCGATCACTCGGTCGCCCGTCACCATGACGCCGCCCTCATCCAGGTAGTACCAGTACGCGCCGTCCTTGACCCAGCCGGTCGCCATCGCGCCCGAGGGCTGCAGGTAGTACCAGGACGAACCTTCCTTGAGCCATCCCGTGCGCATCGCGCCCGAGGCGTCCAGGCGGAACCACGTGCCGTCCAGGTTCAGCCAGCCCGAGGCCATAGCGCCGGTTGCCGGATCCAGGTAGTACCAGGTGCCGCCCACGCTCTCCCAGCCGAAGGCCTGCTCACCCGACGGCTTGTAGTAGCTCCACTGGCCATCGACCGTCGCCCAGCCGGTCACCATGTAGCCGCGCTCGTCGAATCGGTAGGTCTTCCCGTCAATGCGCAGCGCCTGCGAGGAGGGGTAGGAGCCATCGGCCTTGCGCCACCACCAGCCCACGGCATCGGACTTCCACTCGCCGGCCACGGCCTCGTTCGGATCCTCGCTGGCGCCGGCAACGCTGAACGGAGCCGAGACGGTCACGTCATCGTCGGCGCGCGGGTCCGAGTTGCGGCCCGAGGCCTCGACCATGACGACGTGCGCGCCGGTCAGGGACGAGACATCCACGCCGTCGGCCCGAAGGCTCACGACACCGTCCACCGGGGTGCCCGTCGCGAGCTCCTGGCCACCCACCAGCAGACGCGCCGACGTCACCGCGCCACTCACCGTCGCGCGCACGGACACAGAACCGGAGATCTCCTGGCCATCCAGCGGCGCCCACTGAGCGCCATCCGTCGAATACTCGATCTGGCCGACCACGGGGCGCGGCTGATCCTTCAGGACCGCATCCAGCGCATCCGGCAGACCCACACCGCGGTACTCCTTGCCATCCCACGGAGCGTTGAGCTCACCGTAGTTGCCCGCCGCCTGCTTCTTCATCAGCTCGATCACCTGATCACCCGTCAGCTCCGGGTGCACGGACTTAATCAGCGCGGCAACGCCCGACACGTGCGGGGTCGCCATCGACGTGCCGTCCGCGACCGCGTAGCCGCTCAGGTAGAACAGCTGCGTCGCGGTCGAGTAAATCTGGTCGCCGGGAGCCGCAAAATCAATCGTCGTGCCGTAGTTCGAGAAGTCGGCGCGCGCCAGCGACAGGCCAGGGCGAACATTGTAGGCCTGCATGACCGCGCTGACCTGCGCGACGCCGTCAATCATGGAGGGCACGCGGATGCTCCCCTCGACGTTGCGTCCCTTGGTCGGCGTGGCGGCATCTGTGGGAGAACCATTGTCAATCGTGGGATTGTCGATGCTCACCCCCTCGTTACCAGCGGCGGCGATGACCGCCAGGCCCTTGCCCTGCGCGTACTTGATCGAGCGCGTCGCGGCCTCCAGGCCCGCAGCCTGCTCCGGGTCCGTCGGGCTCCAGTACACCCACGGGTCCATCGAGTAGGAGTTGTTGACGATGTCCACGCCGTGATCGGCGGCCCACATGAACGCGCAGGTCACGTACTCGGGGTAGATCAGGCGGTTATCGTTCGTGGCCTGAATCGCCACGATGGTCGCCTGGGGTGCGATGCCGTCGATGCCAATGTCGTTGTGGTTGGCGGCGATAATGCCCGCCACGTGCGTGCCGTGGTAGAACTCGTCGCGCCAGCCGTAGAAGTCCTGCGTCGCCACGCCGTTCACCGAACACTTCACGGAGCGCTCCGTGTCCACGCGGCCCGCCAGGTCGGGGTGCGTGTCCTCCACGCCAGAGTCGACGACGGCGACGGTCACGGGCGCGCGCTCCACGTCAACCTGACCGGCCTCGCGCGCGTGCATGGTCTGCGCACCCCAGTTGAAGATCTCTTCGGTGGCCGCCTCCGTGGCGGTCTCATCACGCATGGCGGCCAGGCCGGTGCCCGCCGCGTCTGCGGGTGCCTCAGCGGGAGCGTCCCCGGCCTCGTCAGTGGGCAGGGTCACGCGCTCGTAGTAGAGCACACCCTGGGTGCGGGTCGGGCCGATCGAGTGGACGGGAATTCCGGCGTCCTTCAGCTTGGCGGCCAGATCGGGGGCGAACGAGGGCGTGGCGCTCTGGGCGAAGAAGGTGCCGATCTGCGGGTACGAGGCCAGGGCCGCGCCCTTGGCTCCCGGGACCAGGGCGATCGCGCGCTCCAGGTCGGCGGCGCTTGCACCGGGGGCCAGGTTGATCGCGTAGTTCATCTCGTCGTCGTTGGCGCGAACCGGGGAGATGAGGCCGGTCGCGTCCTCGGCGTGTGCGGGCGGAGCAACCACCGTCGCGACGCCCATGGACAGGGCGAGCGCGGCGACGACTCCGATGCGTGCGGCAGTGCGGCGCATTGTTCCTCGACTTTCGATTGTTACTCGGTGGAGCATGACTGCGTTGGGTAGCAACAATCATCCTAGGGTTTGCCAGTAACAACAAAACGTAGGCAACCCTAATCTCGCACGTAATTTCCCCCTGGTCAGTATTTGAGTAGCCCGCAAACGTTGCAATTCCAACGATGCGATTTCAAAATTTGAAATAGACGGAGGGGAATTACGTGCGACATTGCTGAGGAAGCATCGCCTCAGCGCGGGAGCAGAGGGCGAACACGGAAACAACAGAGACGGGGAGCGCCCGTAGGCACTCCCCGTCTGCTCTGCTTGTTACAGGCCGACAGTCACTCCAGACCGGCATCGAGGGCCAGCAAGTGATCCACCGTCTGCGGACGGATGAACCAGCGGGCGGATCCGTCCTCGACGGCCAGGACGCCGGGCTTGGTCAGCATGTTGTAGTTCGACGCCATCGAGTAGCCGTACGCACCGACGGCGGGAACGGCCAGCAGGTCGCCGCCCGCGATGTCGGCCGGCAGGTCGATGTCACGGATGATGATGTCGCCACTCTCGCAATGCTTGCCGACGATGCGGCAGCGCGCCAGGAACGAGGCCTCGGCTGGGTCGCGGTTGGCGAGCGTCGCCGTGTAGGCAGCGTCGTAGAGGACCGGGCGGATGTTATCCGACATGCCACCGTCGATCGCCACGTAGCGGCGCACTCCCCCGTCTTCCACGGAAATATCCTTGACGACGCCCACGCGGTAGAGCATGACCATCGAGGGACCGGCGATCGAGCGGCCAGGCTCAACGGACACGTGCGGGATGGGCAGGCCGTGGTGGGCGCAGCGCTCGCGCACGACTCCCGCCAGGGCGCGGGCCACCTCGACCGGGGAGGTCGGGACCGGATCCTGGCCGGTGTAGGCGATGCCGACGCCGCCGCCCAGGTCGATCGCGGGAATCTCCAGGCCGAGTTCATCTCGAAGAACCACCGCAAAGTCGATGACGATGCGCGCGGCCTCGGCGAAGGCTTCGGTCCCAAAAATCTGGGAGCCGATGTGGCTGTGCAGGCCCCGGAAGTCCAGGTGGGGCGCGTCCTTGATCGCAGCCACGGCCTCGTAGGCTTGGCCGGTGGCCAGGGACAGGCCGAACTTCTGGTCCTCGTGGGCGGTCGCGATGTACTCGTTGCCGCCCGCGTGGATGCCGGACTTCAGGCGCACCATGACGGGCGCAACCACGCCGAGAGCGGCGGCGATGCGCTCGATCTGGTGGACCTCGTCCATCGAGTCGATGAAGATGCGGTGGATTCCGGCCTCCAGGGCGAGGCGGATCTCCGCATCGGACTTGTTGTTGCCGTGCAGGCCGATGCGGTCGGGATCCACCCCGGCGCGCAGTGCGAGGGTCAGCTCGCCGAGCGAGGCGGTGTCGATACCCAGGCCCTCGGCCGCGACGAGGCGCGCGACGTCGGCGCTCAGGAACGCTTTGCCGGCGTAGAAGGCGTCGCCGCCGCTCATGCCGTAGCCGTCCCAGAACTCCTCGGCCATCGCGCTGGCCCACACGCGGGCGCGCCCGCGCATGGCCTCGACGTCGAGCACGAAGGTGGGCGTGCCGAACTCGTCAGCGACGCTGGTCAGGTCAACGCCTCCCACGCGCAGCACGCCGTCCTCCCGGCTCGCACTCCACGGCCACAGGTCGGGGCGCTCGTCGGGGGTCGGGCAGGTCAGGAACTCCGCCTCGCTCACCGGGTCACATCCTCTCGGGGGCGCTCACGCCGAGGAGGCCGAGGCCGGTGCGCAGCACCTGGGTGACCGCGTCGTTGAGCCAGAGGCGAGCGACGTGGCCGGGCTCGACCGGGTCGTCGCCGCGCGGCGTCACGCGGCACTGGCCGTACCAGGTGTGGTAGGTGGCGGCCAGGGACTCCAGGTAACGGGCGATGCGGTGCGGCTCGCGCAGCTCGGTGGCCTGGGCGACCTGGGCCGGGAACTGAGCGAGGGCCGCCAGCAGGGCCTCGTCCGCGTCGGTGTCGAGGGCAGCAGGGTCGAAGCCGGCGTCGCGGGTGACGCCGTGCGTGGCCGCGTTACGCGCAACGTTGCAGGTGCGCACGTGCGCGTACTGCACGTAGTACACCGGGTTGTCGTTGGAGTGCTGAGAGAGCAGGTTCAGGTCGATGTCGACCTGGGTATCCATCGAGACGCGCACGAGCGCGTAGCGCGCGGCGTCCACGCCCACGGCGTCGACCAGGTCATCCAGAGTGACGATCGTGCCAGCGCGCTTAGACATACGCACGGGCTCGCCGTCCTTGACCAGGTTGACGAGCTGGCCGATGAGGATCTGCAGATTCTCACCCGGCTTGTCGCCGAAGGCGGCGCACATGGCCATCATGCGGCCGATGTAGCCGTGGTGGTCGGCGCCCAACAGGTAGATCGCGACGTCCGCGCCGCGCTCACGCTTGTTCAGGTAGTAGGCGACGTCGCCCGCGAAGTACGCGGCCTGGCCGTCCGACTTGATGAGGACGCGGTCCTTGTCGTCGCCGTAGGTGGTCGTGCGCAGCCACACCGCGCCACCCTCGTCGAAGATCTCGCCGCGCTCACGCAGGCGCTCGATCGCCTCGGCGACCGCACCAGAGTTGTGCAGGGAGTCCTCGTGGAAGAAGACGTCGAAGTCGGCACGGAAAGAGTGCAGGCGCTCCTTGATTTCACCGAACATGAGCTCGACGCCGCGAGCGCGGAAGACCTCGATGGCCTCGTCCTCGGGCAGGCTGATCGGGTCGGGCTCGCCGGCGGCGCACGCGTCGGCGCGGACCTGGTCGGCGATATCGGCGATGTACTGGCCGCCGTAGCCGTCCTCGGGCACCTCGCGGCCCGTCGCGCGGGCGTAGAGGGAGTGGGAGAAGCGGTCGATCTGCGAGCCGTGGTCGTTGAAGTAGTACTCGCGGGTCACGGCGGCGCCGGAGGCGGCCATGAGGCGCGCCATCGAGTCGCCGACTGCTGCCCAGCGGGCACCACCCAGGTGCACGGGACCGGTCGGGTTGGCCGACACGTACTCGAGGTTGATGGAGCGACCCGCGAGGGTCTCGTTGCGGCCAAACGCAGCCCCGGCCTCGACGATGGTGCGGGCCAGCTCGCCGGCCGCTCCCGCGCCCAGGCGAATATTGATGAAGCCCGGGCCCGCGACCTCGACGGAATCAATGCCGTCAGCGGCGGCGAGGTCGTCGGCGAGGATCTGCGCGAACTCGCGCGGGGCCATACCGGCCTTCTTGCCGAGCTGCATGGCAACGTTGGTCGACCAGTCACCGTGCTCGCGCACGCGCGGACGCTCGACCGTCACCGGGTCGGGCACCTGGGCAGGGTCGATGGAGATGCGCCCGGCGGCGGCAGCGTCCAGCAGCGTCGAGCGGATAAGGGAGGCAAGTTCTTCAGGAGTCACCCCTTTAGCCTACGGGGTTTTGCCTCGTCACCGCTCACCCATGCGCGGTGCGCGCGTGAAAACCTGGCCACACGAGGCCCGCCCGGGCGCCTTTCGTCCCGTCGTGAGGGACGCGAGGCGAGTAATATTTCGGGTAGCCGAATATTTTTCTACCTGTAGTGAGGATCCCCATGAGCGCCACGGACAGCAAGCATCGCCACAAGCTCATCCCCCTCCTCGGCCCCGCTTTCGTCGCGGCCGTCGCCTATGTCGACCCCGGCAACGTCGCGGCCAATATCACGGCCGGCGCGCGCTACGGCTACCTGCTCGTGTGGGTCCTCCTCGCCTCCAACATCTTCGCGATGGTCGTCCAATATCTGTCCGCCAAGCTCGGCCTCGTCACCGGCCGATCCCTGCCCGCCCTCCTGGGTGATCGCATGTCCAAGCCCGGACGCATCGCCTTTTGGATCCAAGCGGAGATCGTGGCCGCCGCGACCGACCTGGCCGAGGTCATCGGCGGCGCGCTCGCCCTCCACCTCCTCTTCGGGATCTCACTGCTGTGGGGCGGCGTCATCATCGGCGCCGTGTCCATGGCGCTTCTCGTCGTCCAAGGCGAAGGCAAACAGCGCCAGTTCGAGACGATCATCGTCGGCCTACTCATCGTCATCACGCTGGGCTTCCTGGCGGGCCTCTTCGTCGCGCCTCCCAGCCCGTCGGGGATGCTCGGCGGCCTCCTCCCCCGCTTCCAGGGCACGGACTCGGTGCTGGTCGCGGCGTCCATGCTGGGCGCAACCGTCATGCCGCATGCGGTCTATCTGCACTCCTCGCTGGTCAACGACCACGAGGCCGACGAGCTCGGCCCCTCCACCGCGGACTCGCGCCACTCCTCGGGGCACCTCTCGCGCCTGCTGCGCGCCACACGCATCGACATCTACTGGGCGCTGAGCATCGCGGGCCTGGTCAACATCGGTCTGCTGCTGCTGGCGGCCGCGGCTCTGGCCGGTCAGAGCGGCACCGACACGATCGAGGGGGCGCACGCCGCGATCTCCTCCACGCTCGGCCCCATCGTGGGCACTGTCTTCGCGGTGGGATTGTTGGCCTCGGGCCTGGCCTCGACGTCGGTGGGTGCCTACGCGGGCTCCGAGATCATGAATGGCCTTCTCCACGTTCGCGTGCCGATCCTGGTGCGCCGCCTCGTCTCCCTCATTCCGGCCCTGATCATCCTGGGCGCGGGCGCGGAACCCACGTGGGCGCTGGTTGTCTCCCAGGTGGCGCTCTCCTTCGGAATCCCCTTCGCGATCATCCCGCTCATGCGCCTGACCGCCAAGCGCGAGGTCATGGGCGAGTACGCGAACACCCGCACGCTGCGCGCGGCCGGCTTCGTCATCGCAGCCGTCATCGTCGCGCTCAACCTCTTCCTGGTCTACCTCACCCTCACCGGCCAGGGCTAGGGGCCAGACCCACCAAAAAGTCGCACGTAATTTGGTTCCCCTAAATTTTGTTAGGCATCGAGAAAACCGCGGAATCCCGCCACTTAGATTTCAAAATTTGAAACACACACCGGGGAATTACGTGCGACATTGTGGAGAAACCACGAAGCCGGGGCGAGCACACGTAACGAGGCCGGGGTGCCTAACGAGGCCGGGGTGCCTAACGAGGCCGGGGCCAGGCAACACTCCCCACCACCAAAAAGTCGCACGTAATTTGGTTACCCTAAGTTTTGTTAGGCATCGAGAAAACCGCGGAATTCCGCCACTTAGATTTCAAAATTTGAAACACACAGCGGGGAATTACGTGCGACATTGTGGAGGAACCACGAAGCCGAGGCGCGTAACGAGGCCGGGGCGGGTAACGAGGCTGGGGCACGTAACGAGGCCGGGGCGCCGGGGCGAGCACACGAAACGGGGCCGGTCATCACCGGCCCCGTTCCACGGAAGTTCTCAGGCGCGCACGGAACGCTCGTAGTCCTTCATCAGGTCGATGCGACGCTGGTGGCGCTCATCCCCACTGAAGGGGGTCTCGAGGAAGGCGTCGATGAGAGCGATGGCCTCGTCGTCGCTGTGCTGGCGGGCGCCGACAGCCATCATGTTCGCGTCATTGTGCTCGCGGGCCAGGCGCGCGGTCGCGTCCGACCAGACGAGGGCGGCGCGCACGCCCGCCACGCAGTTGGCGGCCATCTGCTCGCCGTTACCGGAACCGCCGACAACAACGCCGAGGCTACCCGGCTCGCTGGCGACCGCCTTGGCCGCATCAATGCAGAAGGGCGGGTAGTCGTCGAGCGCATCGTAGGCGAACGCGCCGTGGTCGACGACGTCGTGGCCGGCCTCGCGCAGGTGGGCGATGATCTTTTCCTTGAGCTCAAAACCGGCGTGATCAGTGGCAATATGGACGCGCATG
>ERZ772979.938-NODE-938-length-18399-cov-5.622438_pt1 | contig 18399 bp, 19 predicted proteins | sample MGYA00511130_ERZ772979 | MGnify/ENA primary metagenome ERZ772979 (study PRJEB29015, sample SAMEA2738103) | human oral metagenome | biome: human oral; feature: human-associated habitat; material: saliva | place: China | collected 2186 ... | reverse complement strand
GTCCGCTAATTGATTGATATCTGCAAGTCCTGCTAAACAGATTGGGCACCAAGAAGCCCAAAATTTTACATAAATTTTCTTTCCCTTATAATCTGCAAGAGAAACTTCTTTCCCATCTAGAGTTTTAAATGTATAACCACTCACTTCATCCATCCCCATTGTTCCATTCATTGAATCTTTATTTTCTGTCTTTTGCTCGCTCATTTTTCCCATCTCTTCAGTAGTAGATTTCATATCCATTTTATCCATACCCATTTGTGAGTTTTGACAAGCGGCTAATAAAAATGTACTAAATACTGCTAACATTAATTTTCTTTTCATCATGATTTCTCCTTTTCATTAGTGAAGTATTTGTGGCAGCTGTGCCCAAATAATAGCTAAGCCCATCAACACAATCACTAAACCACCAAGTTTTTTTAATAACATTAAACGTTTTTTTGCAAGATTGAAGACTTTAAATGCTAAAGTTGAAGCAATCGATAGTATTAAGAACGGAATCGATAATCCAAGAATATAGAGACATAATAAAAATACTCCATAATAAGGACTAGCCTGTTGTGTTGAAATGAGTGACAACACCGCACTCAGTACAGGACCTACACAAGGTGTCCAACCAAAACTAAAGCTAAGCCCCAGTAAGTAACTACTCCATAAAGACTTTTGATTCTTCATCTCAAACTGTACAGTCTTTTGTTTTTGTAAAAATAAAAATTGAAAGAATTCCATCTGATGTAAGCCTAAAATGACAATCATGACTCCTAAAGAAATATTGAACCACGCATTGTATATCAAGCTTCCTAAGATAGTTGCTGCAAATCCGAGAAAGAAAAAGACTGTTGAGATTCCCGCTATGAATATCAATGTCCGAATAATTGGTTTCCAATAAATAGAAAACTTACCCAGTTTAATATGCGCTCCATCTTGTTCACTCATTAAGACTCCAAAATATACTGGAAATAGCGGTAAAACACAGGGTGAAAAAAACGATAAAAGCCCCGCCAAAAATACGCTACCCATAAATACTAAATCCATCTTACCCCTCCTTCATCTGTACTTAGTATACACCTACCCCTAATAAAGAAATATAGATTTTCTATCCGAAAAACTTGAATATGATACGATATCTGATATTTTTTATTGCATAAAAAAACCACGTGAGCTTTCACTCACGTGGTTTAGTAGTTTTTCCTATTAGAAGAATAAGCTATTATTCTTTTCTGCTTGGTAATTTTGACGTACTCGGTTACCAGCACCTGGTTCCACTTGTTCTAACGCTGATTCAATAATTTGTAATGATTCATCGTATTTGAATGTGTGGTTGAATAGGTCAAGTGCACGACCAATCGCTGTTTCGATTTCAGGATGTGATAGGCGGTAACGGTTCGCATGTTGAATCATATACTCCGTTAATTGTGCGTTATCAACGATTTGTTCTGTAAGAATATCTAATTTCTCAACATCTTCTTCAATCACGTTGTTTGCCGCATTAATTTCGTTCATATCTAGTTTCACACGATCCATCTTTTGCCATAATTGCTCAATACGGTTACTTGTTGCAAAGAACAATTCTAAGTACTCTTTTGGAAGACCTGGTAAGTGGTACTTCTCAATCGTACGTTTCATATTACGTAAGTCTAATTCGAAGACATCTAATCCGTCACGAATCGCTTTTTCTTGGCTACGTAAATCAGTTAATGTGTTTACTAAATCTGCTTGTTCTTCATCAATGCTGTTTAATTTTTCAAGAACGAGTTCGTAATGTTCTTTCACTACTGAGTAAGGAACTTGATGGTTTTCCATCGCCTTGCTGTAGTATTGAACCGCTTCTTGTTCTTTTTCTAATTGTTCAGCAAATTCTTGTACACGAACGAATTCATTGTTTGACAAGATATAGTTTTGAGAAACACGGTCAACTTCGATATTCACATAACGGTTGCTTTGTAATACTTGGTTCAAGCGTTTTTCAACTTGAGCCTTGTTACGGTATACAAATTCACGCGCTTCAATTTCAGCTTCCATCACATCGTAAAGTTGGTCGATTTCACGAGCCACTTTATCTAATTGTTGACGAGCTTCTTCTAATTCTGTAGCAGCGATATGTCCACGTGCCACTTCAATTGTTTTTTCAATCTTTTCAATTTCTTCAGGAATTGAAATTTTAGAGAATTGATAATGCTCTTCGACCATACGAGCATATCCTTGTTTCAAGTCTTCTACTTGTTCATTGTACTCTGTTTCGATTTCTTTTAAGAATTGAGGAACTTGTTCAACGATTAACTCAAATTCTTTCATTTCGTTTTCGATACGTCCAAGTACTTCTTTGGCTTCTAAGTGGTCGCCTTCGTTTGTTAATGTATTAAATTTCGCGAAGTCTAATTCTAAATAAGCTAAACGTTTTTCTAACGTTTCTAGCGCTTCGCCGAATGAGAAACTATGTGCTAATAAGTCTTTGCGCATTGAAGCATAGCGTTCTTGTAATAAGTCTAGCTCTGCGCGGTTTTGTTTTTCACTATCCAATAATTTTTGTAATGCTGAGTAAATTTTATCAACTTCAGCTTTTGTTTCTTCAATCAAGTTTTCAGCTTGTTGTGTCACTTGATTTCCTTTGATGAAGTTTAATTTTTGGATATATTGTTCTGCACTAACTAATGCCGCTTCGATTTCAGGGAATCGGAATCGTGTGATTGTTTGCCATGTAGCTTGCCATGTTTCATACGTTCTCTTTGTTTGACCTGTTAAGTTCAAGTTTTTCAAAGTATAGAACGTGTCCGCAATTGGCACAGCCATTAACTTATCCTTTTTCTCTGTTAATTCTTCAATTACTTTAGTTTGTTTCTTTGTCATGAATATTGCTGCTGCATAACCTGCGGCACCCAGTACCACAATCAGCAATAGAAAGATTACAAATCCCATGCTCTTGCCTCCAAATATATATTTACAGTTTTCACACATAATATCACTAGTAGTATAGCACGTTTTATAGCGATTTAGCAAAAAACTTCAAGGTTTCAGCTTAATTTTTTATTACTGAACCTTTGCATTTGTAATTTTTTGAAACTAAAAGAAAAAGGAGGACGGAAATTCCGTCCTCCTCATTATTTGCACTTTTATTTAATTAATTCGTAAATCGCTTCTGCATAAATTGCAGCTGATCTGAATAAATCTTCTAATGCGAAGAATTCATTTGCTTGGTGCATTGTATCGATTGAATCTGGGAAGAGCGCACCATACGCTACACCACGTTCAAAGATACGTCCGTATGTTCCACCACCGATTGATTGTTCATGTGCAGGTAAGCCTGTTTGACGGTGATATACGTCTAATAATGTTGATACTAATTTATCTTCTGGAGATACATAGTGAGGAACTTGTGCTTTACCGTGAGCAACTGTGAAGCCATATCCTGAAGCCACAACTTCTGTCTTAATTTCAAGACCTTCTGCAGTTACCCCTAATGGATAACGGAAGTTCACTACAGCTACCCCACCTAATTCTGGAGTATAAGTGAAGATTCCGGCATTAGCTGTCAATGGTCCCATCACTTCATGGTTGAAATCAACTTTCAAGTTTTTACCATCAGTATCTTCATGTAATACTTCAGCAGCAAATGCTAAGTATTTCTTCGCGTTGCCTTTGAAGTTGAATTGGTTTAAGAATTTAGCCAAGTGAGTTCCGGCATTGATTCCTTTATCTGGAGTAGATCCGTGTGCTGATTTACCAACAAGATCTAAGATAACCTTGCCGTCTAATACTTGAGCACTACCTTCAACAGGATTTGCAGCAACATATGCAAAGAAGCGATCAACCACTTCTTCTGCATTTGGAACAACGATTTCCGCATGCGCATCTTGAGGAACCATGTTTTCACGTAAGCCAGCATCGAAGCTTAGTAATTGGTATTCTCCTTCTGACACTTCACCTGGAATATCATAGTGTAATGAAAGAATTCCTTTTTCACCATTGATGATTGGGAATGTTGCGTCTGGTGAGAAACCAAAGTCTGGCATTTCTTCTGTTTGGAAGTAACGGTCCATACATTTCCAACCTGATTCTTCGTCAGTTCCGATAATGAAACGAATACGTCTAGAAACTGGTAATCCTAATTCTTTGATGATTTTTAATGCGTAGTATGCTGCCATACTTGGTCCTTTGTCATCGCTTGAACCACGCGCATAAATACGGTCATTAATAATTTGTGGCTCGAATGGATCTGTATCCCATCCAGTACCCACTGGAACAACGTCCACGTGGCCTAAAACTCCAAGAGTTTCTTTGTAGTCTGGATTTGGTGCAAATTCGATGTGACCTGCTAAGTTTCCAACTTGTTTTGTTGTGAAACCATCACGTTCACCGATTGCTAAGAATGCTTCTAGCGCTTCTTTAGGTCCAGGACCTACTGGTGCATCCTCTGTCGCTTTAGAATCATCACGCACACTGTCGATACGTAATAATGTGAATAAATCTTTTAATAGATCTTCTTTACGAAGTTCTACTTCTTTTTTCCAATCAATTGTCATCCAATCGCTCCAATCTCTATCAAGTAGACTCAATAGTATTATTTTACCATTTTTACAAAGGGTTGAAAAGCGGTTAAACCCTTTCTATAACAAATAAAAGCCTAGGATTTCTCCTAAGCTTTTTGTTCGTCATTGATTTCTAATGATTGTCGTTCTTCTTCGGTGAGTGGTCTACTCTCTCCTAAAGCGAGTTCCTTATCTAAGCGTAATGGTCCCATCGTGAGTCGTTGTAAATCGACAACGGTTTTCCCACAAGCCTTTACCATCCGTTTCACTTGATGGAATTTTCCCTCTTTCAGGTGAATCTGAACAACTGATTCATCCTGCGTCGTGCTAAGAATATCCAAACGCGCTGGCATACACTCCGTTCCATCCGACAATACAATGCCTTTTTCAAAAGCAGTGACATCTTCTTCAGTCATCACCCCTTCGACTCTTGCTTGATAGATTTTGGTGACATGCTTCTTTGGTGAAAGAAGACGATGCGCCAATTCTCCATCATTTGTCAAAAGCAATAATCCATGCGTATCGATATCCAAACGACCTACTGGGAAAACTCCCTTTTTAAAATAAAGTGGATCGATTAAATCCAGTACTGTTTTATGAAGATTATCTTCTGTCGCACTAACGACTCCCTTAGGCTTATTCATCATGATATAGACGAACTCTTCGTATTGAATCTTTTCGCCATCAAACAGAATCTCATCCGTTTCAGGATTCACTTGAACTTTACCATTGTTTACGACTTTACCATTGACGGTAATTCGTTTGGCCTTTAATAAAGATTTGACCTCGGAACGAGTTCCAAGACCACAATCTGCTAAACATTTATCTAATCTCATTATTTCATCCTCAATTTACGACGAATACCACCAACGCGAGCGCCAAGCATTTCATCAGCTAATCGATTCTTCAAGGTAATTAGTCCGTAAGTCACAACTCCGACAAAACCTACAGCAGCAACTGCAATTAACGCACGTACTTTACCACCGATTGGCATTACATGTTTAATCGCATATAAAGTCAGTGCTGAAGTGATGGCCATCGCAAGAGATGCAAGAAGCACTTGCCCGAATTTCTTCAATACGTAATTCAAATCGAATCGTGTTAATCGAAGTACATGACGACACATATAAAGTGTTGCGACAAAATACGCTACTGAGCTGGCAATTAATGGACCTGCTCCACCAAGGAAGTAAATCATCATTGGTTGCCATAGCAATTTAATAAGCACTGTAAATCCTAATGCTTTAATCGCAATGATATGTTGCTCCATCGATTGCAGGATATACGTGAACGTTACGAATAATCCTAAGAACACACACATGATACATGAAACCATTAATAGATACGTTCCTGTTGGGTCTGGTGAATAGAACACATTATAAATTGGTTCTGAGACAATCGCCATTCCTACAGAAGCTGGAATCATGATGTATGCAAATAATCCTAAGTTATTCGCAATGACACGTTTGACTTCTTCACGGTCATTCACTGAATAATGAGCCGCAAGCAGTGGCAATGCCGCTGTTGAGATACTCATCGCTAGCGAAATGACAATCATAATCACTTTATTCGCATTAAATCCAAATAACGTAATCAGTTCTTTCCCTTCTTCAAACGAGAAGTTCGTAAAGATTGGAACCAGACGTTGGAAGGTTTCTTGGTCAATCAAGCTGATGATTTGGATACTTGAAGTCACTAACACGAAAGGTAACGCCTCACGCATGACTTCAAAAATAATTTTCCAGAAACTTAGTGGACGTTCAGGACGCCCTTCTTCCATTAATTCCATCATCCCTTTATGGTCACGGAACATCTTATATGCTAAGTATAAGAATGCGATGACTGCCCCGACAAAGGCCGCAAATGTTGAATGCGCTACAGCAACGACGAATCCGCCATGGATGACACGCATCACAAAATACGTTAATCCTAACATATACAAGATACGGACGACTTGTTCCCATAATTGAGATTTCGCAGAAGCCGCCATTTCATTGTATCCTTGATAGTATCCACGCATTAAGCTAAGCGGTGGAATAATGAGTACCGCAGGCGTTAGCGAACGGATGACCAAAATACTATCCGCAACTTCTTCAGGAGTAGCTCCTTTGGCAAAAAGTGGCGCTGCAAAATACATTCCCGCCGCAAAGACAAATCCTAAGAATGTCATAAAGAGCATCGTTCCTTTAAACAATCTCCAACTTGTCTTATAGTCTCTTCTTGCATGGTTATCCGCTACGATTTTAGAAATTGCAACTGGAATCCCTGCCGTTGATATTTGTAATACTAAAGCATAAATATTATAGGCGATAAAATATAGGTAGTTCGCATTATCCCTATCGGCACCCATCCACATTCCCCAAGGGATAATATATAGTGCTCCAAGTAATCTTGAGACGATATTCCCAATCGTTAACCAAGATGAACTTTCCAAGAGAATTTGTTGCGAATTTTTCTGATTTCGAATTTTATCACTCAGGCCTACATAAGGCTTTCTTTTAAACATATACTGAAAAATCCTCTTTCTTAAATTATACCAACCATAAGAGTACATTATTTTAATGTAAAATGCTAGCATTCTTATGAAACCTTAAGCAGTTGCTAAACTTTGAATAAAAAAGAACCGAGCTATTTAGCTCGATTCTTCCTAATGATTAGTCTAATAAACTTGTTTGGCCTTCTTCTTCCACTTCGACTGGAGCAGAAACCCCAATGCCGTAGTGAGCACGAACTTTTTGGTTCAAGTCGGCAACGACTTCTGGATGGTCTGCTAAGAATGCTTTTGCATTTTCACGACCTTGTCCAATCTTCTCGTCGTTATAAGCGTACCATGCACCACTCTTCTTCACGAAGTCGAGGTCTGCTGCCATGTCGAGTAATTCCCCAAGTTGAGAAATCCCTTCTCCGTACATAATATCCACAACAGCTGTTTTAAATGGTGGAGCCACCTTATTTTTAACAACTTTAATTTTAGTTTGGTTCCCTAAGATTTCAGTACCTTGTTTGATTTGATCTGCACGACGTACTTCTAAACGAACAGTCGCATAGAATTTCAACGCACGTCCACCAGGTGTTGTTTCAGGGTTTCCGAACATAACGCCCACTTTTTCACGGATTTGGTTGATAAAGATTGCGATTGTTTTAGTTTTGTTAATTGAACCTGATAATTTACGTAATGCTTGAGACATTAAACGAGCTTGAAGTCCTACGTGAGATTGACCCATGTCGCCATCGATTTCGGCACGTGGTACTAACGCAGCAACTGAGTCGACGATAACGATATCAACTGCTCCTGATGATACTAAAGCATCTGCAATTCCTAATCCTTGTTCCCCTGTATCTGGTTGAGATAATAATAATTCATCAATGTTTACTCCTAAAGCTTTTGCGTATTCTGGATCTAGAGCGTGCTCAGCATCGATAAACGCTGCCACTCCACCACGTTTTTGAACTTCCGCAACAGCATGCAATGCTACTGTTGTTTTACCTGAAGATTCTGGTCCGTATACTTCGATGATACGTCCACGTGGGAATCCACCTACACCTAATGCGATATCTAACGCAAGAGAACCTGAAGATACTGTTTGAATTTGTGTATCTACTTTTTCTCCTAATTTCATTACGGCACCTTTACCGTAGCTCTTCTCAATTTTCTTTAGTGCATCTTCCAATGCTCTTTGACGATTTTCATTTTCTGCCATGTTTTAATTCCTCCACGAATTTTAAGTCAAACATATTGTACACTATGTTCTATTCCATGCGCAAGCAATATGCGAACATTTGTTCTTATTTTGTTCGAACTTGTTTTAATAAATATTTTCTAAGTAAATTCCAACCATGTTGTACCGCGAATTCACGGTTGTCGTTACGAGTACGTGCAAGGTGTAATTCTAACACTTCTACATCTGTTTGAGACGCTAATGCCACGAAAATCGTTCCGACTTCTTTTCCTTCCATTTCACTTGGTCCAGCGACTCCTGTAAATGAAATTCCCAAATCACTTTGATAATGGAGTCTTGCTTGTTCGGCCATCGCTTTAGCACATTCTGCACTGACCATTCCAAATTGATCGAGCAAAGTGCTGTCGATTCCAAGTTGCGTTTCTTTAGCCTCTCTTTGATAAGCGACTGTTCCACCTTGGAAATAAGAGGAGCTTCCTTCGAACGCCACGACACTTGCTGCAAACAATCCACCTGTTAAACTTTCAGCGCAGGCGATTGTGAGTCCTGATTCTTTTAGTAAATCAACAGTGACTTCTTGTAATGTATTATGGTCGCCGTATCCATAGAAGTATTCTCCTACTTGTGATTGGATAAACAGCTCCATTCCATCAAGAAGCTCTGTACATTCTTCTTCCGTTTCTCCATTGGCTGTCAATCGAAGCATCACTTCAAATTTACCAGCGTATGGCGCAATTGTTGGATTTGTTTGTTCTTCGATTAAATCTTCTAAAATGGTCACTAAGCGTGATTCTCCAATTCCAAAGAAGCGTAAGTAACGAGATTCGAATAAATCCACTTTGCCCACTTTCTTACGTAAGAAAGGCAATACTTCTTTTTGCATCATCATTTTTAATTCATTTGGTGGTCCAGGTAGAACAATGAATTGTCGGCCATCTTTTTCAAAACCACAGCCGACCGCAAGTCCGTTATGATTTTTAAAAACAGTACCGCCCTCGAATGCGAGTGCCTGTCTACGATTATTTTCACTCATGTCGCGATGAGAACGCACGTGAAAATCGATCACTTTTTGAAGAGCTGCCTCATCTTCGACAAGTGGCACATCTAAAAAGCGCGCCAGTACTTGTTTTGTAATATCGTCTGTTGTTGGTCCAAGACCTCCAGATAAAATAATCAACTCACTTCTTGAAGCGGCTAATTCAATCGCTTCATACATTCTTTCTTCATTATCACCAACGACTTGTTGATAGTAAGTTGGAATCGAGTTTTTAGCTAATTCTTGAGCTAGGTATGCACTATTCGTGTTCACAATTTGCCCCATTAGTAACTCTGTACCAACTGCAATGATTTCAGCATTCATAATTTCGCCTTCCTTACACTCTTTTTCGAAAAATAAAAAGCCCAAAACAACTGTTTCAGGCTTTGTTTGTTATTCTGTTTTAGTAAATGAATCCGCAAATACATGTCGATTCTTTACAAAATAATCCAAACCTGAATAGATTGTAAATACTAAACAACTATAAAGTAAGATTTGTCCGATTGGAATTCCAATGGCCTTAAAGAACAAATCGTCCGTCAATAGGAAAATAATCGCCAACATTTGAGTAGCGGTTTTTACTTTTCCTGGCCAAGCAGCTGCCATGACTTCGCCATCTGTCACCAGTAATAGTCTAAGCCCTGTTACTGCTAATTCACGACAAACAATGATACTCACAACCCAAGCAGGAGCTAAGTTAAATGACACGAGCATAATGAATGCGGTCATCACTAGCATTTTATCTGCTAAAGGATCAGCGAACTTCCCAAAGTTTGTCACTAATTTGTATTTGCGTGCTAAATATCCATCAAGATAATCTGTAAAACTAGCTACTGCGAAAATAATCATTGCCAAAAAGTGGACAACGCTAATTTGTGAGCCCATAAGATTCATCACTCCTAGCGCTTCACTCGGTAAGCACATCAGAATGATAAACACCGGAATCATGAAAATTCGCAAAACCGTTAATTTATTTGGTAAATTCATCGCAATTCTCCTATTGAATCGTGATATAAATACGTGTTGCTGTTGAACCTTCAGGAATTGTTAGTTCAACACCACCAACTGTAATCGTACCTAATGGAGTATATCCAAAGTCCATACGAATCGTTGTTGTTCCTTCAGGAATCGAACCAGTCACTGTTTGATTTGTTGCTGGAACTCCGTCTGCCACCACTTTACCATCCGCTGAAATTTGTGCCCATAAAGCATTTCTTGCTTCATTAAGTACTTTCACATCTAATGGGAATTTACTTACATTCGCAATATAGTACAATGCATTTCCGTTCGCATATGAATAAGTAACACTTGTCACTTCTGGAGCTGCAGTTGTCGTTGTAGCAAGAGTCGTTTCTGCTGCAACAGCTGTTTGCGTTGTAGCTTGTGTCGTTACAGGCGTATTGCGTTGCGCACGGTTGCTAAATACAGCTTGCCCGATTGCAAAAATAATCGCTACGATGAACATTCCCAATAAGATTGTTGGGAAGTAATTTTTTAAAGTTGCTGATACTGAAGACCATTTACTCTTGTTTTTATTTAAACGTGTACGATTACTTGAAGAAGTCGTATAAGTTGCCTGTGGAGTTGTCTTCACAACAGCTTGTGGAATTTCAGATGCATGCTCTTCTAATAAAGCCGCTCCATCTAATCCAACTGTGTCAGCAATTTGTTTGATGAACGCGCGTGTATAAAACGCACCTGGCATCAAGTCGAAGTCATTATCTTCAATTGCGATTAAATAACGTTTTTGAATTTTTGTAATTTGTTGCAAGTCATCAAGAGTGTAGCCTTTTAATTGCCTTGCACTTTTTAAAATTTCTCCGATTGTTTGTGTCATTATTTCACCATCTTTTCATTTTCTCATTGAAAAGTATACCATATCTTGAAAATGAAAAAAACAAAAAGAAGTCGCTATGTAGTGTTTAGCCTATTTTACAAACTGAATATATAGTGTATCTTCCTTTGTGTGACCATTTGGAAGGTGCGCTTTTAGGGTGAATTGATGCGTCTTCTCATTCCATTCTACCCTCACCGTGCCACTAGAAAATTGAATGGTATCCGGAAAAGTCATCTCGTCCCCATTAAAAGACAGTTTTTGTCGTACAGTCTGACTGGCCATCTCAAGCAATATGTCCATTCGATACCCATCTTCCAGAAGACGATATTCAAGAGTGTTATGAGCATGGATTTTGAGTAGCGCGATAATAAGGAAACTGGCAATCGCAAGTAACCCCAGAAACTGAAATAGTAATGTTCCTTTTCTTTTAAGGTTTGTCATTTTTCTTTTCCTTAGCCTCTTTCACTTTGACATAAATGGCTCGATTCTTTGGCGCAAAATTTAAGCGAAAAGTACTTCCTTGGTTAAGCGTTGTCGAAATCAGTAACCTACTCCCGTTTCGTTTAATGGAAAGACTCCGAATGCCGTAAAGAAATGGTTGGTGTCCTCCACTTCCTCCTGCTCCTTTATAAATCTTTCCACCATCTTTCCAACTAGAAACGAGCGTAATGACCTCTGTTTTCTCCGACACGGTATTTTCAAAATGCGCTGTATAAGGATCGTAGCCATTAAACGATGTCAGTCTAAAGCCAGCGTAATTAAAATTCATTTGCTGAACGGCGACATGCCATTTAATATCGTCAGGAACATTGAGGCGGTCCTTGATTTTTAGAAACGCTGTAGAAAGTCCCATAAAAGCTACTAAACTAATCGAGATAATCACGAGCGCAATTAGGTGTTCAATGAGTAGAAATCCGGACTTTTTTCTCGGTAATCGCATTGATTTGAAACACCTCCTCATGCTCTCCGCAAGAGACCGTCACCACTGTTGGAGAGGCTGCTGTATTTACTTTTTCAAATGTCACTTTTTTCATCTTTTGAAACTCTTCGCTTGGCAATTTGTTAACAGCCACAGGATAAGTAGCACTCGCTTGTAAATCCATTAACTGAGTAGCCGCAGCATCCAAAAAGCAGCCTTTAAGTTGTTGCCTATGATACAGCTGTCCCATCATAAAGCTGATTAAAGACACAATAACGGTCAAAACCATCAGACCGATTAAAGCTTCCAGCAATACATACCCTCTACTTTTCGGTAATTTCAACATGATACTTAGCCTCCCCTAATTGAAAAACATAAGTGTACCTGCGATTTTGCCCATCAAAAGTCACGGACGAGAACTGACTAACATTCCCACTATAGGGTTTAAAACCATACGTTTGAACAGAATAACTTTTCATCGTATCCGGAAAGCGAATCTTCTTATCCAATTCTCTAGCCCCATGACAATTTAATTCAACGATACCACCTGAGACCGTTACAAACGAACCTTGTCCCGTTGAAATAGCTGTAATCTGCGCCGTATCCATCACTTGCTCAAACTCTCTTAGAAATACTTCTTCCTTCCAATTTACATAGGAATGACTAATCAAAGGCGGAGTCAGTAATAGTAAGAAGCAAGCAATGGCTAGCGCAATTAAGCATTCAACAAGCGTAAATGCTCTCTTTTTCATAATTATTGTTCAGGAGTTTTTTGACGATTTTCATATGCTTTCTTTTGCTCTTCAGTTATATAATGACTATCTTTTAGTTTTTGTGGGTCCGGAACGTCTTTAGTATTATTATCTAACATATAAGCTTGTTGCTGTGTTTCAATTACTTTCACAATCGCTTCATCTGATTGTTTCTGTGCAGTCTTTCTTTGTTGCGCAATATTCGGAATAATCAGTAGCATCATCAAGCCAATAATAAAGAGGCACACGAGTAATTCGATTAACGTGAAGCCTTTTTTCTTTGTTTTCATTTTCATTTTAATTTCCTCCAATCATCGTTAGTGTCGGTAGTAATAAGATCAGATACATGGAAACGATGAGGAATCCAATCCCCATAAGTAGTAACGGTTGAATCCACTTGATTTTCTTTTCGATGCCTTGGGTAAATTCGTCGAGCATTTGGTCTGCGTATACTTGTAGTTGCACGTCTAGTTGCCGTGTCTTTTCTCCTTCTAATACCAGCCAGATAAACTCATGCCGGAATAGCTTCATCTTCTCAAGCGCCGTAGAAAAAGATTCTCCTTGAATCAGCTGTTCTTCTAGTTTCTGCGCAATCATCTTCGACAGTGCGCTGGTTCCTTCTTTTTTTAGTTCGGACACCATCGACAATAGCGACTGTCCATTTCCGAGAAAATACGAGAACTCTCGTGCATACAAAAACGTCACGTATTGCTGCGCACTCTTTCCAATGACCGGCAGTGAAATCAACATGCGAAACTGATCATAGGTGTTCTTTCTTTTCCAGTACAAGCGGACCGCAAGAATAATAGTGAGGAGGACTATTACAAATCCCAGCGCCAGCTGTGGTAAGTTTTGAAACCCAAGCCATATCCAATAAAGGAAGCCAGACTGCTTGAGTTGTTCTTCTTGCACCATGCTGGACAATTGGTCGAGTAACAGCATTCGGATACAGAGCACCATTCCGATAACAAACGTAAAAAGAAACGCAGGATACATCATCATCTGCTGCATTTTCTTTTGTTGTTTTTGCTTCCTGGTTAGAAACTCCCCAATCGACGCACAAGCCTTCTCAAAGCTACCAAACTGCATGGATAAATAAATTTGTGAGGTATTCGTTTCTGAGTACCCGACCCGTTTCAAGCACTCATCAAACCGCCGCCCTTCTCCAAGCGTATCCCGCATTTGTTCGAGGTCTTTCTTCTCTGCTTCGAATAAGTATTCTAGAAATTTGAGCGCCTCATCCAAGCTGAACCCTTCCTGAAGTAAATGAGCAAGCTGAATGAGGAACCGACTTTGAACAGGCCCCTTCCATTTCTTAGATAATTTGATAGGTTTCGTAAGTTTTGTCCGTAATGTATCCCAATGCATAAGCCTTCCTCAATACCTTATTAAAAGGATGTACTCTTTCTTCATCAGTCCCGAATTGATTCGTTTTAAAGAAATGCGCTAACTTCTCATGAGTTTCAATTTCAAAAATCGTCCCGCGCTTTTCTCCGTTGGTTAAATGATTACAATGAAGTTCGCATTCCTTACCGCATAGCCCACAATACCGAGGGAGAAGGCGTTGTGAACAAATCGCGATAATGGTTTGCTCGAGCATCGTCTTACTGACGCCCAGTTCCAAGAGCCTTGCTACCACTCCATTACAGTCCTTGGCATGAACGGTTGCTAGAATTAAGTGCCCCGTTAAGGCTGCACGAATCGCCATCTTTGCCGTCATTTCATCTCGAATTTCACCGATGAGTAAAATATCAGGGTGATGACGCAGGCAACTCTTAATGAGTAATTCGTACGTAATTCCAGCCTTCTCGTTAATCTCCGTCTGTAAAAACATTGGCTCATGATACTCCACTGGGTCTTCCATCGTAATCACTTGAAGCGTCTTTTCTTGCATACGGCCCCTGAGCAGGGCATACATCGTACTCGTTTTTCCAGAACTGACCGGTCCGGAAAATAAAATCAAGCCGCTCTTATAGCGTAAGAATTGTTGTAAGAGCGCCCAGTCCTTTGGAAAATAAGTCATCGAACGAATCGACGCCTTTTCTTTTTTAGACCGATGCAAGAGCCTGATAACCATGGATTCCTTCTGCTTAAAATTCGTAATCACTGATAATCTCAGTTCAATCATCTGTTCCTTTGAAATCTCAAAGGTTAAGGAACCACTCTGCGGTCTTCGTCTCTCTCCAACATCCATTCCCGCTTGATACTTTAAGTACGAAATAAATTGTAAGGCCATTTCGTCAGAAATTCTTCTCAACTCTTTTAACCCGTTAACATCTCTTAAATAAAATACATACTCCTCTCCAACCGGTAATAAATGAATATCATCTAATTGGTGTTTAATGGCTTGCGTGAACACTTCCGTTGCTAATTCATTCATTTCCATCGTTCTTCCCCCACTCTTTGACTAGTCATAAAGAACTACGATAAAAAATGAAAAGGAGTCTTTTGAGCAACAAAAAAACGCTGAAGAAAATCTCTTCAACGTTTCGAGTTGTTTATCTAATTTTTTTCAAGGTTCCTAGTCCTACACCGACTGCTGCGCCTACAGCATCTACGAAAACATCTTGGATTAGAGGTGTACGACCTGGAGTCACTCCTTGGTGGAATTCATCGGTCATCGCATATAGCACTGCGATAAAGAACGCCAAGAACTGTGGCCATCCTTTTTTACGGACGTGAACACTTAACCCTCTCGTCCATTGATATCCAATGAAGAAGTAAGCTAAGAAATGAGCGGCTTTACGAATAAAGAATTCGATAAACTGCGCATATCCTAAAGAAGGAATACTGATGGTTTGTCCTGCATATTCAAATTTGATTTTGGATAATAATTCCGAAAAAGGTTGCATCGGTAGTCCCTTTTGAATCGTAGACACAAGTGACTGATCCTTGTAAGGCATACTTGAACTAATAAAAATTAAAACCATGACTGCAATCGCTAGTGTAATCGCAATAGTTGCTTTTGTTTTCTTGGACATGAAACCTCTCCTTCCTAATGACTTTCTTTATTATGGTCAACTCTACAAGTTTAGTCAAGCGTCTTTCCTATTTCTTAAATTCCATAAAAAATAGATAAAAATGTATATTGACGTCATTTTATGAAAGCGTTACAATTAAAGAAAAAACGGAGTATCGGGAGGATACAACAATGGAACGCTACACTCAAGATTTAAGCTTATTGGTAAAACAGATTCAGCTGCTTGAGGAACAACAGCAGCAACAGAATTACTACAACAATCTCTTCAGCCAGAATCCAAATCCGTATAACAAGTCTTTTGAAGAGATTATCGAGTATTTACTCGGCACAACCGAGTCCACTTTCTTAATCCACCACTTTGAAGATTTCCCACAAGCGCTGTCCTATGACCAGCAGAAAGAATTCCAGAAGCTGCGACACTATTATTTGCGTCATCAAAACGCCCTACGCTGTTTCAACAAACCATTTTCCGAAGAATGCCACGCGCTGACCTCGCTGTGGATTAAAGGCATGCGCGGTGATAGCATCATCGATCTCATTCCTCATCTCGATAGCCTGAGAGATTATTTCCACTTACATTACCAGAAACTCCTAGGCCAACCTACTGTCTCCTACAAAGACGTTTTAGCCTTCTCGTTTGGCCCACAAATTACTGAGTTCTATTACACGCTCATCAAAGAGAGCAAAGATTCTTTCTTGCGCCTTTACAACGATTACTTAGAGTCATTCCCGAAAAGCTATATTCCTGTGCACTATTTACATTTATCAAAAGAAGAAACGCTGCTCGTTTTAGAGGAGCTGATTACTCTTGCGTCTTCCGTTTTGCCAAAACAAGACTTCTACATTAACTTTGGTCCAAATCCATTCCCTAGTCATTTCCATAATGAACATACAACTTGCTTAAACTTGGGTGTATTCACTGATTTTATGACTGCGCTGCATCAATGCTTAAAGCAACTCGGCAAAGTCTTTCTTCAGGAATACACCCATTCGTTTGTAATGATGCAAAAATCCGATTTCGAACTGCTTCATCTACATCATTCTATTTTAGAATTCTGTACACTTCTACCGATTTTATCCCAAACCATTTCCAAAGCCATTATTAAAACTATTTATCCGGATAAACTGAATGACGAGAAGTTTGTAAATCAAATCCAGGAAGAATTGCTCTATCACTATTTTAGAACAAACAAGTTAAACACAAGCATCGAGAGCCATCAGCCTTTGCAAGAAATTCTAAAATGCTACATCGAAATGGAAATCGAGGAAGACTGGTTCAATGGTGCCTTCCCATCCATTGAACTCTCACACGAGTGGAATGTCCGATCTAATGAGTGCTTGCATAAAGTTCCTTCAACTCATATGGATGGGCTATTACGTCATATTCACTGGACTAAAGGCGAACTTGGAAATGCCTTTGGAAAATTAATAGGCCTCTTCTCCATCTTCTGTAGTGGGCTGCCAAAAGAACCGTATGATCATCCATTCTCCGAATTTCTCGAACACTTCTCTTCGGACCAATTACGCAGATGGCATCCAACTTATGAACTAATTGAACACTTGCGGATGAATCCTGAATCGACGAAATGCTGCTGGGTGTTCTTTAAGCAGAAGCTGAATGAATTTAAATAAGTCAAAATTATCATATATGATAATTTTCTTTTGTGAGCATTACCAAATATGGTAATTACCATATTTGGTAATGTCAGAATGAAAAAATACCCCATCAACAAATTTTGATGATGGGGTCTTGCTTTTTATAATTTGGTAAATCGATCTGGGCGTTTTGTAGGAATCGTTGTAGCTCCGTGCTTTTGAAGCCAAACAATATCGTACCAACGGTTGAATTTGCATCCGCATTTCTTGAAGTGCCCGCACACTTCAAACCCTAAATATTTATGGTAGTTTACACTATTCATCGTTAAGTACTCATCTTCCACTTCTGGAACGGCTACGCAGGCATAGATGTTTTGGTACCCTAGCTCCAACAACTTTTCCTCTAAGGCAGCATATAACAATTTCCCATAGCCTTTTCTTTGGTGGTCTAAGCTAATGTAAATACTAACTTCGCAAGACCAGTCAAAGGCAGCACGCGCTGAGAATCGTCCAGCATACGCATATCCGACAACTTCCCCATTCTCTTCTAGTACAAGATACGGAAAGTGCTCTAATGTTTTTTGGATACGTTCTTTGAACCCTTCCACGCTCGGCACCACTTCTTCAAAAGTGATGGCTGTCGTTTCAACATAGGGAGCGTAGATGGCTTGAATCGCTTTAGCGTCTTCCACTGTTGCAACTCTTAACAATACATTACTCATTGGCTGTTGAAAGTTCCACGGGAGGAACTGTAACTCCTTTTAATAATTTATGAACGGGGCATTGACGCTCTGCTGCTTCAAGAATTTCGTGGGCTAATGCTTCGTCTCTACCTGGCATCGCAACAAAAACGGATGGATGGAATAGATAGCCTTCTCCCTCTGAATCCAATGTCAAATCAATCTTCACTTCTACCTTGCTCTTATGCTCTAATTTCATGCGTTTTTCTACAAATTCAATCGACGCATTTAAACAAGTGGCATAGGCCAAGGCAAATAATTGTTCTGGGTTTGTCCCAGCATCTGCACTTCTTGGCGATGAAATCTGTGTGCTAAAGTCTTTGTCTCCATTTCCTT
>ERZ772979.937-NODE-937-length-18401-cov-12.214488_pt1 | contig 18401 bp, 17 predicted proteins | sample MGYA00511130_ERZ772979 | MGnify/ENA primary metagenome ERZ772979 (study PRJEB29015, sample SAMEA2738103) | human oral metagenome | biome: human oral; feature: human-associated habitat; material: saliva | place: China | collected 2186 ... | reverse complement strand
ATATTGACATCCCTTGTCATATATAGAATAACACTTCACTATAGTATAGTCAATGCGCCCTCTCCACAATCAATCTTAAAAGCTTATCCAGTCTAAAGCCTCAAAATTATTCAGAATTCGGTTATCCATTTTTACAACTTGATTAGTAAGCTCTATTCGATTCTTAACAAATGAAATCTCTGTATACCATTTCTTTAAACTAGCATACACTTCATTCTCTAGATCAATAATCATGGTTTCAATAGGATCCCAGGTTTTACATCTTACAGACTCAACCATAACCATGCTACTACCTATGAAAGTAACATCTCTACCATATATCCAAAATGGCAAAGCTTTACCCTTTATAGAAATAGAATATATAGCATCGCCATGAGGCGGTTCCGTTTCATATTGTGCTTTTATACTGTACTTTTCCATTATCTCATTGCTAGCATTTTCTATATATGGCAACGTTGAAATCTTATAATTATCTGCGTTCATATAAGCTCCGTTATTTTTAATATAAATCACAACAAAGTAGGACTGTATATCGCTATTTATGTAAAGAGTATTTTGCTATACTTATTACGAAGAGAGTCCGTTGACGTGAGTTAGGTTCATCTCCGCGAGGAGGTGATACTATGACAAATCATGAAGTTACCTATGTAATTATCATAATTCTGTTATCAGTAGTCACTATCATTGCACTAGTCAAATAGTACAATGATAAACGCCTAACGTATAAAGGAGTGCATTCCTCTAACACGTTAGGCGCCATCATAGTTTTATCAAGTTTTAGATGAGCCTAACGCCCTAATCACGTTAATTGGCTCTCTTTATATTTATATTATAAACTAATCATATTTAAAAAGATAGTACAATAAGTAACTCAATTTATCCCTACGCATTTAATCATTTTTCTAGCCCGTTCAATAGAAATAGGCTCATTAAATAAGAACACATGGTTCTGTCCCTCATACTCCCATGATGCTAGGTATACGGAGTCCTCCACCATTCGATAGGTTACCGTCATACCATTCACAATATCCGTCTTCTGAGGTAAGTAATCCTTATAATCGCCTGCGATGTTCCCCGATACTGTAGATACGCGATACTTAATATATTTCGGCATATCGTCGACTCTGTCAAGATATTTACCTTTTAAAAGCTCATGATAATCATACACGACTTGTAATACATCGTGATCAACATAGATACATGTACAGGACGTAATCCCTCTAAACCACTTGGCAACTGCGGTTTAAAGTTCAAATGTTGCTTAGCCTCATATACAGTATCAAACACCTCTAACGATTGACCTTTGCGAGTACTTTTATAATCGCTATCCGTCATAGTACAACTACCAAGTCTGTCAGGACATGGAAACTCATTTCTGTCGCCATAGGGCTGATCATAAATAGAATTACCATTAAGACGAAACCGCATCAAATCATCTGCGGACACAACATTGATGGAACCTATGAAAGCTAACACCGCCAGTACACATACAACATTTTTCATAACTATCCCCTTACAGCACTATTTTTCTACATTCTTATCTGCTACTAGTTGCGTAGTTTCTGGTTGTACTAAGTCAAACATCCCATGCATCATCTTATCCGGTAAGCCATAATTCATGACATTATTTTCTACACGACTATAAATAGCACTTCCAAGAGCATCACGAATGTCCTCAAATAGTTTTTTGTCTTTTAACAGCATCTTAAAGAATTCTTCATTATCTTTAAATCGCTTAACAGCAATTCCCATAAACTCTTGGTCAAATAATATTTTAAAGGTTTTAAATCCGTTGTTATTGATATAGTCACGCCATTTAGGATCTTTTGCAATATCTTGTTCTATTTGCAATATCACTTTATCCATTTCAGTAAATTCAGTGCCATAACGTTTATTAAAGTCCTCAATAATCTCGTTAATCGTTGTAATCAAGCTATTTTTACGACCTACTTTGCCGGTAATAGGTTGTAACCCAGTTTCTTCTGGTGCCAAATTAATTGACCCATGGGAGCCTTTTTCCAAACGATAGTATTCAAGCATTATCTTATCATCTAAATCGACATGGTCCTGATGTTCTTTTGGTAGTTGAATAGCAAGGAACTTAGCATAGATACTGAAGGTATGGAGTTCTTTATCAAACAATCTACATACCTGTGTAATAAAGGAATATAAACGATTAAAATGTTGTAGAGTCCCTTTAAAAATATCTCGATCAGCTTCCTCTAAGGATTCAAAACGTTTGATAGCTGGCATAATATACGATTGAAGTTTCCCTAAATCTCCCACCGTCTGATTCTTGCTTTGATAGAATAATTCTCCAAATTGTTCTATATCATGTACATCATAAACATTGAACTTATCTAACGTTGACTTAACATCATATAACGCATTAGGATCTGTCTCTTTATCTAACTTGGTTTCTTGATAGAAAGGTGCGAAGGAGCTCAAGATATCATCTTCACTATTAACAAAATCTAATACAAACGTATCTTGTTTGCCTTTCATAGTCCTATTAAGACGAGATAACGTCTGAACAGCCTTTACACCTGAAAGCTTTTTATCCACAAACATGGTATGCAACAAAGGCTCATCAAAACCAGTCTGATATTTCTCTGCAACGATAAGCATACCATATTCATCATTATGGAATGTGCCTGGTAAGGCTTTCTCCTTAATGTGATTCCCATCTTTATCTATATTCAAAGACTCTTCAGTATATGTTCTTCCATTGTCATCAATCTCACCAGAAAAGGCTACTAGCACTTCTAAATCGGGACATTCCATTTGTTCTATCTGACGACGAAACTCTTGAACATAACGAACTGCATGTAATCTTGATGGTGTAACAACCATGGCCTTTGCACGACCACCAATCTTATGTCTAGTAACATCCATAAAATGGCGTAACATAACTGCTGTTTTTGCGTAATATTATGTGGATGCAAGGTTTGGAATTTACGAACAGCTTTCATTCCAGCCGCTGAATCCAATTCAATATCCACATCAACGAGACTCGCTATTTTATAGTATGTATTATAGGTCATGTAATTTTTTAGAACATCCAGAATAAATCCTTCATCTATAGCTTGTTGCATAGAGTAGATATGGAATGGATGATATTCTCCCATTTCATCACGAGTACCAAATAGTTGCAAAGTCTTTTCTTTAGGAGTGGCAGTAAATGCAAAGAAAGACAAGTTGTCATGCTGACCTTGTGCAACTAACTCCTTAACGAGTTTATCTTCTTCATCTAAAGCATTTTCCTCATCTTCATATGCCCACTCAGCATATTCTTGTAGAGCCTTCTCTGTATTTGCAAGGGCTTGTTTTAATTTACGAGCTGCAGATCCAGTTTGAGAAGAATGTGCTTCATCTACAATGACAGCAAAATTACAACTTTGTACTTTCACCTCTTCATAAATAACAGGGAATTTTTGTAATGTAGTAATGATAATAGGCGTACCACTTTCAATAGCCTCTTTTAACTGTTTAGAGGTCTTATCCACACGTTGTATAACCCCTGGAGTGTGGTCAAATTGAGATACTGTACTCTGTAATTGACTATCCAAAACCTTTCGATCAGTTACAATGATTGTAGACCGAAAAATCTTTTTATCATTCTTATCATGCAAACCAGACAGGCGATGAGCCAACCAAGCAATAGAATTGGATTTACCCGAACCAGCAGAGTGTTGAATCAAGTAATTGTGCCCTGCACCATTCTCTTTTACATGGTTTAACAATTTTGTTACTACATCTAATTGGTGAAAGCGCGGAAAAATCAATATTTCATCAGTTATATTACCAGCACTATCTTTCACAACAGATAAATGCATATATTTTTGCAGAATTTCTAACAATCTATCTCGTTGAAGAACAGATTCCCATAAGTAGGATGTATCGTACGTATCAGAATTAGGATTGCCAGCACTTCCGACATTACCAGCACCATTAGAGCCTTGATTAAACGGAAGGAAATACGTGCTACTACCATTTAATCTTGTCGTCATATGAACTTGTGTCAAGTCTACTGCAAAATGAACTAACACACGGCGATTAAACTTAAAGATTTGATCTTTATTTGATCTATCAAATTTATATTGAGAAATTGCATTAGTTGCATTCTGTCCCGTGAACTGACATTTCAATTCCATACTAACAACAGGGATACCATTTAAGAATAGTACAATGTCTACACTATTGTTATTCGATACAGAATAATATAACTGCCGAGTACAATGGAATATATTGGATTCATATTGAGCTCTTGCAGTTTCATTCATGGAAGTCTCTGGTTTCCAATACACAACTCGGAATGTAATGCCTCTATCCTTAAATCCATGACGCAAAACAGATAATAATCCATCATGCTCTACAGAGTCATTGAATCGCTTTAAAAACTGTAGCTCACAAGAATCTCCATATAACTTCGTATACCGTTCCCATTTCTTTGGTTGGCTTTGTTTTATAAAAGACAACAGTGTTTCAGTATCAAGAGCCAATTCACGATTAAATACCTTCGGATCGCCTTTTACATATCCGCCTGTAGTACATAAGAATGATTCAATATCACTTTCAAAACGCTTTTCTTTTACGTCAAATTCAGACATGAGACACCTCCTTTTTGCCAGTTACTACTTCATAAATTAGGGATCGTTTATATTCAGCAAGAGTATCAATAATAGTCAATTTCTGAGAAATCACTCTATCAATAGCATCACATTTATTGTCTAGGTAATCGATAATTTGCTCTTGTTCATCTAACTCAGGTGTTGGTACTACAGTATTCCCGATTTCAAAGAAATTCAACCCTTCTCTATTAGCACCTGATTGATAAATATCTATTGACGTTTTTCCAATACTAGAATTCCAAAAATATTGCATGAACTTAGGTCTCATCTGGCTATTACATCTTATAATACAAACATGTTGATTAACATTAGCTAGTTCATCAAATTCATATAAACAAGATCTACCTATCGAACCTCCAGTTATATTTAACAATACATCATCTCTGTAGACACGAGTATTACTCATTGTGCAATCAATCTCAGGAGAAATAAAGACAGCACTACTTAAATCAAAGTATCCATCATATACATTTTGACTACGAATAAAAAGAATACCTTCATCAGTGTAAACATCGCTCCCGCCTTTTGGTGTTTTGCCACTCCCTATTTTACTAGTCAAATATTTAATTTTTTTCACATTCCAATGTTCAGGAATCATGCCTATCCACTCAAGTTCAGTTTTTTTCATTTTAGTACTAGAGTTTAATCCCCTAGTTATAGCCTGAGTAATAATAGCTCGCTTATATTCCTGTAGCTTTTCAATAACAGCTTGTTCTGTAACAATAATATTATCAATCTGAGTGCATTTAATATCGAGATAATCTGCTATTTGATGCTGAACACTTAATGGTGGTAATAATGTTTTTATAATAGCCATTTCATTATTCATAATTTTATAGCCATTTGTATCTATACGTCTCTCATTATATGCAATATGCTCAAGTGCATATTTTTGATATCGTAGATCAACTAAATCTCCTATAGGATTTAAAGTACCACATACATTAGTACAGTTATAATAGCCATCACGCAAAAATATTGAACCAGCATTGGCACCATCAGTAGTCCAAGTTAATTGCGGATAATCATAATCATATGTATCAATATATCCTAAACATCCATTATCTTTTGTCTGTGAAGAATATACAGGATAGCCCGTCTCATCCAATTCAGTTTGTGCAATAACACGACCTCTCCCTATAGTGAACAATCGTTTAATACTAACTAACTCCCAATCTGCAGGCATATTGCCAATCCATGGTACACCACTATCTTTCATTTCTCGCATTATTTAAACACCTCTACTAGAGCGCCATCCAAATCATTTTCCAAAGCCTTAATCTCAGCCATAATTTCATCAGTTGAACGTGGCGCTACATATTTGTAAAAATGACGTGTAAAGGGAATTTCATAACCAATCTTATTCTTCTTTGTATCAATCCATGCATCTGGAGCAAAAGGTAATACCTCACGTTTGAAATATGTTTCTATATCCTCTTTAAGCGGTACGATTTCAGTATCGCGACGTTTGGTGTCAGATTTTGGCTTACCTTTTACTAATACAGGCTTGCCATCTTCATCAAGTACTGGTCGTTCAACCGTAATTTTTGTATACCCAAAGTCTTTATTATCAAAGATTTTACTGATTTCAGTTTCTCTGAACTCACCATAAATCTTAGTGATTTCCTGAATAGCGCTTTCAGGTATATCGTTACGTTTATTACCTAATGACTTACGTCGTTTTTCATATAAATCATTAGCATTAATGAGTTGTACTTTCCCTTCTCGATGTGTGCCCGCTTTCTTATTTGAAAGCACCCAGATATAGGTTGCAATTCCTGTATTGTAGAAAATATCATTTGGCAATGCAATAATTGCTTCCAACAAATCATTTTCTAAAATATAGCGTCTAATTTCAGACGGGCCACTCCCCGCATCACCAGTGAATAAGGGTGAACCATTATGAATAATCGCAATGCGAGAGCCTTTAGGGTTCATCTTTTTAATAGCATTTTCTAAAAATAGCATTTGTCCATCTGCTGTTGACGGCAAGCCAGGCCCAAATCGTCCATCAAAGCCTAATTTAGCTTCGTTTTTGACGATAACTTCTTCATTTTTCCATTCTCGGCCAAATGGCGGATTAGAAATTATATAGTCAAAGGTTTCACCTGAAAATTGATCATCAGATAGTGTATTCCCACTTTTAATACGTTCAGCATCATTGCCCTTAATGAGCATATCCGCCTTACAAATTGCAAATGTCTGATCATTCAATTCTTGACCAAATGAAATCAGTTTAGATGTGCTATTCAAATTCGCAAGATATTCTTCTGCTACTGAAAGCATCCCACCAGTACCACAAGCACAATCATAAATAGTACGGGCTACGTTTTGTCCACTTAGCACCGCATTATCATCATGGAAGAGGATATTAACCATTAAACGGATTACCTCACGAGGGGTATAATGCTGACCAGCATCTTCGTTGTGAGCTTCTGAAAATCGACGGATAATCTCTTCAAACACGTAACCCATTTCAAGATTACTGATATGGTCTGGATGCAAATTTGCCTTATCAGTAGTAAATTCTTTTATTACCATATACAATATATGCTTATCTGCCATCGTTGTAATATGATTATCAAATTTGAACTTTCTAATGATATCTTGCACATTATCAGAAAAACCATTTATATAATCTCTGAAATTACTTTCAATATTATCAGGGTCATCAAGCAAGGTCTTAAATGTATATTTACTGATGTTATAAAAATTATGGCCAGCTACTTCATACAACAAACTATCTAATAAATCCAAATTCTGATCTTTCAATTTATTATATGTATCAAGCACATCAGATTTTGTATCAGCTAAAATACAGTCAAAACGTCTTAAAACTGTAAGGGGTAAAATTATCTCTCCATATTCGTGTGGTTTATACACACCTGTTAGTTTATCTGCAATAGCCCAAATAAGGGACGCTTTTTCATTCACACGACCACTTAAACTCATGGTACCTCCGTACATATATAACAGCACAAAAAACTACTAACGTTTATTCAGAACTTTTTAAAATGACCGCTAATCAAATAAAAATAAGAATATTTACTTAACATTTAAATTTTACCATTAAAGTTTGAAAAAATACCACTAGACCAGCCTTTTTTCCTAGATAAGCACATATGTTTGTAGTATAATACAAATAGGATACCAACACTTTAATTAGGGATTACAACATACATTGACAACAGATTGCAATTTTTGTTATAGTAACTATACAAAGAGTTAGTAATGAACCTGAGGGAACATTACGGAGGCGAAGCAATCTGCGGATTGCTTCGCCTCTTTTTCATTGGGAGAGAAACTTCATGGCAAAACCATTCCAAACACATAATCAACAACTAAAAATGCTCCGTAAGCGTAACATTCTTATTTCTAATGGTAGTAAAGCCAAAGCAATATTAATTAGAGAAAACTACTATCAATTAATTAATGGCTACAAACATATATTCTTAGATTTAGTCGAAAGCAAGAAACGACAGGATGATTACTATAAAAATGGAACTACTTTTGAACAAATATATGCCCTATATGAATTCGATAGAAACTTAAGGAATATTCTCATGAAGTATATTCTTATGACAGAAAACTCTATAAAATCAAAAATTGCCTATCAATTCTCCTCAGAACATCCAAAAGAAGCTTTTAGCTATTTTAATATCAATAACTATAGAGATACTAACCACCAGCAAACGACTTCCCTAATTGCAACGCTATCATCGGTAACTAAGCAAAATACTGACTCCAACACTAAATCAGGACCATTTTACCACTACTTTAATGAACATAAAGAACTTCCCCTATGGGTACTGATAACTAAGCTTACTCTGGGGCAAACATGTAACCTATTTTACAATCTAAAAGAGCCCACCCAAATCGAAATTTTAAAATCAGTACTCTATGAATTCAAAAACAACTGTAATGTAGCAGCAACTAAAATCACTCTTCAAAATTATTTAAAAGATTTTATGAGTGCAATAAACTGTATAAAAGCATTTCGCAATGTTTGTGCTCATGAAGATCGACTCTATGACTACTATGCTAAAAATAAGAACGGAAAACCGATTCAAACGAGTTTCTTTTATATAGGTATCTCAACACCAGCATTCCAAGGCGGCATTTTTGATATTATCTTACTCCTACGACTATTCCTAACTAAGAGAGACTATAAACAATTACTCCAGCGATTATTCGATGAGTTAAATAACCTAGAAACTGAATTGCCTTCAAGCCTCTTTTCTGAAGTCACTCGTAAAATGAAGTTACCTAAAAATTGGAAGAATGAATTAAATAAATTCATTTGATATTACACTTTTTATCAAAATAACTTTTCTATAAATATCACAAATCTATCACAGTTGATAGTATCTATCGCAAATTATTCTACTATTCAAAATTATTGTAAGTGCTATAATGAACTCAACAAAAGGAACAGATGCTCATATGATACTAAATACAGCATCATTTCAAATCTATAGTTAGTAGTTTGTAAAGGAGATTATCATGACACATACACAATTAACACAACTCGTACAAGCTTTATTAGACGCACCTACAAGCAATCCTACAGTAAAGGAGTTTGCTCAATCTTGGATTGATGCAGAAGGCAAACCTGAACAAAATGAACTTACAAAACAACTCGTATCTGTAGCAGAACAAAACATTGCGCTCATCGACGAAACAATCGGCTTTGCAGGTTCTGAACTTGCTACACAAATCCTTGGTAAGAAAGGTGCAGCTAATCTATTACAACACGCTAAAGATATCAAAGCACAAGGCGCTGAATTCTGTGACTGCCCTGGATGTGTGGCATGTAAACACATTATAGATTTAAAAGGCACAATCTAAAATAATACTACCTACATATAGACCCATTCTACATAAAAATATTCACAAATAAACATATCTATTATCAAATTCACCTGATCAATTCATTAGCTACTGACCAAAAGGCCCTACCCGGGCCTTTTTTATTTAATATATTACATAGTTTTAGATTTATAGAATAAAATGTGTAAACAATATACATAAATTAATAGATTCCGTCTTAAGTATCTATTAGAATATGTCTAAAAATCAAAAGTATTAAATTAATTAACTTATAAGTTGAAATCAAACTAAGTATTGTGAAACTCAAAAAAACAAATGTAACAATATCTATAATACTAAATTGATATTCAAAAATAGAAAAAATTACATCTGGTTTAAATAATACACCTAAAGAACAAATAATTACTAAAAAATTATTCCTAATTGCTTTTTCAAAATAAGAAAGCAACTCAGGTCCTTTATTACGTTTTCTAATTCGGACCATTACTCTTTCTTGGGTGATGCCAATAAATATACTCAAACTAGTAATAATTAATCCAAGCAGAATTGAACTTATAGTCAAAACAGCATTAACAATATCTATATTAATCTCATTATGAAGATAAACTACAAAAATACTAAAAAGAATACAAGCAAAGTACTTCCAGTATTTATAACTAGTTTTCAGCATAAATTATCACCTCTCATCGGTTAATATATCAAGTTGCTCCTTAAACTTAGGTAAAAATTCAAGATACACTTTTTGATGTGTAATAGGTTCGGTCTTAGAGTAAGTAATTTTAATACAAGTCTCTAATTTATGATTTAATAAATCAATCGACTCTACTGGTGACTTTTCATCTGCCTTAAAATTGAGAAGAGCTTTAGTTACCACTCCATTTTTCTTTATACTGCTAAGATAATCAACCACTTTTTCTTTTAATCCCTTATTTCGAGGTGCATTTCCCATACTTAACAGCAATGTAGCTCTTTTAGCCCCAAAACTATCATTAAGTCCTATAGTATCTTCTAAGCTACCTTCACTCAAGTCATAACAAGATATTTCCATACCACGGTAAATGGCATTATTGGGGATTACCGCAGAATCAGTTATTGGTTCAAATTTAAATGCACGACCATCACCAACTAAATTCACTTGCATTTCATTAAAATAATCTGCTGTTTTAGAGGCACTAACACTAAAAAAATTACGTTGAACTCCAATAATGTTATGCTTAGGAGAGTAAATAATAGTCATATCCTCTCCCATATATTCACCTTCATTTAAAGTTAGCTCAGTAAATTCCCCCTCAGTATCTAATACTCCTGGCAACATCCCATCACGAACTTTAACAAAGTTAAGTCTCCAAAACTCATGCTCTTTAGCTATCTCTTGTAAAATAATTCTATTATCTAGATCATTGTTCCGAGTCCAAGTTCTTTCTGAATGAGTTTTCTCACCTAATAAAGTTAATAAATACTCAAGTTTTTTCCCAGTATCTACACTAAATTTAGCAATATTGTTCTTATCGCTTATAGTTACAAAATAAAAATGAAATCGCATCATTGCTTTTTTATTTGACATATTAATTTCCCTCTAAAGCTAGCCAAAATATAGTATCCCAAAATTTTATATTAATTATAACATTAAAGTCTCTTACCCTAAATATATATAATATCACAAGCTAGATAAGTGATTGCTTTAAACAATTTAAGTATGACGCTAAATAAACATTTATAGTTATCCCTAAAAGCCCCTGTTTTTATATGTATATTTTTTACCGGATATCCAGTAAAAACAACATTAATCAAACAGGGGCTTTCGTTTACTCACTTGCTTCCACAAGTGCTTTTGTATAAGGATGTACCGCTTCTTTAAGCCGTTTTGATTCGATAATTTCAACGATGTGTCCGTCTTTCATAACCATGATTCGGTCTGTTACGGCTTGTAAAAGTCCTATATCATGGCTGACGAATACGTAGCCAAACGGTTGTTCCTGATGTAGTTTTTGTAGAAGATCTAGTACTAGCTTTTGGTTCACCGCATCAAGGGCTGATGTGGGTTCATCAAAAAGTACTAGTTTTGGGTGCATCAGCATAATTCGTGCTAGTACAACACGTTGCAGCTGGCCACCGCTCACTTCGTGAGGATATTTTTGAATAATCGATTCTGGTAGATCTACATGTTGAATCCACTTACGAATATCACTTTTTGCTGTAGCTATATCCATAAGGCCATAATTAATATACGGTTCTAACATAAATGCTTCTAAGTTCATCCGTGGTGGAATGATGGCCAAAGGATTTTGAAACATCATCTGCATGGAGCGATAAATATCTCTATGGTTTTGAATAGATGTAATATCCTCTCCGAATAGCCGCAAAGTACCTGAAGTCGGTTTTTCTAGCATTGCAATCAGTCTGAGGAGGGTACTTTTACCAGAACCGCTCCCGCCAGCAATACCTACCCGTTCATTCGGTGCCACAGAGAAGGATACGTCATTTACAGCATGAACCGTATGATGGTGGTTCGTATATTGTTTACATACATGCTCAACTTGAATCATACTACACCACTTTCATTACGGAATCTAACAATACACGGGTATACTCGTCTTTTGGATGGTTTATAACCGCTTCGGTAGGTCCCACCTCAACGAGCTGACCTTTATTCATGACGCCAATGCTATTCGCAATACGGCCAGCAGCCTTGATGTTATGAGTTACAATAATTACTGTTGCACCAAGGGCCTGTGTCACCTCTTGTAAGAGGTCTAACACAGAAGCTTGTACGAGTATATCTAAGGCGCTAGTCGGTTCATCAGCAAATACGATGCTTGGTTTTAAGATAAGGCTCAATGCTATCGCTAATCGCTGCTGCATACCACCGCTCAACTGGAACGGATAAGACTGTAAGATACGGTCTCCCCCATCGAGATGAACGAGATCAAGCATATCGATAATGCGGCTAGCATCATAGCTTTCGCCATGAGCGCGGAACAAATCCTTGAAATGGTTTGCTACGGTCCGATTCGGATTTAGATAGGCACTAGGATTTTGAAAGATCATGGAAATCTGTGTGCCTCTAAGCTTACGCCAATCTCCATCACTCAAGGTAGAAATGTCGATGCCATTTAACAAGATTTGACCTGTTATAGTAGCTTGTTTCAACATGCCAAAGGCGGCACGAACCAGCGTAGATTTACCAGACCCGCTTTCACCAACGATAGCAAAAACCTCACCAGTTGGTACGGAGAAGGACACATTACGCACCGCCTCTTCCGCACCATATGTAATTGTTACATTATCAAATACAATGCAATCCGATTTATTCAATAGTAGAATCCTTTGTTAACAAATAGTAATCGATAGGATGTACTGGCACATTTTTAACCTTAGATGTGGATACTACAGTTGCACTTGGATACAACAAGTAAATATCTGCTACGTCATCAACCAAGATTTGTTGCGCCTGTTTAGCAATGTTAGAGCGTTCGTTTTGATCAAATGTTACGGATAATTGGTCGATCAACGCATCTACTTGAGGGTTAGAATAAGCACCAACATTAGCTTTTGCACCGGATTTATAGAACAAGCTGAGGAACCAGTAAGGGTCGTTTGTAGACATGGTAATAACATTGCGTTCTACCAAGTCAAAGCCATCTGTACCAAGTGTATCCACTTCATCAGGGCTTTGTAATTTTTTAAGCGTTACATTAATGCCTGCTTGTTTCAATTCTTGTTGAATTTCTTCGTACATGCTAGTGTCTTTACCCCAAACAGCAAGTGTTAAGGATAATTCTTTACCATCTTTCGCATACACGCCATTTGCATTTTTAGCATAACCAGCTTGTGTTAAGATTTGGTCCGCCTTAGCCACATCAGTTGTCGCCTTATTAGCAATTGTATCGTAACCTAGGTTTGCAGAAGGTGGGAATGGTGCCGCACCTGGTGTGGAACCGTTACCGATGATTTTAGCCATGGAATCATAGTTAATGATATGGGCTACTGCATTACGTACTGCTTTGTCATGTAATGGAGATGCTGCGGTTTGATTCATTTTCAACATAAACACACGTACGCCAGCGACGTCTTGGATATTAAAACCATCTTTGAACAAGCTACGATTAGCGGAATCTATTTTTTGAATGACATCAACGTCTTTAGATTGTAACGCCATAGCGCGTTTGTTGTTGTCTTCGATATCTTTCACTGTTACAGAATCAAGGCCTGGTTTGCCGCCCCAGTAATCTGCAAAGGCTTCTAGTTCAATAGTTTCACCCTTTGTGAAAGATTTAATTTTATAAGGGCCTGTAAGAATAGGTTTTGTCGCTACGTCTTTAAGATCTGCAGTGTCCATGATGACAAATGCAGGTTCAGTTAAGCTAGACAACAAGGAACCATTAGGTTCTGTTGTTTTGATGATCAAATTTTGACCATCTACAGTGATGGACTCGATTTTAACAGCTTTCGCAGAACGAGCACTTTGTTTCATGGTGTACTCGATGGACTCTTTTACCTTTTGTGGCGTCATAGGTGTGCCATTTTGGAATTTAACATTTTCACGGATGTGGAATTTCCAAGTTGTAGGATCCACATTTTCCCAAGAATCTGCCAATTGAGGGATGAATTTCATATCTGGTGTTACAGTAGCCAATGTTTCACCGGCACCGATACGCGTCAATGTCCATGCATCCCACTCGTGGGTTGGATCTAATGTTTCACCAAACCAATATAGACCAACATTCATGTGCTTTCCTTGTTTGCCTTGCTGAGCCGTATCACTGCCACAGCCCGTCAAGAGGGCCACCATGGACAGCATGGCTAAACATACTAATAACCAACGTTTCATAATTTCTCCTTTAAAATACATCGCCTGCTAGGGCTTTCACCATAAAAATCTATACACAGCGCGGTTAGCGAGACACATCGAGTGCATCGCGCAACGCATCGCCAATATAGTTGAATAAAACAACGGTAATAAAAATGGCCATCCCTGGATACACGAGTAGCCATGGCGCCGTTTGTAAAAAATCTCGGGAACTTAGTAAAATTGTGCCCCACTCTGGATCCGGCGGTTGCACACCGATACCGATGAGTGAGAAACTTGCCACCAAGATGATAGCGTCGCCGAGATGTTGAATAATAACAATCAAGAGTGGCGGCAGTACATTCGGTAACATATAGCGCCACAGGATACGCAGATTAGACGCCCCCGACATGCGAGCAAAGGTAATATACTCCGCATGACGCTCGATTTGTACGAGTCCTCGTGTGATGCGCGCATATTCCGCCCATTTTGTAATGCACAGGGAAATAATAACATTCGGAATGCTAGGCCCCATGATGCCGATGAACGCGATGGCAATCACCATATTGGGGAATCCTAGGACCAAATCGATTAAGCGGGATAGCCAACGGTCGATACGAGGCGTAGAAAATCCTGCAAGACCACCGATGACGATGCCGATGGCACTACTGATACCGATGATGATGAAAGCAATCCCCAACGATGCCTTGCCGCCGTATAAAATACGAGACCACACATCGCGGCCTAGCTGATCAGTACCTAACAAATGAGTACTACTAATGTCCTGTAACCTATCCGCCACATTCGTAGCCTCTGGGTTATATGGGGCTATATAGGGAGCGCATAGGAAAAATAAAATCCATAAGACTGCCAGAGCAAGCATAATATATAAGGTATACGGCTTGTGTCTATTCATGAGAGCCTCCTTGTATAGCGGCCCGTCGTTTCGGATTAAGCCCATAACTCAAGGCATCAATGATGATATTAATACCAATAAATACCAATGTAATCCAAATAATATATCCCTGCATCAACACAAAGTCCCGCGCCATAATACCTTGTACCATCATATAGCCTATGCCCTTGATGGCAAATACTGTTTCAATAACAGCAGAGCCGCCAAGCATGGCACCCATCGTTACCCCCATCATAGGGAGTAACATAAGCCCTACATGGGGGAATATATATCGAGTGTATACCATCCACTCTGGCAAGCCTAGAGCACGAGCCCCTTGTACGAAGGGACGACGAGATACCTCTAAAATAGCGTTGCGCAAGCGGCGAATATATAGGCCACATAACCATAAAGCCAATGTAACAGCCGGCAAAATATAGGCGGAAAAACCATTTGTATTCGTTACAGATACAATCTGCAATTTAACGCCAAATAAATACAGTAATAATAGGCCTACCCAGAAGCTAGGAATCGCTAAGGCTAGGAATGTCAATAGACGTACGCCGTGATCAACCCAAGAATCTTGGTACTTTGCGGACAACATCCCTAGAGGAATAGTCACTACAATTCCCATGATAAGCGCTAGGGATACGAGGCCTAATGTATTAGGCAAAGCCCCCGATAACAATGTGGCTACAGGCATCGAATACAAGATTGATTCCCCAAAATCGCCCCGTACGATTTGTCCGAGCCACCGTACATATTGTTGCCACCACGGATCATTGAGACCTAATTGTTCTCTTAGTTGAGCTACCAATGCCGGATCCGGTGTAGCCCCGACCAAGTTAAACTTCATCGACACAGGGTCAATAGGCGACAATTTAATCAATACAAATGTACCGATGGTAACAACTAATAAAATACCAACTATACTCACCAAACGCTGTAGTACTAATCGATACAATCCACCACCTGCCTTCTATTATCAATTAAAATTCTATAGTTTTATTGTATCAATACTAGGTATAAACATGTATACCCGTACAGGTATATTACAATAATTCTCATTATGAAAGTTTCACATAACGAAAAAACAGCCCCTCATAAAAGGAGCTGTTTATATGTATACATTTTAAATTATATTATTGCATATGTGTTTTTTGTGCCACTGTGTTAGCAACGATTGCCTTCGCCATATCGCGATTTACAGGACGTTCAAAATAGATGGAATGGTTTTGACCATCTTTCACCCATGTTGCAAGGTATACCATGTAATTGCCACCTTTGAAAGTCACCTTTGTACCGTTTACTTTTGCAGTGTTGGTCGCTCTGTAGTCTTTATGAACACCACTAATATCGCCTGTTCTAGTCCCTACGCGATACACGATGTCTTTACCTGCTGCTTGGTTGCGTGTTGCATCTTCACCGGATTGATAATCGTAAACGACTTGCAATATATCCTTATTGATTGTGCTTACCGATTTAATATTGTAACCTACAGGCATTACCTTCGGCATTTGAGGTGTAATATTCAGGTACTTAGCCGCTTCGCCAACAGTGTTGAATTCACGAATTGGACTTGGCATACCAACTAATGGTGCTGCATGTTCCGCTACTACAGGTTTAGCTGGATCAGGTGGTACATCATGAGTGCTTTGCGCGCCAGCAACGCCATAAGAAGCTACACACGCACAAGCCATAGCCATTAATACGAATTTTTTAATCATGAGTATATTCTCCCTTCGTTTAACACGAAAATAGTAAAAACACATTTACATCAATTACTTCTTATGCACCATAAAGCCTGCTGCTTGTTGGTTCGCCATGATCGTCACATCAGAGATTTGCATGCGTTTAGGTTGATTTGTTACATACAATACAACATCCGCCACATCCTCTGGTTGAACGGCTTCAATGCCAGCATATACAGATGCGGCTCTTTCCGCATCACCGTGAAAGCGCACTTCACTAAATGGCGTTTCTACAATACCCGGTTGAATGGTTGTAACCTTAATATCCGTAGCAATCGTATCCATACGAATACCATCACTTAATGTCTTAACAGCCGCCTTTGTTGCACAGTAAACGGCACCGCCTGGATATGCATAGATACCAGCTGTAGAGCCCATATTTACGATATGTCCACTATTTTGCGCCATCATAAATGGTAAAACAACTTTAGTTACATAAAGAAGGCCTAATACATTCGTATTAATCATTGTCACCGCATCATCAACGGAGCTATCTTGGAATGGATCAAGCCCTTGTGCAAGACCTGCATTATTTACAAGCACATCGATACCACCAAACGCTTCAATAGCAGGTTTAACCTTGGATTCAACATCTTCACGTTTGCTCACATCGAGAATAAGCGTATCAACACGAATACCATATTGCTGCTCAAAATCTTCCTTAATCGCAGCCAAACGGTCTGCACGACGACCAGCAAGTAATAAATTATCGCCATCCTTGGCGAACGCGCGGGCACACTCGAGGCCGATACCAGAAGTAGCACCTGTAACGAAAATTTTGCGGTTCATATGTATTCCTCCTTCTATTTAACAGTGATGACAGGGGCGGAAAAAAGACACGCTATCGCGCAAGCGGGACCCGAAGTCTTTTTCCCGCCCCTATCATCACAGGCTTTAAATACAGAGGGCCTGAATTACATAATGAAACGCAAAGATTTTCATTACTAAATAAAGAAAATAGAAGTAATTCAGGGCCTCTATTATAATTTGTGTTTTGTGGATCCTTCTTTTGGATTTGTGTCGATAATTACTATAACACCATTTTACCATATTTCTACTTGTATTATTTCAACGAATACGTTGGCGCTAATTTAAAGGGAAACATAAAAGATTGGGCCTATGCCTATATTGACTGTAGAAGAAAGAAAGGCCCCCTTCCGAAAAACGACTTTGGCCCTGCGGAGGCCGCAGGCCGGAGTCAGACCCGGCCGGTGGAGTTTTTCGGAAGGGGTCCTTTCTACTACGGCAATTAAGCTAAGGGCCCAATCTTTTTATGTTCTATTTTAAATGCGCCAACATATCGTTGAGAACTTCCATACAATCCCCAACAATCCCGTAGTTCGCATGTTGGAATATTTCAGCTTTTGGATCGTTGTTAATGGCCACGATTGTATCGGCACCAGAGATTCCGCTTACGTGTTGGATTGCGCCAGAGATACCAAATGCCAAATATAGTTTAGGGCTTACGGTTTTACCTGTTTGGCCTACTTGGTATGGCAATTCAA
>ERZ772979.933-NODE-933-length-18485-cov-3.242865_pt1 | contig 18485 bp, 19 predicted proteins | sample MGYA00511130_ERZ772979 | MGnify/ENA primary metagenome ERZ772979 (study PRJEB29015, sample SAMEA2738103) | human oral metagenome | biome: human oral; feature: human-associated habitat; material: saliva | place: China | collected 2186 ... | reverse complement strand
AAAGCCCAGAAGTAGAAAGCTGATACTGCTGCAATCTTGGTGTTAATAACTTTCTTCCCATTACCTAATTCATCTTGTAAGAACGCCATGTATGACTCCATGACATCAATCATATCATCTTCTAGTAACTGTTTGTCTAGGATATATACGTTATCCCAGTTCTCTAGCAAGTAAACCAAGAAGATATTGAAGTAAGACTTGTATGTTTTGTAAGTTGTGTCCTTAACGTCTCGGTTCTTAACAATGTTTGTAGTCAAATATCGTTCATAAACTTTGAGACTTCGTGGGTTAACTTTAGACAACTTATAATCATCTACATACTTAACGTACTTACGCTTCTTCTTAACCTGATACTTAAGTTCTTCTTTTTTCTCTTTTTCTTCTGACATAATACCTACCCTGCGTCCCAGCCAAGAGCAACTAAGGCTTTCGCTAATATTTGAGCAGCCTTAGTATCTAGCTCGTCTGCTGTGTTTTGTAAAAAGTGTCTAGGTGTCAAACCTTCAAACACATTGGGAATTGCACCGCCACCGTTTTCTAAGAAACCGATTACACGATGAGCCATATCTTGACCACTAAAGCCCATGTAAGCACCCCATACTTGACCCTCTTTTCTTCTACGGGTCAGTTTGTCTGCGTTAATATACAATTCAAAACTGGCACTAGTAGCACCAACTGTCATGTTCTTAACGTCAACTGCTCCAATTAAGCTGTTAGTGGCTTGATATAATCCATTACCATCACGATTACCATAAACATCTGACTCAACGTGTTCTTTCAATACAAGCATACACTCTTCTCTTAGTGTACCTTTAATAGAGGAAATGATGTCACCTCTAAGTCTTTCAGGAAGTGCGTTAATATCGCCTAGCCCATCTATGCTAATCGAAATCATGGCTACTCTTCCTCAAATGCCTTTCTGAACTCTGCTAACTTTGCAATGTGGTCAACCTTTTTATCTTGTGGAGCCACTGTAATAATTTTCTTCTCTGCTTCTAAATCTTTCTCTGTTTGAGCAAGCTCAGAACGTAATGATTCTAAGGAACCTTTTTCATATTCCTTTTCAACCTCTTCGTTAATTTTATCGAACAAGGTTGGGTCTCCAGCTTCAATAGAGGCTTGAATCACTGTGTTTTGAATTGTGTTCAATACAGAATTGTTAGTTGCAATGATAGCTTCTGACTCAGCAATGCTCTTGTCATAGTTCAGAACAATCAATGAAAATACCTCAGCGATGATTTGTTGCACTACTTGAGCAGCTTGCATAAACAGGATATTTGGGTTTTCATCTAGTTCTTGAATTTCTTCATCCGTTAAATCTTCAAGACCCTCAATATCTGTTAGCAATGGGAACAGTTCACGAATTACCTGATACTGGTCAGGCTCAAACTCTAAACCGTCAGCTGTCTGGTTTTGTACCCAGCGCTCTTGCATTTCCATAATTTTTGCAATATCTTCTCTTGTTGGTTCGTAAATGATAATTGAGTCACCGTTAGAAGTGAATACTGACTTCCTAATTGCCCGATTACCCTTACGACTGATTAAATTCTTTGCCTGTACGCCCATTATACGGACTCCTTTACTGCTTATTTGATTTACTATCTATATATATTATAACATAGTATTGATGATGAAACAAGAGTTATTTGCATTTTCAGTGGGTGCTAAAATGCGTATTTTATTAACCAACTACTCTTATTGGTAAAATATAAAAGACCCGCCCATCTACAGACGGGTCTATAATATCGGACTTATAACTATAAGTCCATTATATCGGAACTAGATATTAGCGTTAGCGTCATCAACAATCTGGTCAGCAATGATAGGAGTGCCCTTATATGTAAGCTCGCCATTCACCGCAAAGTCAGCTGATACGTTCTCTAACATAATACCGTCATGGTTAACGTAATAAATCTTACCGTCACGTCCAAGAATGAAAGCGTTCTTCATCTTAGCAGCGTCATCAAAATGATAGTAAGACCATCTACCGTTACGCTTAGCCCATCTTGTTACAGATGAGCCATCACGTCTAAACAGGTAGTCTTGTCCATCAATTCTATACTCGCCGTCAGCAAGCATAAACCCGTCTTTGATAAAGTAAAACTTACCTTGGTCTTCAACCCAGCCATTCATAATACGTTTACCGTCAATGAAAACTGTCCAATCACTGTATTGCTTTATCCATTGTACTCTAGCCATGAAAACCTCTTAGAACTTACCTACGATATTACCAGTCGCTTTTTCGATTAAAGAACCGTCTTCCGCAACAGTAATCTCAGTATTTTCTAACATTGCACCCTCTTCTGTTAAGTAGTATAAGCGTCCATCAGAACCAGCAATATACTCTTTAGAAGACATTGAGCCATCGTCTTTCAGGTGATACCACTTATCGTTGTATCTTACCCAACCGACAACCATAGCACAAGCGCTATTGAAGTAGTACCACTTACCGTCCTTTTGAACCCAACGGTTGCAGTAAGCGTAACCGTTTTCGTCAAACAAGTACCAGTAGTCATAAACTTTCAACCATTGGTCTTTTGGCCAGCTACCATCTTCGTTTCTGTACCACCAACCAGTTTCGTTCTTCAACCAACCAGTCTCTTGAACCTCTGTAGAGCCAACAGTTTCGCCACTCAAGATAGCGTTAACTTTAGCCTGAACAGCGTTATAGTCGTAACCAGACGCAGTTAATCGAGCCTTTCTGTCTTCGCCAGAACCCCATTGACCGTTAATTACTTCTTGAGCAACTTCCGCAACAGACTTGGAACCGCTTGAAGCAGTCGTTGAAGCTGATGTTGAGCTGTATTGAGGGCGAGCATAACCCTTGATTTGCCAGTGGTTCCAAGCATACGAACGTCTGCGAACCGCTGATGGAGAACCTGAGTTACCCTCGATGGTATTAACCGTATTGCCACTAACAGACTCAACAATACCAATATGGTCAGCGAAACCGCCACCGTCCCAGTCAAAGGTGATGATGTCTCCAGCTTGTGGGTAGGACTTACCAATCCAAATTCCTTTGGCTTGAAAGATAGCGATATGCCGTTGGACACCACATTCTCCCCCAACCAAGTGGGAAAGTCCAGCTTTCTTAAATGCTGCTGTAACTGTTGCGTCACACCAATCATCGTCACTCGTCATTCTATAACCTACTGGCAGTGGGTTTTGTGAATTGTAGATGGATAGAATTTCACTATGAACTCCACCATACATTTGACCACCAAGCCAGCCTCTGAATACATTTAATACGTCTTGTGCACTTGCCACTGATGTATTACCCCCTGTTACTGTTTTGCCTGTCTTGAGAGACTCAAGAATATTGGCATTTTGCGCATTGATACCCTCATAGGTACGCTTAAGCGCTTTATCATATTTCTCATAAGAGCTTTGGCTACCGATACCGTCCCACGCATAATCGTACTTAGCACCGCCAACTCTGAATAAGCCCTTAGCATAGTCAGATAATGTACTTGCTCCACTTACTTTATAACTCCCGTTCGGTCTGAGTAGGTAAGTGTAATCTGTTAAGAAGTCCTCAACAGACTTGTAGTGCATGTAATATCCACCCTCATTAGATGGTCTTGCTAAACCAGTTGTAACATAAACCCCGCTATCTCTAGTGTATGGCGTTTTATCACTAGCGTCCAACCACGTCATACCACCCCAGTTGTTATCAACTCTGGAAGACGTTGCTCCAGCAGCTGTACCCCAAGCAGTTTCGTGGTATAGTTGGACGATAATATATGCGGGATTGATATTATGCTTCTTACCTAACTCGACAATTTTGTTAATGTATTGGTCAGATAATGTTGCGCCATTGTATGTAATTGGCATATCTTTATCTCCTTATATAAATATCGCCCACCCACTAGAGGTAGGCGATACCAAATTTTTATTACTCAGCTTTTTCAGTTAAGATGTCTGTAGCACCGTTTTGAACTTCTTTCAAAGTCTTAACAGCTGCCTCAACTAACATTTTAACAGTATCTTTAGGTACTTCGTAACCTAATTGTCTTTGCCCTTGCTCGAATACTTGGTGAGCAGCCTTTTCAAACTTCTCTTGACCATGTAATTCGGTGTAAACTTGTTCTACGAACTTAACAGCGTCAATAGCAATGTTTTGTAAGTGACCATAGTTTTCTTTACCCATACGAGCTTTAGCTTCGTCTGCACGAGCTTTGAAAAAATCAATTACCCCAGTCTTAAAGATTGCGAGTAATGCAATAAATATTTCAGCTGCGTGGTTTACAAACAAGTCGATAATCATTTTGTCCATTAAATATCTACCTCTTTTCTTACTTCTAGTTCTTTGAACCTTTCATAGAGTGCTGTAATAACGCCATTACCGCCAAGGGCGACATAAGATTCGTAAAGATGTGAAAGTTCACTAAACTCAATAACAGTCGTATATCCCCTAACGATAGCCCGCTGTATATCGTGTTGCAATCTATAACGGTGGATATTACGAATACCTACTGTGTTGCTACTTGTCAATTCTTTAGCAGAAGCTAATTCTTCCTTAATGGCGCTAATATCGCCACGAATTTCATTCAACGCTTCTACTGTAGCGTCAGAATGTTTATCTTTATCTATAATGGTTTTAATTAGGACACCAATAGCGGTAACGAATCCCGTTATCGCTGTCCAATCTAACGTATTGAACCAATTCATCTAATGTCCCCCAAAAAATTGAGTTAAACCTTAGATACTGAACGCACTAAACTCTAACTTACTATTTATTAAACAAATATCTATAGCGAAAAGCTACGACAAATGCTTTGATGGCAAACTTAAGTCTACCAATTAGTCCAGCTTTTTTCCGATTTGTTGCTCTACCTTTTCTCGTACCTTTTCACGAATTTCTTCGGGAACTTCACTTAAAGACAAGCCGTCAATCACATCGTAAACATAGACCTCAATTCTCTTTTCGGTCAGTTTGCGCAAAACCTCAGATTGGTTTTGAACATCTTCTCGTAAAGATTCAGGTACGCTATCAATGTTGTAAGCTGGGTCTAATAATTTAGCAGCCCATAAGTCTACATAATGAGAACGATTTTCAGTAGTTTCTGATTGAACAGCTTCACGCAAACGCTCAGGAACTCTGTCGATAGTCAATTTGTTACGGAAGATTCTGTCCACAAAAACCGCAATCGCTGTAGTCATTTGATATTCTGCCATGAATAAACACCTCTATATTTAATTTGAACTAATAAGAATGTCAGTTATCATTGCCATGATATTATCGACCTCTTGGTTGATTCGCTTCTTGAGCGCTTCAATATCTCCCTTAAGTTCTCTGTTCTCATTAGCAATACTATTATCCTGAATTTCCACTAAAGTTACACCATTCCACTTAATGCGTCCACTTTTTAGGTTCAAAAATTCTTCTAACTCTGTTAAGGTGGAACTTTCTGGTATATCAGAATAAAAGACTGTATTCTCGTTAGATTCCCAAGTTAATCCAGTGACTGTACTGGTTATCTTATCGACAACCATATAGGCACTTTTGAGTTTTACTTCCTCTTGAAGTTCGTCAGGGTCTCGGTATTCATTTAGCTTTTCTTCTTCCATGCGTCCCACGCCCCTGTTGTATAATAAGACATTCTGACATAAGTTTCATAACTGGTTGTTTCTAGTATTTGGTAAGCCTCTTTAGTACCTAGTCTATGCACAGTCAAAATACCGTTAGCTGGTATATTTTTGCAAGTAGATGTTTGTAAATAATATTTACCATCTTCAAATATCTGGTTAGCGTCTAATGTACCGCCCCAAGTCTTACCTCTTCCCCAGTGAAATACAGCGTTGGGCGATGTCCAGTGAGACCATACTATAGGCCCGTTAGCAGTTTCTCTACGACCTTTACGGGTCATAGAATAACCTGTCCACCCCTGAGTAAATCTTTGAAATAACTCATAACCTACGTTTGCAGAGGATACTAAGTACACCTCAAGAAACCCATAAGAGTTTTGCCAAAACGGACACTGGTTATCTCTTGGTCTTAGCCAATACCTACCAGCTTTAATATATGTATTAAGGTCTTGATTGTCGCCTTGCACACCAGTAGAACCATCGTGATTACTCCATTTGTAATGTTGAATGTCATTACCATTATATTTGTATACTGCATTATTGGTTAATAGTATGTTTGACCTAGAGGTAATGTCTCCCGATACATTTAATCCACCAGTTAAGGTTAAGCCACTTTCGATATGAGCGCCAGACGCTACTTGTAATGCTTTCCCATTTTCTTGAGCGATTGTACCAACCCCAATACCATGAGACGAAATATCAAACGGTACTTTGATAGGCCCGATACGAACCCACTCAAGTTCGACAGAAGAAAACTTGTCTAGTATTCTAGTTTTAATCTCGTAACTTTTAACGGTATCAAAATCGTAATCAATACGATATACACCGTTCCTTAACAAGTCAACACCATTCTCTGTTTTAGAGATTTTAGTGTTTGGCTTACCAACCTCTTGAATGTCATAAATGACAGTCATTTCGTTTCTAAACGTACCATGAGAAACGTTGGTTGATGAAAAGTTTCTAAGAACATCTACTTTGTTTTCTTGGGTTTCGTTACGTCTAAAGTCGGTAGAGATAACCCTTGGAGATTGATATGGTAACACCTTAATTCTAGCTCCGTCAACCCAATCACTTGCATATCCATAATTGTCAACTGCTTGACCCTGCAATGTATAGTCTCCACTAAAGTTTAGCGATACACTTGGATAAACATAAATATTAGATGTATGAGAAATTTGGAAACCTTGACGTTCCTTAAATCTCCAGTTGTAGGCGACAATGCTCGAACCGCTAACTGGGGTTGCTGACATACTAAACTTCATTTCAGACACACCTTGAATAAACGGTATACTTAGTCGTTTAATATTATCTTTACCCTCAATAACTGATACACCAGTTACCGTTGGAGCAAACATTCCGACAGGAGCCTGAATGGTTACTGGTACAGATACCTTATCTGTGACCGCAATACCTTTATCGTACCCTACAAATACGATAGACCCACTTATCTGCCTAACGTTTCCAGTTGGAAACATCTTTCTTGCAAGAGAGATAGGGATAGATACAGAACCATTCGGTTTAGTGTCTTGCCCAATTAACTCTTCATTGATTGAAGCACTTGGTGCTGAAACATAAGCATAAACTGTATCAACGTTTGAACTCTTATTGTATGTAACAGCAACAGGATTGGCTTCACCAAGCCTTAAAGTTGTACTACTCAATACTGGTGCAACTGTACCAGTCAGCGCCTCTCCACCGTAAGCAGAAAGGGCTGGCAATACATAAGTATCAGAATATCTGTGGCTATAATTAACGTCGTTATTGTAAATCTCAGCTTCAAACGGAATGTTCTGAGCACCTTGTCCGTTATATGTATATTCAATCGTGCCAGTATAGTTACCTAATGGGTCATACTCATTGTGAACCAAGTTAGGCCCCATACCACTATAACTATAAACTTGCGTTCCGTTTACCTTAAGAGAAATGTTAGTGCCAGGGTTGCTATACCAGTTATACCCTCGCATTGGTGCAATCCACCAAGTAATTGTGGTCTTACCACGTTTAGGTGATGTATGCCAGAAGCTGACATATAAACCAATTTTACCACCATCACTCTTAAAATCTCTCCAGCTACTATCAGCCATAATGCACTCCCTCTATTCTAGCTACCGATATATCTGAATGTTAAGTGATTTTTCTTATATTCACTAATTAAGAACTCACCAATCTGTATCTCTTTAATAAAGATAGCCTGATTGATTTTTAAGACACCACCAGCAATAGAAGCTACTGGCTGTCCATTATTGATAAAGGCAATCGCTTTATCGTTCAATAACACATAAGTATTGGTTGCTTTGTTCCCGATAACTAAACCCTCGTTAGATAACGAAATCTGTCTATCTAAGAAGTTCCATCTTTCAACAAAGTTACCAAGGTTGTTTTCAATAACTGCGACACGTTGCAAAGCTCTACCAGTTTCGTCTAAGATAGCTTGTTCAAGCTCTTGTCTTAACTTAATTCTGTCAGCGTTAGCGTCAGCAAACCGTAACGAATACTCAGCAATCAATGAGTCCATACTACTACGAAGACTGGACATTTCTTTGTTTGCGTTCTTCTCTAAGTCAATAGTCTTTTTGTTTACGTCCTGTAAACTGTTAGCGATTTTGTCTATGTCAGGCTTAATCTTGTCTTCACTAGCCTTGATTTTCTTAGCAAAATCTGTCTCCATATCAGATAACTTGTCTGAATAAGACTTGCCATTGATAGTTAATTTAGACACATTCATCAGGATATTTCCGTCAGAATCAGCGCCTAAGACAACGTTTTGTCCGTTCCTAACAACCAACCCTTTACTAATATCCATAAATGGAGCCAGAACCTCAGATGTAAACTTAACTTTCTTAAAGTCGATAGTTAAGCCCTCTGGAGCAGCGTTAATTGTCTGTACAACATTGTCTTTATCAATAATCTTAGCTTCAATCTGCCCAGCTCTTACGTTAAACTCAGCTGTCTGCTTGTCTACTTTTTCTCCCAACTGTTGTATCTTGTTAGCATACAACGATACTTGGTCAGCAGTATTTCTAATTCCAGCCTCAACTTCACCTGTAATTAACGATGTATCTTGAGAAGCTGGCGTATATCCAAGGCCGCTAATTCCAGCACCTCTTACATATACGTTTGTAAATTTCAGACCATTCTGATTAGATACAAGTCTAATACTTGCCTTTTTAGCGTTAGGGTTACTAATTGTATAGTCAACATACTTAGAGTCACCGTATAATGTTTGAAGTTCATTAAACATAAACTCTTTTCGCATAATACGACTGTCCGAAATATCATAAATCTCTAAGGTTGATACAATATCGTCTGTCAAAACCTTACGACTTACAATGTCAAAACCAATTCTTAGCTTCTCACCGTCTTTAGTATAGAAAGCGTTTGAGGTAATAGCACTTGACAATGCTGTAGTTCCGTTAAGAACAATGTAGTTTTGGCCATCAACAGTATCTCTTGTAACGTTTTCGCTCATTTGTCTCCACCCTTTATTAAGTGGCGCAAATGCGTTACCATTGATAACCCTGTTATTGAGTTCGATATTGGTTGACTCTAACTTGTTAGTTAATGCTTGCGTTACTTTTTGAGTGACACTATCAGCTTCAACCTTAAGCTCTGAGCGAACAGTCTTAATATCGTCTTCTACTTTCGTAATCTTTTGAGCTTGTAGTCTAATGCCCTCTGAGTTAGCCTGTAAGCTCTGTTCGGTCTGAGTAACCCTGTTACCCATCGACTCCATCGAACTCTGCAATACGGTGTAATCAGAGGCTGTCTGAGACACTCTAGTATTAAGGTCTCTAATTACTTCCAACTGGTCAGACACACTTGGTTGCCAAGTAGTTGCTAATGGACCTGATTCAATCTTAGGACCAGCAATATATCCAGTATTAGAAGATGTTAAACTATTGTATCTAAACGATACACGCTCTCTTTCTGCTTTAGCTACAAAAGATACAGCCACACGTTTCCATTCGTTTAGAATAGTGGTATCTTCTGTTGTTCTTGCCATAGGTAGTGTTTCGCTACCATGGGTAAAAGTGATGTTTACTAACGGGTCATTATTTAATACCTTAGCGTAAATACTTGCTGTATAAGTTTTACCGACTTCCAGACCGTCCATATCAAAAGAGATAACTGCATTACTTGTAGGTAAAGTAAACACTTTAGCTTCTCGGTAATATTCAGATGTCTCTGATACAGCGCCATCTTTAGTCCAACCATTTAGGTCTCTAGTACCTTTAAGTAGGTTAGAACCTACGCCTTTAGCTTTAGCAATCTCTGTAAGTAACTCTTTCTTAGATACCGCACTATTGATTTTACCCTCAGCGATTTCTATTCTTGATTCAGAGTTTGTAAGTCTATCCGTTACAAGACTCAATTCATTCTTACTTACAGTAGCTTTTAGACCCTCTGTGTTCAAATTAACTTGAGTGTTTAGCTTCTGAACAGCTTGATTCATAAGGTCTAAAGTTTGCTTTTCTGCTTTTAACGCAACTGACGCCTTTAATTCGTCAATCGCTAAGTTGGTCTTTTCTTTTTCAGTTTCAAAATTTCCAATATCAGACTTAGCTCTTTCAAGGTCTCTCTTAACATTCTCAACGCTACTATTAAGCGAACCAATGTTCGCATTGTTGTCTGATATATGTCTATCAATAACATTCGATAATTCAGCTATTTTAGTTTTAATAGACTCGTCATTTGCTTTCTTTGACTCGTCAAATTTCTTGTTGAGATTATTGACAATCTCAGTAATGTTATCATTAAATGCTTTATTAACCTCTTCCATTTGCTTTTTGCTTAAGGAAGATTCTCTTAGTTTCTTGAGTTCGTTATTGATATTGTCGATGGCTTTTTGAATATCTGGATTGACTGGTTGCGTACCACCGCCACCGCCTTGGCCACTTCCACCGCCATTACCACCGCCACCATTTCCAGTGCCACGCAATAGAATCTCGTTGATAGCGGAAACCAAATCAGTCTTTACGTTGGTATTTAGTTTTTCTAAATCACCAACATCTTGTACTGTAGCAAATTCGTACTGCCCAGTCGAGGGTGATAGATATTTAATGACTAATTTTTCACTCATAAACTGTTCCCTCACTTATATAAATAGGAGCGGGAATATCCCACTCCCAGAAAATGATTATTGGATAATCTTGTAGTCCATCATGAGTTTTTCAACTTCACCAGTTTCTTTGTTGATAGTTTCTTTAGGGAAAACGTCAAACACGATAGAAAGTGAGGTTGGGTCAGACGCACTTTGAGACAAGGTGAAGTTAGATTGTGGTTTCACGTTGTAGTAGTGAATTTGAACCATTCTGTCGACACCAGTGTTACGTTCACGAAGTTTAGACTCACCGAAGATTTCGTAAGAGTCAGGGAACTTGTCAGAAACAACTTTCAAGGTACGAACGTTGTCAACTTGCTCCATGTAAGATACAGAGTAAGCGTCACCGATAGCAGCACCAGTAAAGGTGATAGTACCGTCAGCGTAAGAGTAGCTTACGTCAGCGCCAGCTGGAGTTACAAGCTCACCAGTGTTGCTAGCAGCAGCGTTCTTGTCAGCAGTTGTAGCTTTGAAAGTAGTCAAGTCAGTTACACCAGCAGCAGAAGTTGTTGGTTTAACTTTAGCAGACTTAGGCCCCTTACCAAATTGGTTAATTGCACGAACTTCATACTCGTATTGAGTTTCAGCAGTCAATTTAGAATCAGTGTAAGCAGTAGAATTAACAGTAGTTAATGAGTTACCGTTACGCAAGATTTCATATTGTTTAACACCAGAAACTGGTTGGAAAGTAATACGAGCAGTTGTAGCGTTAACAGAAACTGTAACGTCTTTAACTTGCTTAGGTAAGTTAGCTTGAGCAGCAGAACCATTGTAAAGTGGAGCGCCATCAAACTCAGAGTCTTCTGCACTCTTCAACTTAACGATAGTGATAGTTGATGGGTCAAGAGCAGTAGTACCTAACTTAACCATCATGTCTGCACCAAGTACAGCACGTTTTTGTTGGAAGATACTGTCGATACCCTCTTTACGGTCAGAACCCATAATCATTTGGAGCAAGCTCAAGTCAAACAATTCAGTTTCAACTGTCAAAGTACCAGTCTTATCTTTATCCCAACGAATAGCGTTCGCACCGCCAGCAGTAGCATAAACGGACTCAGAGCTGAACTCTACCGAACTGGTGTTTGCATAGTCAATATACAATTCTGGTTGTTTGGTTCTTTGGTTAACTAAAAACATATTAGCAACCGTTCTCATACCATATTGCATTATGTCACCTCTAATTATTATTATTAAACAACGACTTCCATCTACGTTCCCAAGAGTCGGGAGCGTCAACACCTGTAAACTTAGCGGACGTAAAGAGTGCGAACCTTTGTTCGTAATCTTCTTTGGCAGACAGCCCGATATACAGTTTATTAAAGATGAATAGCGTCATTTTCATGATGTCAGCGGGTAGTAGTCTTAGGTCAGATTTGATGGATAAAATCAAAATTTTATCAGTGAGTCGAACGGAGCTACCCGATTTCCTAGCTCGACTCTTAATCGTCTGTTCATATAAGTTTATCCATGCCTGATAACTAGCGTCACTTGTAATAAGTGGTGGTCTAAGTTCTTCATCAGGCCCAGAATAACCTATAATGTCCTTTATGAGGTTCCCAATAGTAGTGAATACCTCTTCGTCAATTATCCATTCCTTGTCAGGATAGACAATCTTACCGTTACCAAGAAGCTGAAAGCCAGCCTCGTTACCGTCTTCGTCTAATACGCTGACAGGTAACTTAGTCCAGTAAGAGATTGACTGAACAACAGCGTCATAAATGCTATCAAACCCGAAAGCGTCTTGCCCTACTGGTACATTCATGTCTTTATGTCGCATGAGTGACCATATAGTAGGGAACCGCTTTGTCAAATCATTTACGTCTCGTCTTGTAGCGAAGATTTCAAAAGGTTCGACTGTAAATACTGTACAAAACCTACTAAATTCTTCATAATCTCTAGCAATATCTTCTACCTTTGGACAATGAAGATATATACCGTGGTCAATTTCAACAGGCTTATCAAATAACAGGTTGTAGTCTAACTGACTCAATTCTTAAGCTCTGTAATTCTGAAACCAAGTGAGTAACCAACATGGCTTGCGTTATCTACCTTGCGTTCAAAGCAAGTTTCAAACTTCAATTCGCCAAGGCCAGCAAACTCAGTTTCATCAAAAATTGACATCAATCTACCAATGATTAAGTCTGAACGAACTCCCTCATTAGTTCTAAGGATATTGATGTCTACAAGTACATGGAAGTACAAGATACCACTGATATACTTATAAGAGAATCGTCTGAAACCCTCAAACAGTTTCCAGTTTGATAAGTCAATTCCGATATAACTTCTTTGTTTCTGTGCAATCTTGTCAATATGACCCATAGGATATACGCAAGTGTCCATGATTTCATCTTTATCTTGGTCAGTTAACTTAGGAGATTTGTCCCAGTCAGCCACGCTATATCTAAGCATTTTCAAAAGTGTTTCGTCTTTGTAAATGCGAGCCATACACTCTGATTTCCAGTCAGAGATTTTGGTAAAACCGTTATTATAATTTACGCCTGTTTCGCTTTCGTCTGGGCCTTTATGCCCCATCATAGTAAATACTTCGGTCATATATTAGAACCTCTTAATCAGTGAAAGGTGAAGTGCAGCGTATTGTCCGTCTTTTGAAGTGGCAATAATAGTAGCTTTGTTACCAATCAAGTCAGTATTAGCACTAAAACTAATCTTTAATGACTTGTCAGTTTTCTCAAAACTCTTATAGATTGGCTCTCCCGATGTATCGTGTTCAAGAACCCACTCTACTGAGTCGCCACCTTTAATAGTATACTCATACGTTCTACCAATTCGAGGGTATTTCTCACCCAAAATTGTCAGAGTCTTATTAGGTGAGTCGTCACTATCTTTAACATAATCGTCATTCTTACCATAATACTTATAGTAATCTGCGATAGATTCCTCTACATTATCAAGCTGTCCAACTCTATCCTCGTCTAATAGATAGAAGATAAGTCCTTTTCTTGATACAGCGTCCATAAACTTAATCTTATAGACACGTTTCCCAATAAACACTCTTTCGTCTTCTTTAAGTCTGGCTGTTTCTTCATTGTATTGCATATACATAGCCATTTTAGAGTCAACTACATCTAGTAAAGGTGTTTGAGCCACACCCATGGTATACAAGGTTTGAGATTGAACATAAGCGCCATATCCTTGCCCTTTGTTGACAACCTTACCGTTTCTAATCCATTTAATTGTTTCGTTAACGTGTTTGATTTTCAACTGTTGGTGAGTAGCGATTGTCTTATGTTCTTCTGTAAACACAAGCCACAACGAATCTGCCCACTCAATGTAAGAGCCAACGTGCACTTTAGTTTCATTTTCAGCAACAATATACTTGTCGTCTGAAAGGTCTTTGTTGTTAGATTGAGAGTGGTCTTGGAAAACTAGTTTCGCTGGAACGCCATCAATCGTGCAATCATGTTTCGTTAATGTCTCAGAGAAGAACTGTTGAAAGTCCCTGTTCTTATAAGACATATTTCTGTCGTAAGGGTTAAGACCACGTTGTCTAATCATGTCAACGTAGTACTTAAAGTAGTTACGTCTTCCCACGGCATTACCCCCTATAGAAGCTAGACCAGTTATTGCCACGTCTGTAAGAATAGTCAATTAACTGTTGTTCTAACTCTTTTCTTAGAGCTGTATGAGTGTTGGTTAACTGCTTTAATTGGTCAGCGGTAGAGACTGTCTTATAGTCCCTATCACCAACTGTCTTTCTTAAAATATCAAGGTTCTTACGTTCCCTGTCAACCCATACGATGGTCATAGCTTTGGCTACCAATGCTTGCTCTGTTAAAGTAAGGTCAATGTTAAATTGTTCGTTTTCTAAGTCTATATCTTCAATATCACTATTTGCCTCAATCACATACGGTAAAGACAAAAGTAAATACTGTTTCAAGAATCTGTCAATAACATCTTCGTCAATGTTAGCTAATTCATAGTCTTGAATACCAGATAAGAATAAGTCGTAAATATCTTGAAACTTAGTAGCCATCGCTTAAACCTCTCCTATTCGATAGTGTCAGAAATGAAAGCCCCTAAGTCAATATTGTTGTGCTCTAATACCACACGCAATTTGTCTACTTGTACTTCGTTCTCACGATACAAGCCAACGGTAATATCTGACAATCTACCGCTTAAATTAGGGTTTTTAAGAGCTTCTTTAAGCTCGTCTACACTTGAGTCTTTAATAAAGTCAATGAATGAGTCCGCTGTAATAATATCGTCCTCATCTAAACCGAACACTTTTCGTGCTTCGTTGTATGGTTTTTCCATACGAAGTTGTTTAATTAAATCGTTCATATCGAACTCTTCATCTAAAATTTCAGTTGGCATAATGTAAAATTTATGAAGAGCCACTTTATCGCTACTCATAGCAATAGCTCTTAATTCGCCAAATGTTAATGTTGCTTCGTCACCTAACGCTTCTAAATTGAAACCATATTTAGGATAACTATAGCTAGTTACGCAACCGCTAGTAACTACAATATCAGTATCTTTGTTAATCTTTTGTGCCATTTTGCTCTCTCCCTCGCACACACAATTTATATAAAAGTGGGCCAGCCAAGACTGGCCCTAAGTCGTAATCTATTAAGAGATTAAAGAAACTCCGAATACAGCAGCTTTACGAGCAGCAACACCAATTTCATATTGAACTAGGTATTCTGGTTGTAAAGCGTTATGTTCAGTAGCTGGAGCGTCTACAACGAGAACGTCACCTTTAAGAGCTACGTCAACTACTTTCTCACCGTTAGGGATAATAAGTAAAGCTTTGTCGCTGATAGCAAACTCGTCTTTACCGTTCTTCAAACCTTGAGGAATAGCAACCAATGGAATACCATTGAATGTCTTTAAGTAGCCATATTGGTTTCTTTCGTCTTTCATGTTGTCAGAAGCTTGAATACCACCAGTCAACTTGTTAAGAGCTGAGATAGTACCGTAAATTGCTACTGGAGCGTTAGCCTTAGCAGACACACGTTCAGCTAAAGCAAGGGTCTTGTCAACATCGAAAGAACCAGTGTTGTTTTCTTTGTAAGGAGTGCTTAAAGCGTCATACGCTTTAGTGATTGCGTCATAGATACGCTCACCCACAAAGTTTTCAAATGACTCACGAATACGGTCAACGTAGTCAGTCCAGTCAGTTTGACCATTCAAGAATTGCTCTAACTCAGTATAAACTTTAACACCGTACTTGTCGGTTTCTAAAGTGTAATATGCGTCAAGCTTTTCTTGTCTTCTGAGGTCTTGAGTACCAGCAGCGATTAAAGCTACTCGGAACAAGTCTCTGTTACGGTTAGTGAATCGAGCAACGTCAGAGAAGCCAATTACTAAAGTGTTAGCTAAGTTGTCGTACTTACCTTTAACGCCAGCTGGAATAGCAGCAGTCAAAGCAGTAGAGATAACTTGATACACATCGTATCTGTTTTTGTTAAATGCAGTCAACATATTTTGACCAGTAGTACCAGCTGGTACGCCTAATACGTTGAAGAATACTTCACGCATTACATCTTGGCCAGATTTTTCGTTGAATGATAAAGCCTTGTTAGTATAAAGGTCTTTAGACAATTTTGCAATATCTTGTAAATTCATAAGAACCCCCTATTAACGGTCGAAACGAATTACTACTAATTCGCCCACGTTTCTTTCGGTTTCGATTGCGATTGCCTTACCAACAACTACATCACCAGTAGCAGCTTTAGCGAAACCAAAGCCATCAGCACCAACAGTTACGTTGTCGTTTTCAGCAATGCCCATAGCGTTTTCTTTGTTAATACTTACTACATCACCTTTTTGGAAGATGATAGCACGAGTAACTTTACCAGCTTTCACTGAGTCAGCTAAACGGTCATAGTCAGCATAACCTTTGTCAATATATACAGGTGCTACAATAGCGTCAGCCTTAGCTTTAGTAGCCGCTTTGGTAGCAACAACAGCTTCACCTTGTTCAGTATTTACAACTTTACCCAAGTTAACGAATTGGCCAGCAAGTAATTCAGCGTCAGCTAATACTACTGATTCAATGTGGGCAGAGTTGCTAATTTTGTCAAGACGTAAATAGTTTTTCTTTGCCATCTAATAGTCTCCTTATTTTCTGTTAAAATATGCGTCTAAGCTACCGTAGCCATAAGATTCTGTCTTACCATTAAATGAGTAAGCGGCTACACTTGCACTTGCGTTCATATTTTTACTGTCATTTTTGTGAATTGCATAAATCAATTCTTTATCTAATTCTTCTAAACTGTAATTAGAAGCATTATCCTTAAACTCTTTTACTACATCAGTAGACATTTGAGTAGCGTAACTGTCGATTAAGCTTAGTTTTTCTCCAAGCTCAACTTGTGCCTTAAATTCTTGTAATTCAGCAATAGCGCTGTTGAGTGACTCAATCATTTCACGTTGAGATTCAATAGCTGATTTCTCTTGTTCGGTTAAGAACATAGAGAACAATTCAACTGTCTCACCAAGAATTGCCTTATCGCCCTCAATAGCATACGCAGACTTGAAGAATCTACTATTGTCACTGTAACCAGTTTGATAGGTTACATGAGTATCGTTAGTTTCGATAATCCAAGCATCGCCATCTAATGCGTCATAAAGTTTAGAACGAATATCTTCATAAGATAATTGGTATTTTAATTCAAATAAACCGCAATCACATTCTTGTTCTGAGTTTTCTGGTTCAGTTTCAGCTTTAACCTCTTCGGCTGGTTGCTCTTCTTCGTCAGCTGAATATTCTTCTGTCTCGCCAACCTCTTCTGGTTGCTCGTCAGCTACTTCTTCACTTTCTTCCGCAACAGCTTCTTCAACGGTTTCTTCAACCTTTTCAGAATAATCTTCTGTCGCATTAGTTTTTACTTCGGCTTCTTCCGTTTCTACTGTTTCAAAAACCTCTGTTTCGTTCGCTTTTTCCAAAGAATTTTGCACCCCCTTTTCAGAATTTTGCTGTCCCATAACTTCTGAGACGAACTGTTGAAATTCCAACTTAAAGCTGTGGGAGAAGCTACGCTCAAAGAATGATACGTTTGCTCCTGACATAGCTGGTGGAACGTGGTCGCCTAGTATACATAGTGCTGTAAATCTAGCGTCTTCAATATGGAATAAACCACTTGAGTCAACATGACCAGATACGTTATCAATTTCCATAGACTGGCTCTTGATACCGTTACTAGACTCGAAAATATTCATAGCTTTTGAGAACTTAGTCCAAACGTAACCAATACAGGTTAACCATTCTTTCCCGTCCTTATATTCTATCTTTGCGTTAGCGTCTTCTGGGATAAACCCATAAGCTACGCATGAATATTCAATCTTGACCCCATCAACAGTTACAGTGATTTTCTGTCGGTGGTCACTGAAATCATCATCTTCTTCCTTGTTAGGCTCAATATAACCCACGATTGGGGTATAAGGTAAGGTCTTAGACATACCCTCTAACGTTTCCCTAGCGAAAGATGTATGATTTAAGTTCTCTCCAGTATGGGCAACCCAGACTTTGACCTTTTGAAATCTATCGTCTGAGTCTTGAAGTTGCAACTCATAAGTCGCTGGTAGTCGTAATACATTAGTTTCCTTAATTGTAACCACCCTACCTATTTTTATTGAGCACTCCGTAGTCTATCTGTATCGTCTGTTGGCTCTGATGTTTCGGGTCTGCCTACCTCAGCGTCAGAGGAACCACTAGATGATTTTCCAGACATGGTATAAGACGATTCTTTTGGAACCATCAATGCGTCAATATTCAGAACTTTTTGCTCCGTTAGAAGTTTAGAATAAACATCTAATGGAGATTGGCCCA
>ERZ772979.931-NODE-931-length-18534-cov-9.622599_pt1 | contig 18534 bp, 10 predicted proteins | sample MGYA00511130_ERZ772979 | MGnify/ENA primary metagenome ERZ772979 (study PRJEB29015, sample SAMEA2738103) | human oral metagenome | biome: human oral; feature: human-associated habitat; material: saliva | place: China | collected 2186 ... | reverse complement strand
CCGCGCCGACGGCGAGTTCCATGCCGGGCACGATGACGGATCCGCCGCCCACGCCCACCAGGCCGGAGAGGATGCCGGCGCACAGGCCCACCAGGATCAGTAGGGCGCACGAGGCCGGGGTCAGTGAGACGGCCCCCTCGCGTGTGGGGACGTGGAGGTATTGGGAGACGATGACGAAGACTGTGAAGCCGATGAGGATCCACGGCAGGGAGGGGGCCGGGAGGCGGCGCAGGAGCCACACGCCGATTTGCGAGCCGATGAGCGCGCCGACGACGAGGAGCGCGCCGCCCGCCCAGGAGACCTCGCCGTGGAGGGCGTAGGTGCCCGAGCCGACGGCTGCGGTGACGATGATGGCAGCGAGGGAGGTGGCCGAGGCGCGGCGCTGGTCCATGCCGAGGACCGCCATGAGGGCTGGCACGATGACGAGGCCGCCGCCTACTCCGAAGAGTCCAGAGAGGAATCCAGCGCCTACGCCTGTCGCGATGACGAGGAGGATGCGGCGCAGGGTGAGTGGCTGGGAGTCGGTGTTGGCCATGTTTCTACTGTAGTACTGCGTTGTTTTGCGTTCTGGGACAGGGCTTCACCCCGCGCGAAATGGGAGTCCAGGCCCTGTTCATGGGCCCGCGGGCGGGCGTAGACTCCTCGCATCAACGAAAGGAAATGCGATGTCCAACGTGTTGATTGTGTCGGGGCACCCCCGCACCGGCGATGATTCGGTAGCAAACAAGACGATCCTGGAGGAGCTGGCGTCCCTGCTTCCGGACGTCGAGATTGATCATCTTGACGAGTTGTATCCCGATTACGTGTTCGACGTTGAGGCGGAGCAGAACAAGCTTGCCGCGGCGGACGTGATCGTGTTGCAGTATCCGCTGTGGTGGTATGGCTGGCCGGCGCTGCTGCAGAAGTGGATGGAGGACGTGTTTGTGCGTGGTTTCAGCCACGGGTCCACGGGCACGGCGCTGCGTGGTAAGAAGCTGGTGGTGTCGGTGACGACGGGTGCGTCGGAGGCTTACTATCAGCCGGATTCCGTCGATTTCAATGACTTGCTGACGCCCGCGAAGGCGACGTGCGCGCTGACGGGCATGGAGTTTGCGGGGAGCCTTCCCCTGTACGGGGTGTCGTACGCGAATCGTACGGATGAGGCGGCACGCGCCGACATGGTGGAGCGTTCGCGCGAGCACGCCAAGCGCGTCGCGGAGTTCGTCTCCGCCCTCTGAGCTTCTGCTCCCCTGCCGTCAGGCGGAACATGCAGCCCGGCCCCGACCTCGCTTTCACGAGGCCGGGGCAGGCTCGTCACAGTCCTCCGAGTCCGGAGAATCGTTCGACCCAGGTCCGCAGGGCGTCGAGGACGCGCGAGCGGATGGCTTCGCGACTGCCACCGCCACCAAAGCGGCGGGCTGGCGGAAGGATGGAGGACAGGCCGGTTCCTTCGTCGGGAACGTAGCCCTCGCGCAGGGAGTCGTACGCGAAGCCCCGCGCGCCCTCGCCGAGGCGTTCAGCCTCGATGATTGCATCGAGTTCGCTGTCTCGCTTGGCGGCGATGAAGGACTCGAACTCTGTGGGGACATCCCCGTTGAGGGACACTCGGCGGTAGAACTCTTCGATGAGATCGCGCTTGCCGCGCAGGGCGGGTGAAGCGGCGAGGGCACGCGTGATTTCGACGGGAATTTCGCGGTCGTCGCCGTCGCCGCGTTCGCCCCGATGGTGTTCGACGAGCATGAGGATGTAGTCGACGTTGATGTCGACCTGCTTGACGAGCTCCATTTCGAAGACGAGGTCGTCGGCGATCGGCTCCTTGTTCGCTTTCGAGCGCTCCCGTGTCTCGTTGTACAGGTCGAGGTAGATGCTCCGGTAGTCTTCGAGCTCGCGCGGGGTGATCGTGTCGTCGCTCTCGAAGTCGTCGAAGGAGGTGAGGATGTTGCGCAGGCGCAGGACCTGCCCCATGAGGTCGATGAATTGCTTCTGTTCCTTTTCGGAGGCGATCGATCCGATGGGCAGTGGGAAGTCGATGCGAAGCTGCTCGATGGCCTCCAGGTAGGTGGACAGGTACTCGCCGTAGGGGCGCAGGAGGACCTGGCCGCGCGCTTCCTTGTTGCCGAACAGGGCGATCGCGTCATTCGTGGCGTCTTCGAGGTTGCGGAAGCAGACGATGTTTCCGAAAGTCTTGACGGAGTTGAGGATTCGGTTGGTGCGCGAGAAGGCTTGGATGAGGCCGTGGGCGCGCAGGTTCTTGTCGACCCACAGGGTGTTGAGGGACTTGGAGTCGAAGCCGGTGAGGAACATGTCGACGACGATGACCAGGTCGATGTGCCTGTCGGTGAGGGCCTTGGAAAGGCTCTCGTAATAGCTTTCGAATCCCGAGGCGTCGGTGCCGTAGTTGGTCCCAAACTGCTGGTTGTAGTCGGTGATCGCTTCGTCGAGGAAGGCGCGGTCGTCCTGTGAGAGGGCCGAGGGGTCCATGGATTCTTCGGAGAGCAGGCCGGTGCCCGGAGCCTCGGCGTTGGGCGCGTATGAGTAGATGATTCCGACGCTCAGCCTGCGAGCCTCCGGCAGGTCGGCCTGTTGGCGTTTGAATTCCTGGTAGTAGGCACGGGCGGCCTTGATGGAGGAGGTGGCGAACAGGGAGTTAAAACCGTTCACGCGCCGCTTCTTGTACTGGAAGGAGGCGCGCCGCTTCGTCTTTTGATCGAAGTGCTCGAGGATGTAGGAAACTACGGCCGAAATGCGCTGCGGGTTCATGTAGGCGCTGTCAGTATCGATGCCTTCGACGTCGTGGTTGTCGATGCCGTCTCGCACGCGGAACGAGTTGAGGTAGTCGACGCGGAACGGCAGGACGGTCTTGTCCCGGATGGCGTCGACGATCGTGTAGGAGTGCAGCTGGTCCCCGAAGGCCTGCTCGGTGGTGCGTAGGTTTGCTTTGCCGGAGCTGGAGGCATTATCCGCGAAGATGGGCGTTCCGGTGAAGCCGAAGAGGTGGTAGTTGCGGAAGGCTCGCGTGATGTCGGTGTGCATGTCGCCGAACTGGCTGCGGTGACATTCATCGAAGACGAGGACGACGTGCCCGGAGTAGATGGCGTGCCCGCGGTGGCTCTTGACGAAGGTCGCGAGCTTTTGGATGGTGGTGACGATGATCGGGGTGGACGGGTCGTTGATCTGGTTGGCGAGCTGGCGTGTGGACTGGTTGGCGGAGACGGTTCCTTCGGCGAAGGCGTTATATTCGCGGATGGTCTGGTGGTCGAGGTCCTTACGGTCGACGACGAAGAGAACCTTATCGACCCCCTCCATGCAGGCGGCGAGCTTCGCGGTCTTGAAGGACGTGAGGGTCTTTCCGGAGCCGGTGGTGTGCCAGATGTATCCGCCGGCGGCGACGGTGCCCGTCTGGTTGTTCATGCTGGAGGTCTTGATGCGCTGGAGGATCGCTTCGGTCGCGGCGATCTGGTAGGGGCGCATCACGAGGAGCTCATCGCGGGTGTTGAGCACGCAGTAGCGCGTAAGGATGGAGAGGATTGTGCGCTTGGCCAGGAATGTGGCGGCGAAGTCGGTGAGGTCAGGGATCTGATTGTTGGCGGCGTCGGTCCACCACATGGTGAATTCATAGGATCGCGCGTTGGCGGCGGCGACCTGCCGGCGTGTGCCCTGGTTTTCGGTGATGTGCTGGAGGCGCACGGTGTTGGAGTAGTACTTGGTGCGGGCACCGTTCGAGATGACGAAGATTTGCACGTAGCCGAAGAGTCCGTCGCCGGCGCTTGCGTGGAAAGAATCGCGCTGGTAGCGGTCGATCTGGTCGAAAGCTACGCGCAGTTTTTTGCCGCGTCGCTTGAGTTCGATGTGGACCAGGGGCAGGCCGTTGACGAGGATGGTGACGTCGTAGCGGTTGGAGCGCGCGCCCGTGTCGATGGCGTATTGGCGGATCACCTGCACCTTGTTGCGGTGAATGTTGGTCTTGTCGATGAGGCTGATGTTCTTGGTGGTGCCGTCGTCGCGGGTGAGGACCTGCACGTGGTCCTCCTGGATGCGTCGGGCTTTGGCGACGACGGGATTCCCAGCGGAGGAAGGGACGTCGACGATCGAGTGACGGTAGAAGTCCTTCCATTCCCGGTCACTGAAGCGGTAGTCATTGAGGGCTTCGAGCTGGACGCGCAGGTTCGCTTCGAGGCCGTCGCGGTCGTGGATGTCCGCGTATTCGTAGGCTTGGGCGCACAGCTGTTTGATGAGGTCGTCCTCGAGGGCGGCCTCGCTCTGGTAGTCCTGCTCCTGGTCACGGGTCGGGTGGTAGAGGCCGACGACCGTGAATTCGTCGGAGACGACGACGGGTTCGATGCGGGGGCGAGGTGCGTCGGTGGACACTCGCGTTCCTTTCTCTACGGGTCTCATTCACGAGGCCGGGGCTGGCATCCGGGAGGCTTCCCTCCCCATCTCAGTGACGTTGATCCGATGCTAACGTCACCCACCGTCATCTGCGTCCAGGCTGCACCGCGCAGCTCGCATCTGGAGGATTCAGGGCGTTGCTTCGAGGCATCCTGGGAGCTACCATCTCTAGCAGGGCAAGGGCTGAAACGGGTACGAAGCAGTTCACCTGCAGACGACGACCGCGAAACCCGGCAAAACAGGGCCTCGTAATAGTCCACTCGTGGACGGCAGACTGACGTCACGCCCTCGTGTTCCCCTCGCGCACGCGCGAGGGGAACACGTTTCTATGACGCGTCATCCCCGGAGGCAGCTTTCTCGGGGAAGGACAGCAGGCGATCCCTGTAGTGCTCGTACTGGGCGCGGCGGGCCGCAATCTCGGCGGGCAGACCTGACGAAATGTCGTTGACGAGGGCGTCGAAGTGGTCAAGGAGGTCAGCGACTGCACTTTGCTGGTCAACCGAAGGCAACGGAATTTCAAATGACTTGATAATCGACACATTGAGATCACCTCGCGCGCCCCGCCCAAGACTTCGCAGCTCATTGTATCGAGCCGCAATAGAATAGTAGACATAGCGATAATCAGCACGCTTAGGGTCAATTTCTAGATTGCAACAATGCTGATTCGTCACAGCATCAATACCAAGAAGTGCGGAGCGTCCAGCAGATGCACCCGAAATTGCTACTATGACACAGTTTGCTTTAACCCACTTCAACGGAAGTTCATCGATAGCAGCATCTGTCACAAATTCACTTGCCACGCTAATCCGATTGAAGTTGACATCTTGCGTACGTATCCATGGATTAGACCCACCCTCATAGTAACGGGCATTTGAAGCCTGAGGCGTAACACCTGTCACTACCCTTAGTGCAACATCCCCAAGGTTTACCATTTCGACAGGGCCGCGGGCAGCCAGGGATTCATAGGAGAGCAGGTGGTTGCGGTAGTGCTCGTACTGGGTCCGCCTTGCTTCCAGCTCCGCTTCCAGCTCCGCTTCCAGCGTCGTGAACTGATCCAATATTCTCACGATCTCACGCTGAACTTCCACCGGAGGAACAGGAATTTGAATACGCGAAAGCCCCTTATCGGCGATGCGACGAACCTTTGCTCCCGTTAGGTATGGTCGCTTCTGTTCCTGGAATGAACTAGATGCGAAGAAATACGATACATATTTTGGCTCGAGATTGTGGCGATAATAAAACATGTCGCCACTAATAGCTACTTCCCCATCACCGAGCCAAGCCGTGGCTTTACCAACAGCTTCGTCATCCTCACTCGTCGTAGCGATCAAGAGATCGCCAAAATCAGCGTGCTTCAGCCGAGCAAATTGAGCTTCAGATACGAAAGTAACAGCCTCACTCGCCGAAATACCAAAACGTGTATGAATCTGCCCGTAATGAACGCAGGGCATGCCTGTTTCAACGAAATCAGCCTTCTGAAGACCTCCTCCACGAACGAAGACTCCGACATCACCAAGGGCTCGATACTCCACCCCGTCCGGGCACAGCTCCTCAATCAGTTCGGCGAGGCGGCTCATTGGTCGGCCTCCAGTTCTGCGACGATCGCGTCGATGGAGGCGCGCAGCTCGCGCTGACGCTCCACGATGCCGGCGATCCGAGTGTTCAACTCGACGATGTCCACCTGCTCGCGCGTATCCTCGGGCTCGACGTAGGAGGAGACCGACAGGTTCCAGTCGTTGGCCTGAATGTCGTCGATCGACACCAGGGCGGCCACGTGATCCACCGCCTGGCGCTGCGACACCAGGGAGAGGATCCGCTGCTGGTTCTCCGCCGTCAGGCGATTCTTGTTCCCTTCACGCACGCACTCGGCGGATGCGTCCACGAAGAGAACGCTGTGATCGGGACGCGCCTTCTTGAGCACGATGATGCAGGTCGCGATCGTCGTCCCAAAGAACAGGTCCGGAGGCAGCTGGATGACCGCGTGCACGAAGTTGTTTTCGACCAGGTATTTGCGGATCTTCCCCTCGGCGCCGCCGCGGTACAGGACGCCCGGGAACTCGACGATCGCGGCCGTCCCGTCCTCGGTCAGCCAGTGCAGCATGTGCATGGTGAAGGCCAGGTCCGCCTTGGACTTGGGGGCCAGCACGCCCGCCGGCGCGAAGCGCGGATCATTAATGAGAGCGATGTCGTCCTTGCCAACCCACTTCGTCGAATAGGGAGGGTTCGAGACGATCGCGTCGAAAGGCTGATCGTCCCAGTGGGCAGGTTCCGTCAGGGTATCCCCTAGCGCGATGTCGAAGTTCGAGAAGTTGACGTCGTGCAGGAACATGTTGATGCGGCACAGGTTATACGTCGTCAGGTTGATCTCCTGACCGAAATACTGACGGCTACTCGACGGCCCGAGAAGCTTCGCGAACTTCAGGAGCAGGGACCCCGAGCCCGCGCAAGGGTCGTACACGCGCGTCACGTCGGAGCGCCCATCCAGGGCGAGGGTCGCGAGAACCTCTGCGACCTCCTGGGGCGTGTAGAACTCGCCGCCCGACTTGCCCGCGCTCGAGGCATACATGGTCATCAGGTACTCGTAGGCATCACCGAAGGCATCGATCTGCGCAGCACCGTGTTCCAGAGGTAGATCGCCGACGGCGTCCATGATCTTCACGAGCTTCGCGTTGCGCTGGGCGACCGTGTTCCCAAGCTTCGTGGAGTTCACGTCCACGTCATCAAAGAGGCCACGCAGATCCGACTCGGAACCGCTACCCCGCGCCGAGTTCTCAATAAAGCGGAAGGCGTAGGAGAGGGTCTCATTCAGGTTCTCGTCACCAGAAGCCTGAGCGCGCACGTTTCCAAACAGATCAGACGGGCGAATGAAGAAGCCCTTTTCCTTGACGATGCCTTCACGCGCCGCTTCCGCATCCTCGTTGCTGAGGGTCGCGTAATCGAAGGCCGCGGCCTCTTCAGGGGTTCCACCTTCAGCGAGGATCGCCTCGCGCTCGGAGGCGTTCACGTAGTCCGTCAGGTTCTCCGAGATGAAGCGGTAGAACAGGAAACCCAGGACGTAGCTCTTGAAGTCCCACCCATCCACGCTGCCGCGCAGGTCGTTGGCGATGCGCCAGATTGTCTTATGCAGCTCGGCTCGCTCGATCACTGCCGCCACTATGCCCTCTTTTCTGGGCGAGGAGCCACGACACTCCCCGTTGATCCCTTGCTCGACGTTCGCTCACCAATGTAGGCGGGCGATTCATGTGGCCTAGCTTACTGCATAAGTGACCAGCTCAGGGCCGCTAACACATCCGATTTCCCCCATCCCAGCCCCGGCCTCGTCGATGAGAACAGCGCGAGGGAAACGGACCCACAAAACCCAACATTTCAGGATACTCCCCCACCCTCGGAGAGTTAGACACTTTCGAAAAATATCGACAGACCCCCTCGGCCTCAAACAACCAAAACGCCAGGTCGCAGGCTCGCAGTACCTGACAAATACTTGGAAATTCAACCGATCCACGATTTTACTTGTCCGCACTGCGGGACACTTTTGTTCAGCTTGACCATATTGTCGGTTAATTTACTGAAAAATCGCTTTACCGTTGAATGGGCGCAGTTTCACGCGCATGACTCCCCCACCGGGACGTCTCATCAACGATTACGAGGACACACACGTCATGGAGACACGACATCCCCTGACCATCCCCGCTGCGATCGTGCTCGGCACCGCGGTCGTCGCCACGGCCTTACCCCTGCCGAACTCCACACCGGCCACCGCCACGGGCACGGCGCACGTCACCCGCGCCTACACGGATAAGTCCACCCACGAACCGGGTAAGCAGGCGACGATCACAGCCGAGGCCTCGACCGAAGGAACCGTCCACTTCTCCGTCAGCCACCTCGGCACTGAGATCGACTCGGGCGACGCCACCGTCGAAAACGGAAAGGCCACCTGGTCCTACACGACGCCGAACGAAGACGGCCAAGGGTACCTCGTCACCGCGACCGGTGGGGACGGCACCCACGCGGAAACGGCCATCGATGCCTCCAAGAGTTGGACGCGCTTCCCGCGCATGGGCTACCTCTCCCACTTCAAGCCGACCGCCCCCAAGGGGTTGGCGGGCAACGCCACCTACGAGCCCTACCTGTTCAACGCTCCGTCGGACTACGTCACGAAGCTCAGTCAGGACTACCACCTCAACGCGTTCCAGTACTACGACTGGCAGTACCGCCACGAGCAGCCCGTCGCAACCGGGGACATCAAGGAGCAGTGGCCTCTCTGGTACGAGAACAACTACGCCTCTGCCGCGACCATCAACAGCTACGTGACCACCGCGGACAACGTCGGCGCCGCCTCGCTCGCCTACTCGATGGCGTACGCGGCCAACGACAACTACGACACGAACAAAATCAAAGACGAGTGGCGACTGCACAACGAGAACGGCTCCTACTGGGACCGCCCACTCGGCGTACAGTGGTGGGTTCAGACCCCCGAGGGCGTGGACAAGCCGGCGGGCCACCAGTACATGATGAACGTCAACAACAAGGGCTGGCGCGACTACATCACCGGCCAATACGTGGACCAGAAGACGACGTTCAACTTCACCGGCACGCACATTGACACGCTCGGTGAGACCCACAAGAAGGATGCTTCCGGTAACGATCTCGACCTGACCGAGGGCCTGTCATCGCTCGTTAACGAGACGGCCGAGAAGACGAAGGGCGCAGTGGGCATCAACCTGCCCGATGGCGCCGGCAACGACAAGCTCATTAATGGTTCGTCCACGTACCTGTACACCGAGCTGTGGGACAACAATGAGACGAACGCGCAGGTCGCCAGCTACCTGCAGGGTGTGCGTAGCTCGGGCGCGAAGCAGCCGCTGATCGTGGCCGCCTACGCGAACGACTACGATCCGACCACCCGTTACTGGGATGCAGCGGCCAAGGAGTACAGGCATCCGGAAATCGCTGCCGACAACGGCGTGCGTATCGAGGCCGAGGCCGACCAGTCGAGCGTGAGCGGCGACGTCACCATCGTGTCCGGTGACGCATCTGCGTCGGGTGGCTCCTACGCGTCGGGTATTGCCAAGGACGGCGACGCCGTCACCTTCACCGTTGACGCTGGCCAGGGAGGCACTTTCACCTTCTCGCCGCGCTACTCGAGCCCTCAGGCCGATGGCGCCAGCCACCAGGTGATGATTGACATGGGTAAGACCGGGCAGCAAAAGCTCCTGAAGTACGTCACGTTCAACAAGACGCAGAGCGATTCTGACTGGCGCGAGGATATCAGCATCAACGTGGAGCTCACCCCGGGCACCCATACGATCTCCTTCCCAATCGACAAGTACGAGAAGTACGCGCCCGTCAACATTGACTGCATTACCTTCCGTGAGTTCAACGCGGACTCCATCAAGCTCGCGGACGCGGCGTTCGCGGCCAACGGTGCGCACCACCTGGAGCTCGGCGACTACGGGCGCATGCTGGACAACCAGTTCTTCCCTGAATCTGGCCGTGGCCTGTCCAACGACACGCAGACGTGGCTGAAGAACTACTACAACATCTCCACCGCCTACGAGAACCTGCTCTTCGGCGACAACCTGACGCGCAAGGAGCGCCAGGTCGAGGTCTCGACGAACGGCGTGGGCCTGCCGACCTCGACGGACGGGTCCGCGAACACGATCTGGGCGAACACCATGACGTCCAACGCGGGCACGGCCCTGCACCTGATTAACCTGCGTACGAACGACAGTGAGGGCAACGACGAGTACTGGCGTAACGCCGCCAAGCAGATCCTCGCCTTCGACAACACGTCCGTCACCTACCACCTGGAGGACGGCGAAGCGGTCCCCGTCTCCATCTACGCCGTCAGCCCGGACGTTGACGGTGGCCGCCCGATGCCCCTCGACTTCACGACGGGCACGGATGAGCAGGGTCGCACGACTCTCACATTCAACGTGGGGCGCCTGTCCTCCTGGGACATGGTCGTCTTCTCCCCCACTAAGGTTGCGGACCGTGCAGATGCCGCACCTCAGGATCCGAACGCGTCAGGCAACGCCAATTCGGACAATGCGGGGCTCGTGCCCGCAACGGTCGTCGGCCAGCTGCGCAACGGCCACGGCCAGTGCCTAACCTCCCAGGATCCGAAGGGCGCTGACGGCACCCCCGTGTGGAACAGCAACTGCGCTGGGAACAGCGCCGCACAGATCGTTACCTACGAGGGTGATGGGCACCTGCGTATCGGCGATCGCTGCGTCGACGTGGTGGGTGGCTACACCAACGAGGGCACGGTCGCGCACATGTGGACGTGCTACCCGACGCTTGAGTCCCAGAAGTGGGATATCAACGGCTCTGGTCAGCTGGTGAACCGCGCGTCGGGCCTGTGCCTGACGATCCCGGGCGACACCACGCAGGAGAACACGCAGGCGGTCATCTCGCAGTGCTCTGACGCCTCCACGTCACAGCGCTGGACGCTCACGAACCTCTCCGGGCGCTAAGACGCCCACTCCCCGGCACGGGCACAGCCGGGGAGGAGACAGCGCCCCCGTGCGCTGCAACAAGGCTCGGCCCCGACCTCGTCAATTCATGGACGAGGCCGGGGCCGAGTCGCGTCCCTGACGTTCAGTTGGTCTTCGTGTTCGTCAAGTGACGTCCGATGTAGCCGATGTAGACCTTGTGCGTCTTCTCCGTATCCGGGTAGTAGTGCATACGCGGCGCATTCTGGTCGCAATGCGTGGGAGCGAAATGCGCCCACATCTCAATGACACCGCGCGGATCAACCTCAACAGGGACTGGCCTCGTGCGCTCCCTGCGCATCTTCTCGTTTCCCTTGACCGTATCGCTCTCATTCGACTTGTGACGCGAAGCAGAACACGTGCGGTAGCCGTCCGGCGGGTTAGCCAGGTAGTCGTGCACGTTCCCACCGGAAAAGTCGCCGGCCTCGCGCGCCCGCATGTAGTCACGCAGAACGAGAATATAGTTCCAAAACTCCGCGCAATAGCGGCTGCCATTGAGACTGTCAAGCCTCAGAATGTCACCCATCATTCCATCCGGATCACTCAGAACCACATGTCTCGTCACCGACTCGTACCTCCCCTGGGTCATCCAATCAAAGAGCTCCGACATGCTCTGCGGACTATCGTCCAGCTGTTCCTCAACGAAGTCACGATCGCCATCGTTCGCGTCGGGGTTTTTCAGCTTCCATTCGAGGAATCGATTCCTCTTACTGAGAGTTTTTCTCTCCGCCTGCGCTTCACGCAGCTCACTCTCGAGCTCCCCCTTCTGCAACCGAAGCTCGGTGATTTCCTTACTGTCGCTAGGTGGCTCATTGAGCAGATCCATTGCTGCAGCGAGCTCATCGCGTAGCTTGTCACGCTCGGACGAGAGTTCCGAGTGCGCCTCATTCATGGCGTCCAGGCCACTGGAGAGCGCCGCGATTCCGCTCTCCAGCTCGGTGTGCGTGCGCGGATTGAAGGCGGGTAGGAAACGGCGGATGAGACGCCGTAGCGGCTCGTACCATGCCAAGTGCCGAGACTGCGCGCGTTGCGCGGCAGACTCAGGGGCAACAGCCTTTCCGCTTGCCTCTGGCGCATGCTGCTGGGGCGCGGACTCCTCCGCCTGCGCGCGCTCAGCCGTACCGGGCTCCTCGGCCTGCTCCTCCTGCCGTGAGACTGTCGAAAGCGTCTCGGCGACCCGCTGGCGCACCTTCTCGTCGAGCAGTTCTACCGACCGCTCCGCCTCGCGCAGCGGATAGAACGTCGGCACCGACAGGCGTTTCTTATCCAGAGGCGCCTGGGCCCGGCGAAGCTCCTTGTCGAGCCCATTTTCCCACAGGTATTCGCAGGGCGTTCGCGCGATGATCGCCGACAGTTCGGGGCGGAATCGCTTGCTTTTCTCGTCGTAGCCTCGCAGCAGCGTGCCCGCGGTCAGTACCCTGTGCCGAAGCGTGTCCGTCGGTTCGGCGGGATTGAAGTCGGGAAGGTACGTGCGCAGGCTCCCCTTGGGCATCGCGCACCCCTGCCCGATCCGAGTGTGGAACTCACGGTAGGCATCAGGGGTGAGAAGGAAGTAGGTGGCACAACCGAGGGAATCCTTCGTCAGGGAACCGAGAATATCCTTCCACCGATGCTCTGCCGCACGCTCCCCTGAATCGTTCCCATCCGTGAGAGGAGCGGCGACGACGACGGATGCACGTCGACGCCCATCACGTATCCACTCGATCAGCTGTTCGACCTGCCGATCATCGGAGATGGTCTGGAGGGAATCTGACAGCGGCATACCGCGGTCGTGGCAGTGGCCCTCGGTGATGAGATCGCGTACCAGACGCGGGGGCTTGGCGTCCCATTCGCTCTCGCGCGGAGGGGTAACCTCCACCCAGAGAACGTCTCGATAGCGCGATTCCTTGGTCGCGTGCATGGCGAAGAGACGCGTTGTCCACTGCACGCCATTGTCTCGACGCTCAACCATCTCAAGGAGTTGGCGTTCGTAGTGTTTGTCCTCGGACGCCTCGGTCAGCTTGGTCGCAACGACGCTGGAAGTTTCACCCCTGCTAGAGGTGAGCTCTCCGAATCGGTAGATCCCCTCCGCGTCACATTCGACACCTGCCTTCGCACCCTTGATCGGGTACTTCTTGTTCACCCACTCGTGAAAAAGACGGTCGGCGGTCTGCAACGCGCCTTCCTTGCCATCCAATTCCACAATTGCCCTGTAGCCACGCGCCATCGCATTACTCCCAGTTCGACGTTGATAGAAGCAATATGCGCGCCAGCATACATCTACTGAATAACCACAGTGGCCAAACCAGACGCACTCTTTTGTACTGCGCATCACAAAACTCGGCCCCGACCTCGTCAATTCATGGACGAGGCCGGGGCCGAGTCAGCGTGAGACGGAGCGTCAGGAGCGGGCGACCTCGACGAACGGCGCCTGCACCAGGTTCGACAGCGCCGTGATGTAGGCGCCGATCTGCTTACGGTTAAGGCCGTTCTGCATGAGGTTCGGCATACCCTTCGTCGAACAGGTGACCTCGACGACGACGCCTTCCTCATTCGGAATGAAACCGACGACGAGGTTCTCACCCCAGGACATCATGCCCATCGGGGTATCAAAGGTGATGACGCGGCCGTTCGGGTCGGCGCCCGTCAGCGTCGCCTTCTTGACCGCCTGCACGGCCTGGGTAGCTGCCGGGAACAGCTGCTCGAACGGCACGTTGAACTGGAATGCCTGCGTCGTGGAACGCATACCCATGAGTGTCTCCTTCAGGATCTCTATTGGCGCAGTCGGCGCGCACAGGTCACGCGTCGACCGGCGAAGAAGGACATACACACTCGCTTCGATGTGACGAGAAAGAGGAACTCCTTCTTCTAGCAGACTCAGCGTATCAGCAGTGCGCCCAATCACCTATTTCCATGTGACCGCGCACCCACACATGCAGCTGCCGGACACCCAACGCGCATCCGACAGCAGCACACACTCACTCAGGACAGCGGCTCGAAGGGGCTCACCGACACCGAGGGGATCTCCTGGCACACGCGCAGGGTCAGCTGCAGGCTCGTCGCACCGCTGCCGGCCTCGGGCATGATGTCGATCAGCTCCGAATCGGCCGGATTGCAGCCGTCGACGCCGTCCGTCGACTCCGCTGTCAGGGTCACGCCCACGCGGCCGCCCTGAGCGACCGTGTACACGTTGCCGGGGTCCTCGCCCTCGCGCACAGCAGTCGAGAGAACCGAGCCGCCGCCGGAGAAAATAATCTGCGGGAAGCCCTCAATCCAGCACGAGGGGCCCTCATTCGTGAACCCCACAGACACGTAGGTCGTGCCGCCAGCCTCCTGCTGAGAGTCGATGGAGGGCTGCAGGTTCGACAGGTCGCAGCGCTGATCGTTGTCGGCGACATTCACCTCGGGGGCCTGGTTCCCCTCGTCGGGCACGCCACTCTGGGGGCCGGCGCCGCTCTGCGCGGGCATGCCGTTCTGGGAGGCCGAAGCGCTCGGGGATGCGGACGAGGTCGTCGACCCCTGCTCGGGGGTCGTGCCCTTCGGAGAACAGGCTGCAATGCCCAGGACGAGAGCAGACAAGGAAGTCACGGCAAGAATGCGTCGCGTGTTGATCATGCGCCCATCCTATGAAGTGCCACGCCGCTCACGTACCGCCACGCCGGGCAGCGCCCAGGGGTGACAAGCGGCGCACCCGAGCGAACCACCTACCGCGCCCCGGCCTCGTCCCCGTTATCGAGTGACGGGCTCGATCTCGACGGGGGCCACGTCCATCTCAGCGAGCGGCACCGTCCGATCCTTGCGCACCAGGTGGTAGCCCCACCACACGACGCCAAAGAGCGGGAGGCCAATGTAGGAGGAGGCAACCTCCCACACCTGACCGTGAAGCACGGCTTCATAGTTCTGCCCCGCCATAACGACCAGGCACATGACGAAAGCGATGATGGGACCAGCCGGGAAGAACGGTGAACGATACGGCAGGTCTTCGAGGCGGTAGCCCTGCAGCAGGTAGGCGCGGCGGAAGCGAATATGACTGACCGCGATGCCCAGCCACATGATGATGCCGGAAATACCGACGATGTTCACCAGCCAGATGTAGGCGTCCTCAAAAACCAGCTGCGTGAGGAAGCCGCACGCCGCCGTCACCGTGGTCACCGCCATCGCGTAGCCGGGCACGCCGCCCTTCGTGACGCGCGCAAAGATCGCGGGAGCCTGACGCTTCAGGGCCATCGAATGCAGCATACGCGAGGCCGCGTAGAGACCCGAGTTACCGGCCGACAAAATCGACGTCAGGATGACCGCGTTCATGACGGCGGCCGCCGCGCCGACCCCCATGCGCGCGAACACGAGTGTGAACGGCGACTGAGCAATATTGTTCGCCGAGTCATCGGCCGCACTCAGCAGGCTCGGATCCGTGTACGGCAGCAGCGTGCCGATCACCGCGATCGCGCCAATGTAGAAGAACATGATGCGCCAAAACACCGTGCGGATCGAACGCGGCACGTCCCTGCGCGGGTTCTCGGACTCGCCCGCGGCCACGCCCACCAGCTCGGTGCCCTGGAAGGAGAAGCCCGCAATCATGAAGACCGCGATGACGCCGACGAAACCATTGTGGAAGGGCGCGTCCCCGGTCGTCCAATTCGACAGGCCCGGCGAATTCTGGCCCATCACGCCGGCAATCATGAGAACACCCGACAGGACGAACACGATGACGATGACGACCTTGATGGCGGCCAGCCAGAACTCGGCCTCACCGTAGACTCTCGCCGACAGCGCGTTCAGCCCGACGACGACGCCGAGGAAGCCCACCGCCCAGATCCACGACGGCACGGACGGGAACCAGTAGGCCATCACCAAGCCCGAGGCCACCAAGTCCGCAGCCACCGTCACCGCCCAGTTAAACCAGTAGTTCCACCCCATGGCGAAGCCGAAGGACGGGGAAATGAACTTCGTGGCAAACGTCTGGAAGGAGCCCGCGACCGGCTGATGCGCACTCATCTCACCCAGGGACTGCATCAGGAGCAGCACCATGAGGCCGATTGCCGCGTAGGCGACGAGTGCACCGCCCGGACCGGCGTTCGCGACCGTCGCACCGGAGGCCAGGAACAGGCCCGTGCCGATCGCGCCGCCGATAGCGATCATCTGCATGTGGCGCGACGCCAAGCCGCGCTTGAGCGCCGTATTGGAGCGCTCCTGCACATCGGTGGCGATGTCGTCGGGAGTGGGGGTTTCCATGACTGGGTTCCTCATCTGTCGATCGTCGAGTCCCATCTTAGCCCCACAAATGCTTGTGTCGAACTTGGTAGATTCTTTTCTCATTCTTTAACGAGGTCGGGGCCGAGTTCCGCTCTTGACACCCCCTTCCCCGCCACCGCCTCGTCGCCCCTCACGCGCCTCACACACACGAGGCGGTTACACTAAACCCACCCACGCCACCGCAGGAGGTCCCCATGACACAGTCCCTCATGAGCATCGGCTGGATGCTCCTCGCCCTCGTCCTCTCTGCATCCATCGGCCTCGAACGCCAAATCCGAGGCAAGAGCGCAGGCATCCGCACACAGGCCATCGTCGGCCTCACCGCCTGCCTCATGATGCTCATCTCCAAGTACGGCTTCTCCGACATCCTCGTCGACGGCATCACCCGCTACGATCCCTCGCGCGTCGCCTCGCAGATCGTGTCGGGCATCGGCTTCCTCGGCGCTGGCATCATCCTCACCCGGCACGGGGCGATCCGAGGTCTCACAACCGCCGCGACGATCTGGGAGACTGCCGCTATCGGCATGGCCTGCGGTGCTGGCCTGTGGTGGCTCGCCCTCGCCGGAACCGTCCTGCACTTCATCGTCATCGCCCTGCTGACCCCACTCGTCCAGTTCATCCTCATGCGCACCCACGGGCACAAGGTCACGCTCACCGTCCATTACACGCCCGGACACGGGGTTCTCTCAACGCTGCTCGGCCAGGTCTCCTCCCTCGGCTGGAACGTCTCAGGCGTCTCGACCCGCACAGACTCGTCCGAGCGTGCCACCACCGCGCGATTCACGGCGACGACGCGCCAAGACCTCTCACGGTCTCTCCTCGTCACCACGCTCGCCGACCTCGACGGCGTCGCGGGCGTGGACATCAGCGAAGACGACGACGAGTAAACATTCGACACAGACGGGAGGGCCCGCGGCATACGCCGCGGGCCCTCCCTGCGTTCTCTCAACGCGTCAGGAACGCGTCCCGAAGGGGTTGTACGGCTTATCGCCCTGCTGCCCCTGGTTGTAGCCCTGCTGACCATACTGATTCTGGCCGTACTGAGGCTGCTGACCGTACTGCTGCTGGCCATACTGGCCCTGCGCCGCCTGAGGAGCCTGGAAGCCACCCTGCTGCTGAGCACCGGGGTAACCGCCCTGCTGACCATACTGCAGACCCTGCTGGCCATACTGCTGCTGAGCACCCGGGTAACCGGCCTGCTGGCCCTGCTGACCGTACTGCTGCTGACCCTGCTGGCCGTACTGCTGCTGGTTACCCTGCGGGGCCTGGAAACCACCCTGCTGGCCATACTGCTGCTGGCCCTGCTGGTTACCCTGCGGAGCCTGGAAACCACCCTGCTGGCCCTGCTGACCGTACTGCTGCTGGCCAGGCTGGTTCATGGGTGCCCCAGTGAAAGCGCCACCGAAAGCGTTCGGGTTATCGACCGGCGCAACCTTGCCATTCTTGAGCTCCAGGAGCAGGAGACCGCCGGAGACACCGAGGCCAATCGAGAAGAGGAAGAAGAGAATACCGCCAATGCTGGGAGTCGCTTTACCGAGAATGCTCAGGAACTGGAGCACGCCCAGCAGGGCAACCACGATCGCCGCGATACCCGAGGACAGGAACGCCCACTTCTGATTCGTGAACCAGTAGGCAGCTCCCAGGCCAAGGACGACCAGCATGAGGAAGATGTGGAAGAAGGCGTAACCGCCCGCCCCCAGCATCGAGAAGGACATGCCGTACACCGACGCGAACGGCAGGATCATCGACACGATCGAGAGCACGAAGGACGCCGCCATGCCGATGAGCGCGTACGTCGCGCGCACGGAACGGCCCTTCACCTTGCCGGTCTCGTTGACGACAGCGTTCTGGAACTGGTTGAACGCCGTGTTCGCGGCCGCACCGAACTGCTGTGCCGCAGCCCCAAACTGCTGTCCAGTCGACGCGCCCTGCTGAGCACCCGGGGCAGCGTACGGGGACTGCTGACCAGTCGGCGCATACCCCTGCGGACCGCTCTGAGCGGCGTACGGGGACTGCTGACCCGCCTGCGAACCGTACTGCGCCTGGCCGTAGCCCTGCGGAGCACCGGCGGCCTGGGCCGGATTCTGGCTGTAAGCGGAGGCCTGCGCTGCAGCGTTTTCCTCGGCAGCAATCTCGGCCATGGAACGCTCGCGGGTTCCTTCCACGATCGTGCGCTCGAGATCCTCGTCCGAGATCGACGAGGCCATATCCGCAGGAGTCTCCGTCACGGGTGCCACCTGGGGCGCCTCGTTGATCGGCTCGGGCTCAACGACCGGCTGAACATCCTCAACCACGGGAGCAGCCTCGGCCTGAGGAGCACCCCACGCATCGGACTGCACAGGCTCAACCACAGGCTCGGGCTCGACAACCGGCTCAGGCTCGACAACCGGCTGAACATCCTCAACCACGGGAGCAGCCTCGGCCTGAGGAGCACCCCACG
>ERZ772979.927-NODE-927-length-18559-cov-24.654561_pt1 | contig 18559 bp, 14 predicted proteins | sample MGYA00511130_ERZ772979 | MGnify/ENA primary metagenome ERZ772979 (study PRJEB29015, sample SAMEA2738103) | human oral metagenome | biome: human oral; feature: human-associated habitat; material: saliva | place: China | collected 2186 ... | reverse complement strand
CGAGCATCGTCGAGTTCGTCGCCAGGTCCGCCGTGATCTGCGGGAACGCGGCCGAATACATGTCGGTCGCCATCGGCGGCACGGCGTTTTGCACGGCCAGCGTGATCAGCAGGGCAACCGTGAGCGCCCCGCCGACGATTCCGCCGTGGTCCCGGGTGTCGTTAGTCCTCATGGTGCGATTGTGTACCCTTGGGGACGCTAAATAGACGAATCGGTCGATTATTTGACGCATCTCGCACGTCCGAGTCTCCCCACCTGCATGGATGTGATGCCCATGGGGTCGTTCAGTTGGCGGTCAACCGGGTTTGAGCGGCACTCACCCGCTGGTGGTGCTCACTCCCCTTCTGCGCTCGCCTCCAGCGCGTCCGCCGCGGCCTCGCCAGTCGCGTTCGAGCTGGTCAGATCGCCGAGGCGCAGGTCTGTCAGGCGGTCGGCAAGAGGCGCCAGATCCGGGTGGGAAACCTTTTCAATCGCGGCAAGGCTGTGCGTAGAGAAGGAGGTGACCCCATAGAGTGCGCCGATGATAGATCCAGCAATCGCCGAGATGATGCCAGCTTCTCCTCCGAGAGCCACAGACTGGAAAGCGGAAAACCTGTCGGAGAACTGAACGCTGATGGCACAGGCAGCCGGAACCGACTGTGCTGGATCCACGGACGTACCAACGTGGTGACGTAATTGCTCGAAGGTGTCTTTCGCGAAGGTTTTGATGAGGCTGATTGCTCTGCGGGTTTCGGCCAGCACATCTGCTCCAGGGACCTGGATGCCGCGTGGCGGGAGAGTGGCCACGACTTCGCAAGCTGCACGGAGCAGAGATCTTTCGTTGTTACCCCAGTCAAACTTCCAGTCCAGACCAAGTGACACAGTCGCGGCGACCAGTGCTGCCGCCTGGAACTCCTGGCATGTGAGGTCGTCGCTTCCGCAGGCCCGCCATACGGCATCAGCGAAGACTTCCGGATCAGTCGTCAAGGTCACGAGGCCGACAGGAATTGCCCGCAGAATGTAGCGAGAGCCCGCCAGCCAATCCCCGTCCTCGGCCCTGGCCTCGTCCGTGGGATCGGAGGGGGCCTCGCCTAGTAGTCGAGAGGCCGCCGCCAGGACTTCGCGCGTGATCTGCGTGATCGTCCCCGCGGGCGCACCGGGCATGGTGGGGTGCGCAGCGTCGGCGTCCACCAGCTGGTCGCGTCTGTTGTACAACTTTGTGATTTCTTCGGGGGACATGCCCCGGACGGGAAGGGCGACCGCGTCTGCCACGGCAACTCCCGCCAATGCTCCGTAGACACGGTTGCGCCGTCTCATGTAGTCGTCCCCGCGGTCCGTGAGGGTATCCGCCGCGGCCTCGATCTCCTCGCGCGTCGGGCATGAGGCAGCCCCCGGCATGGTCGAGGCCAGGGCACCCGCGCAATTCGCCAGAAGGATGCACCGCTCGAGGGTATAACCCAGGGCGAAACCGGCCGCGAGGACACCCATGGAGGTATGCAGCGCGCCGCGCAGATCAGTGGAGACAACCGTGGGGGCGGGGAATCGGGTGACCTCCCCGTCGGACGAATACTTCTCGTGCACCGCACGTGCGAGGTAGGACTCATGTGTCTGACCGCGGTTCAGCGCGTATTGATGGAAATCCGAGCGGACTTTGTACGCACCATGGCGAGGGTTATCCGTGCAATCGCCGGACGGCCTCTCGTAGGAGACGCTCCGGCAGAGGCTCTCCGCCGAGTCATACCCCACCATGATCAGGACGTTGTCGTTGGGAAGGGAACGCTGACGGACGTGTCCGTGCGACGCGTCGAGGACGACGCGCACGTGATCGGGCAAGTAGGCGAGTGCATGCTCGCACGCCGCCAGAACTGCCTTAGATTCAAATTCAATACCGCCATCGACGTACAGCACGTCTGAGGGGCCCAGAGTGCGAATGGCCTCGTCCCACGCATCTTCGGGCATATCCGTCATGACCGAGCTTATGCTCGCACCGTACTGTTTCACAGGTGGCGACAGGAAGCCGTTGTCACATCCTTCCACGCGGGGTCCAGCGTCGACGACCCCCTCGCGCGCCAAGGCCTCGGCGATGATCGAGGCCCGTGGGCCCTGCCCGATCGGGCTGAGGGAGACGACCTCGACCCCCATGGCGCGGGCGGCGCACATTGCCGTGAAGGGCAGCGCGAGGTGGACATCCTCGCGGGTGGCCCACTCATTCTCGGTGGGCACGTCGTCCTCGGAATGGCCATCGAATCGGAGCAGAAGCTCGGTCATGAAGACGACGCGTCCAGCGGGTGCGTCGCCTCGGGCCGCGCCCAGAGGGGTGGGCGCGCTTTCGGCCTCAAAGGGGGCGTATCGGTTGAGGAGATCGGAATCGGGTTCCTCGAAAGAGGACGGCCCGCTCCTCGGTGGACGATCGGGAGCAAGCCCCGCCGCTCGACGGATCCACTCGAGGGGAGTGTGCACGGACAGCGTCAGGAGCTGGTCGGCGATCCCCAGCACGTCGATGTGAGAAACTCCCGCAACGGGGATGACGTCGAGGTTCCGCAGCGCGCTGTGCGTATCGCACACACCGGCCAACGCCGCGGAGACCGCATCGTACAGCGCGGGGTCACCACTCTCCTCGCGGAACGCTGGGGGCAATTCCTTCGCCCAGAGATAGAGGGCCCGGAAGAAGGCGAGGGGAATGATCCGGTGAGAGGGGGAGATGTCGGCGAGCTTGACCATGAGGGTGCCCGTTCGCACTCGGACGAGAGGAGAGTACGAGTTTGCCGCGACGTTGAGGGCACGCTTGGTCGCAGTAAGGACATCGGTCCCCTCCTGGCGCTCTCCGCGTGGCTTCATCGCAGAAACGACATCAACGGCGTCGCACAGGGGGGTGATGGGGGAGTTGTTCCGATTATTGATAAGCAGGGACACCGCTGCGGCGAGGAGCGCCGCAGACTGGAATTCGTTGCGATTCGTACATCCGCAGGCGACCCACACGGTCTCGGCCAAAGCCTCGGGGTCGATCGTTGACATCGTGATGCCGATGGGGACCGCGCACAAGAGTCGGTCGCGAGCGCTCCCGGCAGGGACGCTCCATTGACCCGAACGTATGGCGTATACGCTGCCCGGGCCTCGTCGCAGCTGGTTGGCGACGGTCAGTGCCGACCGCATCATGTCTGAGACCGTGCCCTCCGGCGAGCCGGACGCTGCCTCATTCGCTGCATCCGCGCGAACCATGCCGGCCAGTGCCCCGAGCGCGTAGGGAAGTCGTGGATCCATGTGTGCTCTCCTTCTCAGGCCAGGTCGCGTGCCAGCAATTCGTCGGCGGCCGCCTCGATGGCGTCTCGCGCGGACAATGAGGTGGGGGTCGCCAGGGCGGCCGCGCAATTGGCGAACAAAATCCCCCGCTCAGGCGGCATGCCGAGCGCGAGGGTCGCCGCTAGGGTGCCGGAGTGGACCCCTGAGGTCTGCAGGGCTTGTTTCAATGTCAACGAAGGGGCCGGGACGCGCGTGAGCGCAGGTCGGATAACTCGCTGATCGTCACGCGTGGGACGCGCGAAACACACCTCGCCACTATCTGCACGCACGGCGACGTGTCGTTCGGTCAACAGCGACAAGGCTGAGGCCTGTTGCTCGAGCGGAGCCCTGTGGTCATAGAGGGGGGAGGAGTAGGGTCTCCCTGCTCTGAAATGCTGGAAGAACTCACTGTCATAGGCCCATCGTGAGGCACGCACCGAGATGATGAGGTTGTCGAGGGGGAGACCTGGCACGAATCCCTCGTGCGAAGAAGCATCGAAGACAACGCGGGCGTGCTCAGGGAGCCACCGCACAGCTTCGCTCAGCGCATGTGCGTAACGCTCGTCGGCGAGGAGCGCCCCGTCGATGAATAGTACGTCCGAGGGACCCATTGCAGCGATAACTTCTGCCCACGTGCGGGCTGCATGATCAGGCAGAGCGATGTTCGTCGAAATGTTCAGGTCCGGGCCGTCCTCAGAGGAGGCACGCAGCCGGTATCGATTGTCGTCTCCTTCGAGGCGGGGACCGGCGTCAACGATGCCCTCAAGCTCCATGGCCTGTGAGATCAAGCCGGCGCTCGGACCCCGTCCGAGCGGGCACAGCGAGACGACCTGTACCCCCATACGCCGCGCCGCAACCAGTGCGCTGAAGGTGCCTCCCGGTGACTGTCCCAGGTCCCGTGCCCAGACATCACTACCGCGGTTTGGGTATTCCTCGGTGAGCATGTCGTGATCGATGAGGAGTTCACCGAGGAAGAGCACTCGGCCGGGCTTGGTCCTCCCGCGCAGGGCGCCGAGAGGAGCGGGAGGGGCGACGGGCTCGAAGGAGCTCTGTCGGGAGCGGAGGGAGGAGGCCAAGTCGATGAACGAAGCCCGGGCTGGGGGTACGCAAGACGAGATCTTCTTATCCGCGTCGGGGACATCGTCCGGGTAGGGTACGCGCTTTGAGAAGTATTGTTCTGCGAAGTGCGTCAATTTCCCTGAAAAGGCGGCGTCGACCCGCGCGGACCCGTAGGGTTCAAAGAAATCAGCACCCCGAACGGAACCGACCAAGGCGCCCATGAGGGCCATAATGGCGTGCTTTTGTGAGCCAAGGCGAAGAGGAGCAGAGAGAAGGCGACTGTCCTGATAGTGCGAGGCCAGAGCAAAGGCCAGAGGGATGAGCTGAGTGGCTGAAGCGGAGGCCCCGATCTGCTCAACCAAAAGGTCGATAGGGGAGTTGGCATGCTCGTTGATTCCGCACGCCGCGTTCAAAGCTCTGCGCGTTGTTGCCAGCACGTCTGGTTCCGGGCTCCATGAGCCATACGACTCCAAGGAGGCCGCAAGGTTGACGGACCGGATGAGCGTTTCCTCGACGCGGAAGTTCGCGCTGTCAATGCCCAGAGAGATTGCCGCCGCTACCAGGGCGGCCCCCTGAAACTCTTGACGTGTTATGTCGGAGAGCGCACAGTAGTCCCACACAGCGTTCGAGAATGTCTGGTGGTTGCCGGTCGGTGTCGCAATGCCTGCTTTGATGGCGGAGATGATCAGATCGTACGTTCGACTGCGGCTCCCGCTGAAGGACGCTTCGACGGGATTTCCGTTGGAATCGTCGGCTGTGAGCAGCGTGAGAATGCGTTCGCTGATACTTGTTGATTCCTCGATAGGATCACCGATTGTGTCTGCTGCGATCGCGTGGCCGAACGTCAGGCCTACCATTGCCCCGCAGGCCCGGTTGAAACGAAGATCCATCGGTCATCCCTCCTGTGCGGCCAGCGCGTCGGCGGCAGCTTCTATCTGGTCACGTGTCGGGGACGAGGCCGGGCCAACGACCGTCGACGCCAGAGCGCCCGCGCAGTTGGCGAGGAGAAGCGCCCTCTCCATGGGGATACCCTGCGCGAGGGAGGCCGCCAGGACACCGGAGTGCGCGTCCCCCGCGCCGTTCGTGTCGATTGCCTCAACCCTCGGTGTCGGTATCGCTGTTACGCCATCGGTGGTGTTCACTGCCGGCTGTGCGGACATGCAAACATAGGCGCCCTGTGCGCCTGCGCGCACGAGAACGGGACGATGCAGCAGGCTGGCCATCGCACGCGCCGCTTCGCGAGGCTCACGGCAATGGTCACGAACGCTCGCCTCACCTCTCTGGTGAGCGATCTCCTGGGCCTCCCTATGGTTCATCGACACGATGACCCCGTCGGTGGGCAGTCCGTCCGGGATGCCGATCACGGGGGAGACGTCCAGGATGACACGCACACCCTCGGGCAGGGCGCGCAGCGCTGCTTCTGCGGCCTCCCGGTTCGCTGGGTGATCCATGAGGTAACCGTCGACGTAGAGCGCATCATGAGGGGTCATGGTTCGCGCAAAGTCCGCCCACGCGTTCGCGGGTGCCATCGTCTCGGCTCCCTTTGTGGAGATGAAGGTACGTTCGGCTCTGCGATCGATCAGAGCAACGCAGAAGCCGTTGTCCACCCCCTCCACTCGGGGACCGGCGTCGACGATTCCTTCGCGCGCGAGGGCCTGCTCGATCAGCGAGGCGTTGGGGCCCTCGCCGATTGGACTGAGGGAGATGGCCTCGGCCCCCATGCGGCGTGCCGCCACGAGCGCGTTCAAACCGCCACCCACATGGGGTCCCTTGTCGGTCACCCACTTGGTGTAGGTTCCGTAGAACTCCGTCGTCATCGTGAATACACGGTCCACGAGGATCTGCCCCATGAGGACGACGCGGCCCGCAGGGTCCTTGCCGTTGGTGGTTCCATGATCGCTGGGGATATGCGGTTCTGTGGAGTCGTCGTCCCTCGTTTTCTTTGAGACACATTCCCGCCGTTCGACGAGGCGTTCGGCCAGGGGAGCCAAAGCCGGGTGGGAAACCTTCTCGATCACGGCAAGGTTGTGCGCAGAGAAGCGTGTGTCCCCATAGGTCGCGCCGAAGATGGATCCGGCAATCGCCGAGATGATACCTGCGTCTCCCCCAAGGGACACCGACTTGAAGGGAGAAAACCCGTCGGCATAGCGTGCGATGAGGGCGAAGGCAGCAGGAACTGCCTGTGTCGGATGCGCGGACGTGCCGATCGAGCCGCGCAGGTGCTCGTGCATGTTGTCACGGAAGCTACGGACGACGTCGAGCGCCTTGCGCGCCGCCTGCAGCACGTCAGGATCGCTATTCGAGGAGCCACGCGGGGGAAGAGCCGCCACGTAGTTGATGGCTTCTTCCAGGTAGGAAGCGATGCCTGGGAGCCAGTAGTGTTTCCTGTCAATGCCCAACGAGACCGCTGCGGCGACCAGAGCGGCCGCCTGGAACTCCTGCTCGGTGACGTTCTCGTTTCCACAGGCCTGCCACACGGCTTCCGCGAAGGCCTCGGGATCTGTCGTCACGGTCGCGATGCCCACCGGAATAGCGCGCAGGACGTAGCGAGAGCCTGCGAGCTCGTCACCCGTACGTGTTCCGGCATCGCCCTCGGGTGGGAAACCATCGTCCGAGAGCAGCGCCAACGATGACGACAGGACCTCGCGCGTGATCTCCGTGAGCGTCCCGGCGGGCGCGCCCGGCATGGTGGGGTGCGAGGCATCGGCGTCCATCAGCCTCCGTCGCGTCTTGTAGTGTCTCTCAATCTGTGTGGAGGACATGCCTCGGACGGGCAGCGCAACCGCGTCAGCCACGGCGACCCAGGCCAGCGCCTCGTAGGCGTGGGTGCGGCGCTCGAGCTCAACATCGTCTCGCTCTGTCAGGGTGCGAGCCGCGGCCTCGATCTGTTCGCGCGTGGGGCACGAGGACGGACCGGGCATCGTCGAGGCCAAGGCCCCCGCGCAGTTCGCAAGGACGATGCTTCGCTCTATCGTGTTCCTCTGAGCGAGGGTTGCCGCGAGGGCCCCCGTCCAGACGCTGTAAGACCCGTCGTGGTCGGTGGACACGACGGTGGGGGCTGGGAAACGGGTCCGTGGCTTGCTCACCTTGTCCGTCGCGTGTCGCGGTCGAGCGAGGAAAGACTCGTACATCGTCGTGCTGATGAGCGCGGAGCGCTCGAAGAGGGACAGGATGAAACTCGCGGCCTGATGGGGGACGCGGGAGGCGTCGAAGGCGGTGCGATCGGACATGAATCGCTCACCCAAAGGCTGTACCGACCGCTGGTCCAGTACCGTCAGTACGCTATCGTTGCGAACATTACGCGGACCGATGAATGCTCCCGACATGTCTTGGATCACTCGCATGTGCTGGGGGAGGTGAGCTAGCGCATGCTCGGCCGCCGCTAGAACAGGCGGATTGGTTTCGATCCCCGCGTCGATGTAGAGCACGTCGGAGGGGCCCAAGGTGCGGATGACCTCGTCCCATGCGTCCCGTGGCATGCCGGTGATTGTTTCTGTTTCGCCTGGTCCGAACTTTCTGGTGATGGGCGATATGAACCCGCTATCGTATCTCGCGATGCGAGGGCCAGCGTCGACGATCCCTTCGCGTGCCAGTGCATCAGTGATGACCGAGGCGCGCGGGCCCTGCCCGATCGGGCTCAGAGAGATGACCTCGACCCCCATGACGCGGGCCGCCCGCATGACCGTGAATGGGCGTGAGAGATAGACGCCCTTTCGGGTGGTCCACTCGTTCCCGGCGGGAATGGGGTCCTCCTCGGAGGCCCGGTCGTATCGAAGCATCAGTTCGGACATGACGATGACCCGGCCAGCTGAGGCGGTGGCCGTCGGGGACGAGGCCGTGGCTGTGTCCACGGGGCGCGTGCCGGTCGGCGCTTCAGGGGTGTTCGACGTGGTGGGCTTGGAGGATTCCTGCGTGTCCTCGCCAGTGCCGATGGGTCCACGCAGCGAGAGCAGAGCTGTGGCGGCCTCGGTCAGGTGGAGCCCGGATACGCTTTCTACCTGGGCGAGGCTGCGGCCGACAAAGACCTCAAAGCCGAGGGCGGCGCCCAGGATCGCGCCCGCAATCGCGCCGATCGTGTCGGTGTCCCCACCGATGTTGGCGGCGTCCAGCAGCGCCTGCGGGGAGGGGTCGCGCGCGAGCAGCGCGAAAGCCATGGGGATCGCCTGCGCCGAGGCGACGGACGTGCCCACCTGCTCGACGAGGCATTCCAGGGACGAGGACGCGGGGTTAGCGACCAGCTGCATGGCCCTGCGCGTCGCCGCTACGACGTCCGGGTCGGGGGTCCACGCGCCGCGCTCGGGTAGGGAATCGACGTAGGACACGGCCTTCCACAGCAGGGCCGTCATGTCCGAGGCAGCCGAACGAGGCGTATCGATCCCCATCGACACGGCCGCCGCCACGAGGGCAGCCGACTGGAAACCCTGGCGCGTCGCGTGCGTGACCTGACAGGACGACCAGACGGCATCCGCGAAAGCCTGAGGATCCTCCGTCGAGATCGCGATACCGATCGGGGTGACGCGCATCGCCGCGCCGTTCGTGGTACCCGCCCCGCCCACGCTCAGCGGGTCCTCGCCCGCCCGCACACGCTCGAGGGCCGCCTTCGTGGAGGGGCCCAGCAGGTCGAGCGACCCGCGCTCGATCATCGAATCTTCCCAGGCCAGCAGCGCGTGGGCGAACTCGCCCGCGTCCAGGGCTACGCGACCCGAGGAGGAACCCCGGCCTCGTACCAGGAGGGACGCAACCAGCAGCGCCTGCTCCGTGTCATCCGTGACCGACCCGGCCGGCATCCCCGGCGCGTAGGGCTGCGAGGCGTCCCCATCCACAAGGCCGGTAATGCGCCCGTACACCGCGCGGATCTGCTCCGGGGACATCGCCTGTGTCGGCATGCCCAGCGCGTCTCCGAGCGCCAGGCCAGCCAGGGCGCCATACGCGCGAGAAAAACGAGGATCCATGATGCACCTCCAACGCGGGCGCGCGCCCGCAGATAGCGCGAACGCCCCGGAACACTCCGAGGCGACCAGTAGGCCCAGGGGGACTCGAACCCCCAACCTACGGATTAAAAGTCCGCTGCTCTACCATTGAGCTATAGGCCCATACGCAACATTGTAGAAGGAAGCGGTCCCCATGGCCCAATCGAACACTCCGCGCCGCCCGGCCATGCTCGACGCCGCCCGCGCCGAGGCGATCGTCGGCGACGAAGACCCCGCCTCGCTGTCCGCCGTCGCGCACACCGCCGCGTGGGCACTCATGGGCATCGGCGACGAGACCTTCAGCGACGAGGCCGTGGCCCGGCTGCGCGAAACCGTGCGCGCTCGCGGGGTCGATACGATCGCGCACGTGTGGTCGCGCAGCCCCGAGTTCACCCTCCCCGGCGCGCTGTGGCGCGTCTACCTGCTCCACGAGTGGTACCACCGCGACCCGATCCTCGTGGCCGAGCGCTACGCCGAGGGCTCGCGCGCGCCCATCATCCAGGGCCTCGAAGCCCCCGTCGAGCTGCGCCCCCTGAGCCTCATCATGGAGGAGCTCGACTCACTGCTGCGCGGCGACCTCACCGACGACGACCTCGAGTACGTGCTGCGCGAGGCCTCCCGCGCTATGCGCGTCCTCGCCGCCGGCGAGGCCGGGGCCCTGTGGATCGAAGACCCCACCGATCCGCTGGCCCACCGCGTCACCATGCGTCACTCCGCGCTGCTGGTCACCGCCGACGAGCTCGACGTCGCCGCGCGTGAGGCGGCGGTCGGTACGCTCGACTGAGGACCCGCGAGGCCAGCGGGCAGCGCCCGAATCGGCCACGACCTCGTGAAGGTGGCGCGCCCATCAGGGCGAGGGCGGCGCGGGGCGGCTACCCTGGAACCTATGCGTCCGATGCCAGCCCCCCGCCCCCAGCGACTCGTTCGCTCTGCGGGCGCACTCGTCTGGCGCTTCACTGACCCCGCGCGCGTCGCCATCCCGGGCGAACCCATCGACCCCGCGGACATCGAAGTCCTCATGGTCCACCGCCCCCGCTACCACGACTGGTCCTGGCCTAAAGGAAAAGCTGAAAACGGTGAGCCCCTGGTGGCCGCCGCCGTGCGCGAAGTCGAGGAGGAAACCGGCCAGATCATCACGCTCGGCGCGCCCCTGACCACCCAGCGCTACCGCTTGGGCGGCGGACAAACCAAGGAAGTCCACTACTGGGTGGGCACGCCCCTGCCCGCCGGCGACCCCTCCGCGCGCCTGCGTGCCCCCGCCGCCCGCGCGCCGCGCACCGAAATCGACCGAACCACGTGGGCCACCCCCGAGGCAGCCGCCGACATGCTCACCCGCCGAGGCGACCGCCGCCTCCTCGCCGACATCGTCGCCCGCGCCCGCGAAGGCCGCCTCGCCACCTCCGCGATCATCGTCCTGCGCCCCGGCGCCGCCGATGCTGCCCCCGCCGACGAGGCCTCCCCGTCCACAGCCGACAAGCCCGGAACCGCGCCCGGCTCGACCTCCGCCGGACGCCCCACGCCGGGCCCACGCGCCGCCGCTGCACCCACCGCGCCCGGCGCACCCGCACCCCGCCCCGCACCCACTCCCGCGATGGTCGCCTCAGCGGCAGCACGCAGGGCAGCGCAGGTGGAGAAAGCCTCGTCCCTGAAGGCCGAGGCGGCGGCGCGCCCCGTCGACCCCCCGCTCGGGCGTTTCGGCGTGCGCCAAGCCTTCGACCTCATTGACCTGCTCAGTGCCTTCGGCGTGGACCGCGCGTTCGCGTCCCCGAGCGCCCGCGCCCGCCAGGTCCTGGCGCCGTGGGCCGCGGTCGGCGGCGGCTCGGTGACCCTCGTCGACGCGCTCGCCGCGCCCCTCCAGGACGAGGCCGGGGCGGACAAGGACGCCCCGGCGCGCGCCGGACGGGTGCGAGCCTTTGCCGCGCAGCGCCTACGCGAGAGCGCCGGTACAACCCTCGTGTCGGTCACGGGATACGCGTGCGACCTCATTATCGAAGAGCTGCGCGCCTACGGGTCGAGCGCCGTCGCGGGCTCGTCGCCCGCTGCTCTGAACCACAGCCAGATCCTGGTCGCCCACGTCGAACACAGCGCCGACGGGCCGGTTGTCGTCGCTGTTGAGACGCACGGCGTCACTACCAAGAATCCCGCCGTCCCGACGCGTAAAGCCTCCAAACGACACTGAGTCGCGCCGCCATGCGCGTGATCTGGTGTCACATGCGGGAGTTCTTAACCGACTGATCCAGCGTGGCGCCATCATCAAAGCCAACGTAACAGGCGATGGTGCGGTCACCGTTGGACCAGCTGTCCACGCTGGGATAGAGCCAGCCGAGGCTCAGCGATGAGCTGCCTAAGGGCGTCCCGACGTAGCGCTGAAAAGCTGCCGTACACTCTGCCTCAGCGGTGTCGCCGAGTTCGGTATCGGAGGGGCGGGTCTTATCGGTGACGGTGAAGGTGTGAATGACCTCGAAGTCATGCGTCTGGTTGCACGCCACGGTCTCCACGTCGTAATCACCGTCCTCCCAGTCCTGGAAGCACTGTCCGACCGACAGGTCAACCTGGTCGGTGCGGGTTTCAGTGGGGCGGTTGTTGCCGTTGGTGGTGCCACCCGGGTTAGCGGCACCGGTCGGATTGGTGTTGGGGGTGGGAGCGGCGCCCGTGGGGATGCCGAAGGGGTTGCCGCCGGAGCTTCCGCTACTGGAGGAACTGGATGATGAGGTGTGCTCCTCGGTGTCCTCATCGTCGTCATCCTTGTCGAAAGGTAGGAACGAGCAGGCAGAGAGACTGAGAATAGCGACGCAGGCGCCGAAAGCGAGTGCGGGGCGGGCAAAGCGGGACATGATTCTCCTTGGGATAGTGGGCAACCCCGGGGAGCTGCCTCGGCGGGGCGATCGTGGTGCCCAATGGCTCCATCGCTGTGCTGCAAGCAACTATAACAAGAGAAAAACCGGGCGGTAAAGATGTGGCGGCCCGGCATCAGCCGGACCGCCACGCGAGTGACCTGGTGTCACATGCGGGAGAGTTTCGCGGATGTGGTCAGCTTGTGGCCATCTTCGTTGTACAAGAAACACAGGAGGCTGCGGTACCCCTTGTTCCAGCTTTCCTCGCCGGGATAGAGGGGGCCGATCGAGAACGTGCTTTGATCAGCGGGGATACCGACGTAGGTCTCGAATGCAGCGGCGCACTGCTCATCGGCAGTCGCGGCCATTACCTCGTTGGTGGGACGTGTTGCGTCGGTGAACTCGGAAATATGGAAGACCTCAATATCGTGAGGCTGGTCGCAGCTCACATGCAGCTTATGGGTGTGATCATCACGCACATCGCTGTAGCAATGCCCGAGCTGCATGTCACCCCGGAAAACGCGGCTGCCGAAGGGCTGATCCTCAGTAGCGTTGGGGTTGGATGAGGCGCTGGCCGTGGGGGTGGTTGGGCCGCTCTCGGGGGTGTCGTTGGTCGACGAACTGCTCGAGGATGCGGCAGGGGCCGGTGTCTCCTTGTTGTCAGACTTGTCAGCGCCGGGCGAGAATGAGCAGGCAGACAGGCTCAGCAAGGCGGCGCAGGCAGCCAGGGCGAGGGAGGGACGGGCAAAGCGGGACATGATTCTCCTTGGGATGGCGGGCAACCCGGGGAGCTGCCTCGGTGGGGCGATCGTGGAACCCGCGGGCTCCATCGCTGCGCGTCTAACCACTATAACAAGAGAACAACCGAACGGTAAAAACGTGGCGGCCCGGCATCAGCCGGACCGCCACCACGGCGAGAAAGTCGCGAATCACATGCCGGTGTTCTTCACGGACTGACTCAGGGAGTCCTCCGTCAGCGGCACGGCGACGCAGGCGATGATGCGGTCGCCGTTGTCCCAGCTGTTCGAGCTCGGGAAGAACCAGGTCGTGTCCAGGGACGACTCGTCGTAGGGGGTTCCCACGTAGTCGGCGAATGCGGGGGTGCAGGCCTCGAAAGCCCTGTCGTTGAGCGTCTCGTAGTCGGGCAGTGTCGAATCCTCAATCGGCGCGACGAAGAACACCTCGCCCCAGTGCGGCGAGGAGCAGTCAACGGTCGTCAGGGGCGCGGAGGGGTCGGCCGGCTTCTGGACGCACTGTCCAACGCTCAGGTTGCTCACGTTAGTGCGGGCCTCGTCGGGAATGATGGAGGCGTCCTGGTCAGCGGGGGAGCCTGCGGTGGCCTCGGCGGGGGAGCCTGCGGTGGCCTCGGAGGAGGCGGACTCGGGCGAGGCGGTGGAGTCAGCCGTGGTGGCGGACGAGCAGGCGGACAGGCTCAGGATGGCCGCGCAGGCGGCGAATGTGAGGGCGGGGCGCAGAGCGTGGGACATGGTTCTCCTCGTGATGGTGGGATTGTGGCAGGGTGATGGGCCACGAGGCCGTGGCAGGCGCGTGGGCACCCGCCGATAAGCCGCGCCCACTATAGCAACAGGTGTGGGCGGCGGCTGTGTGGCGGGGGATGTGCTCTGGGTGCTCGAGGAGTCGCGCGCGTGACAGGTGAGTTTACAGGCCGGAGTCTCGCACAGACGCGGTCAGCTGCTCGTCGTCGGTGCGCACGGCGATGCAGACGATCTCGCGGTCGCCCTTGGCCCAGGTCTGCTTGGTTGGCGACATTGCGGTGTAGTCCAGCGTGGTTTCCTCGGGGGAGGTGCCGACGTAGGCCTCGAAGGTCTCGTAGCAGGTGTTGTACACGAGTTCGTCCATCTCATCGCGCGAGGGCATCGTGTCATTCTTGAGCGTGGTAACGGAGTAGACCTCGCCCGTGTGTGCCTCGGTGCATTCGGTGGTGGCCACCGAGTTGACCTGGCTGTTGAGAGGAACGAGGAGGCACTGTCCCACCGCCAGTTCGGTGCTTTGCGTGCGGTTGTTGAACGGCATGCTGGAGCAGGCGGACAGCGCAAGGCCCATGATGGCGGCGGCGCCGAGGGCAATCGTGGGGCGCAGAACGCGGGACATGATTCTCCTTGAGGTGGCGGGAGCGGCCAGCGGTGGGATGACGAGGCCGTGGTAGGCGCGCGGGCACCGTCCGCGGCGCTTTGCCCACTATATAACAGAGGCGATACCGTGCGGTAAACGATCTCGTGCGCAACGCCCCAGTGGCGGTCCGGCCTGAGCCGAACCGCCACGAGCGCGCGTAGAAGCGGGGTCACATGTTGGAGTTCCTCGCGGAACCGGTGAGCTTCCTGTCGTCCTTGGCGAAGACGTAGCATTGCACCGTGTGGTCGCCCTTTGCCCAGGTCTCTTGATCGGGAAGAATCCAGTAGTAATCCAACGTGGACTCCGCGACGGGCTTGCCGACGTAGTGCTCGAAGATGAGACCACAAATCTCATCGCTCTCCTCGTCCATTTCGTCATCGGACGGAAGGCTTGTGCCTGCGAAGTCAAAAATATGAAAGTATTCCCCATCGTGAGGCTGGTTGCAGTCGACGCTGGTGACGGCACTGTCCTCATTGGGGCCGAACTGGAAACATTCTCCGATGTGCGCCTGCGGGTAAGTAGCCGCACTCGCGGAGGCCGGCGGCGCTGCTGCTGACGACGCAGGTGCGGGTGTGCCTTGCGAGGGATTGGGGGATCCGGACTTATGCTTGGAGCATGCGGACAGCCCCAGGCTCAGGATTGCGGCGGCGCCGAGGGCAATCGTGGGGCGCAGAACGCGGGACATGATTCTCCTTGAGGTGGCGGGAGCGGCCAGCGGTGGGATGACGAGGCCGTGGTAGGCGCGCGGGCACCGTCCGCGGCGCTTTGCCCACTATATAACAGAGGCGATACCGTGCGGTAAACGATCTCGTGCGCAACGCCCCCGTGGCGGTCCGGCCTGAGCCGAACCGCCACTGGGGCACGAGGTTGGTGTGCCTCGGCGTTGTGCAGGATTACTTGCCGGAGTCGCGCACGGACTCGGTCAGCTTCTCGTCGCCCGTGGGGACGGCGATGCAGACGATGTCGCGGTCGCCCTTGGACCAGGTCTGGCTGGTCGGGTACATCGCGGTGGCGTCCAGAGTGGTTTCCTCGGGGGAGGTGCCGACGTAGTCCTCGAAGGAGTCAAAGCAAGCTGCGGCGATGAGTTCGTCCATCTCGGAGCTGGAGGGCAGGGAGTCCTGGGTGATTGTGGAGATGAAGTAGACCTCGCCGGTGTGCTCTTCGGTGCACTCGGTGGTCACGACGCTGCCGACCTGAGAGCTATCCGGCACCTGGATGCACTGGCCGACCTTGAGGTCGGTGCTGTGCGTGGTGTTGCCGAAAGGCAGGTAGGAACAGGCGGACAGGGACACGCCCATGAGGAGGGTGCAAACGCCGAAGGCGATCGAACGGCGACGTGCGTGGGACATGATTCTCCTTGAAGCGATGGGATCAACGACCGGCTGGATGGGCGCGGCCGCGCTGGGGCGCGGACGGAAAGCCTGTCGACGTTGAACGCGCGCCTCGCACACTATAACAATCCGACTCTTACCCGGTAGAACAAATCGGGTGGTGCCTGGCTCACATGCCAGGCACCACCCGATGATCTTCGGAGGTTCAACGGGCGCTACAGGCCCGAGTCCTTCACCGATTGCTTCAACTTGGAATGGTCCATCGCGAACGCCAGGCATACGATCGATCGATCGTTTTGTGCCCACGAGTCCTTGGTCGGAATCATCCAGGTGGCATCGAGGGTCGAGGACACGAAGCGCTTGCCGACGTAGGCCTCGAAGTTGGAGAAGCACTGCTTTTCGGCGAATTTGTTCAGGGCTGACTCGCCGGGAAACTCTCCGTCCTCAGCGGAGGTTACGAAGAATACCTCAGCGTCGTGCTCGCTCGTGCAGCTGGTCGTCTCGATCGTGGTCGCTGTTTGTCCCTCCGGCCGGAGGATGCACTGGCCGACCCGCATGTGCATGACGGAGGTATCCGAACAAGCGGCGAGCGGGGCGGCGAGCGCCAGAGCCGCGACCAGACCGATCAGACGAGAGTGCTTCACTAGTGGACCCCCAGTGGCAGCGCCACGAGCAGGTACACGACGCCCGACACCAGGGCGGCGGCGGGTAGCGTCAGGAACCATGCGATGACGATGTTGCCCGCGACGCCCCATCGAACCGCTGAGAAGCGCTTCGTGCAACCCACACCCATGATCGCCGTCGACACGACCTGCGTCGTCGAAATGGGGGCGTGAATGACGTAGGAGCACAGGTACAGGATCGAGGAGGACACGGCCTCGGCCGTGAAGCCACGAGCCGGATCCAGGTCGATGATCTTACGGCCGATCGTGCGCATGATGCGCCCGCCGCCGGCCATCGTGCCCAGCGAAATCGCCAGCGCACCCGAGATCTTCACCCACAGGGGCACATTCATCTCACCCGTGATCGGATCGAGGATGTTGTGTGTTTCGCCGTAGCCGCCGGCCATCAGCGCCATGATGATGATGCCCATCGTCTTCTGCGCGTCCTGGATGCCGTGGCCCAGGGCCATGGCGGCCGAGGAGACGCGCTGCGCAGCGCGGAAGCGGCGCATCGTGCGGTGATACTGCGCGTTGCGCAGCAGCCACAGGACGAGCTTCATGGCGAAGTAGCCGACGACGAAGCCGATGATGGGGGAGGCGAACATCGGGATGATGACGTGGCTGACAATGCCTTCCCAGAACACGTCCGTACCGCTGAGGAGGCCCGCGCCGACCATGCCGCCGATGAGGGCGTGCGAAGAGGACGATGGGAGTCCGAACCACCAGGTGATCAGGTTCCAGATGCAGGCGCCCAGCAGGGCGGCCAGGATGATGACCAGGCCCTTTTGCTGCATGTCGGGCGAGGTGGATTCGGCGTATTTGCTGATCGAGATGATGCCGTTACCGACGGTCTTGGCGACGCCGGTGCCCATCATGGCGCCGATGACGTTCATCGTCGCGGCCATGAGGAGTGCAGCGCGTGGAGTCCACGCGCGCGTCGACACCGAGGTCGCGATCGCGTTCGCTGCGTCGTGGAAGCCGTTCGTGTAGCTGAAGAACAATGCGACGGCGATGACGACGCAGACGAGGATCAGATTGAGATCCACGGCTCAGGATTCCTTCAGTGCGAGGGACTCAATGATGCCTGCGAGTTCCTCGAAGGCATCAGCACAGGATTCGAGGCCCTGAACGATGTCCTTGAGCTTGATGATCGTGACCGGGTCCAGGCCCGAGTCGAACAGGGCGGTCAGGGTGCGGCGGTAGGCCAGGTCGCCCTCGTTCTCGAGGCGGTTGATCTCGATCCAGTAGTCGCGCAGGTCCACGGGGGACTTGAGCTTGGGCATGTTCTGCGCGGTCAGCTCGGCGCAGTTCTTGATGACCTCAATCTGCGTGTTGAGCAGGGAAACGAGGGACGAGGGGATGTCGGCAATGCCGTAGACGACCAGGAGGTCGCCGGCTTCGTCGATGAAGTCGAGGCAGTCGTCCAGGTGGGAGGCCAGCGACTGCAGGTCTTCGCGGTCGAAAGGCGTGATGAACGAGGAGTTAATGCGCTGGATGATCTCGTGGTTCAGTTCGTCGCCGCGGTGCTCGACCTCGTGGAGCTGATCGCGCAGGGCGATGCGCTCCTCGGGGGAGGCGGCGTAGATGTGGGTCAAAAACTCGACGGCCTGCACGAGCTGGCGGGCCTGGGAGGTGAAGTCTTCAAAAAAGTCAGGGCCTTGGGTCTTGTTTCGGAATCCCATGGTGTCTTCGGTCCTTCCAATGGTGAACGGCACTGTTGTGCTACGAGTAATCGTCGGTCATGGGGTGGTGAGACTTCAAGTTCAGATGCGCTTTTGTTACCCCAATGGTGGTGTTCTATCTCACGGACTGACCTGTGAGGTGTGCTTCGGTCCCAACAACGAGGCCTGGGCGTGCTTGGGGGGCCTCGGAACCTCTTGTGAGTGGGCAGAAGGTCCCTGCCGACCGGGCGTCGTGTGACTCGTTCGACTACGATTGAGGTGTGACCGGGACCAAGCTCCCGCAAGCGCGGGTGTGGGGTCCGGCATGATTGTTTCTGTCAATCGGGGACGCAGATGCGGCCTCGACAATTCAAAATGCCTCAGGAGGCAAAATGTCCGTGACCGAACAGGACGTTCGTGCGGCGGCTCCGGCCAACGCTCCCGAAGATGTCATCAAGTGGGTTGCTGAAATCGCTGAGCTGACCACCCCTGACGCCGTTGAGTTCTGCGACGGTTCCCAGGAGGAGTGGGATCGCCTGACCTCGCAGATGGTCGAGAGTGGCATGTTCACCAAGCTCAACGAGGAGAAGCGCCCCAACTCCTTCCTCGCTCGCTCCAAGCCGTCCGACGTTGCGCGTGTTGAGTCCCGTA
>ERZ772979.920-NODE-920-length-18650-cov-66.615380_pt1 | contig 18650 bp, 14 predicted proteins | sample MGYA00511130_ERZ772979 | MGnify/ENA primary metagenome ERZ772979 (study PRJEB29015, sample SAMEA2738103) | human oral metagenome | biome: human oral; feature: human-associated habitat; material: saliva | place: China | collected 2186 ... | reverse complement strand
TTACCGTACCAGCCCTGAGTCTTCGTGCCGGGCTCTTTGCCGTCGCCTCCCTTGGCGCCGAAGAACACGTACCCGCCGCGAACGGGGATCTTCCCCTTATTCTCGTGGGAGCCGCCGTACAGGGTGATGGGCGAGTCCGAGGGAAGCGCCTTGTCCGTCTTGAGCGTCAGGGGAACGGGGAGTCCCTTAATGTCCTCAATGACGGGCAGCGCGTCCGAAACTAGCAGGTGGCCGCCGGTCACGGCGTTGGTGACGACTGCTTCCTTGCCTCCGCGCTTATTCGACGACACCAGCCGGTGCAGCCAGGGGAGCAGCACCGTCCCGCGCAGGAAGTCCAAGGAGCGGATTTCGTTCGAGAAGGGGACCTCGTAGGACACGATCGGCGAGTTGAGCGTGAGGTCGAGGATCAGGTGGTGCCCGCCGCTGTGCGTAGCTGCGGAACCGTCGACGGCCCCGACCTGGTGTTGTGTGCCGCCCTGCCGTGGGGCTGGGAGCGCGTTGACAACCTCTGGCTTGAGAGACTGTGCCAGCTTCTTGAGGCTCGTCCTCAGCTCCTGCGCGCGTGACGAAGCGAAAGCGACGATCTCGGATGTGGACTGCCCGGCTCGCGCCTCAACCTCGTGGTTGGTCACGAGGACCGTGCACTCGCCGTCGCCTCCGCTGCGGCCTGAGCCGATGCCTCGGACCATGAGGCCTGCGATACCCAGGAGGAAGTGCGCGGCCTCGATCGTCGCTTGATCGGAGAGCTCAGCCCCGGCCTCGTCGATGAGGGTGAACGTGCCCGTGAGGATGCCGGCCGCTGCGCGCTCCGTGAAGCGTAGGAACTGGTCGCGCGCCGTCCCCGTGGTCGGGTCGATGGACAGGGACACCGTGTCGTGGACCGGGATCGACGAGGCCGGGGTCGCGTCCGAGAAGAGAACGTGACGCGGGTGGGGGGTTGAGCCCGGCTCGCTGTCGGGGTCCTGGCCGAAGAGCCACAGGGCAAAGCTGGTCCACGTCCCGTCCTTCTGTCCGTCGAGGGCCTTCGCCGCCAGCATCGCCTGCTCGCGCAGGACACCCGTGATGACCGTGCCGCGCACGACCGGGTGGTCGCCGCAACGCTCGATTGTTGAGTGTGTGCGTCCCGCGTGGCCCACGCCCGTGGACACGCCCCAGTCGGACGTGAACACGATGGTCACGTGGCCGCTCGCACTCGGAGAAGTGGTTGGTGAATCGGTGGTCACTTGGCACCTCCTGCGGTGGAATCGACTGCTGTTTGCTGGGAGCCGACACAGTCGGCGTCCCCGCGAATCCGTGAAGCGAGGTAGCCGTCGGGCAAGTTCTCGGACAGGTCGATCAGGTCCAGGAGCCACTTGATCTGCTCGAGAGAATCACCAGTTCCAGCGGAGTCCGACGGATGAGGTGGAAGATGCTCCAACTGTTTCGCGAGGAGTCCAGCACGGGGGGCATTCTGTAGCGCGTCGTCCCACTCTGTTACGGCCTTCTCGGCATCGCCTTCCGCGAGGAGCTTCACGATGCGGTTCGCGCGGGCACGCGGGAAAGGATCGCCGGTGGTCTGCGTGGGGTCGTCCGGTTTCTTGCCGTCGAAAGCCGCGACCGCCTGAAGGATGCGCGCCCAGGAGGACAACGGCTGCGACGTCGTCGTCGTGGGTGCTTCCTCGGACGAGGTCGTGGTTGCGTCCCCGATCCGCTCCGGCGCGTAGTGGCCGATCAGGAAGGGGCGCTGCGAGCGGCCCTTGTACTCGTCCAGCGTGTCGTCCGGGTCGAGGACCGTTGCGTCGCGCAGGACGTGGAAGTTGATCGTCGAGCAGGGGACCGTATCCTTCTTCTTGCCGAGCTCCTTTCCTCGCGACACCAGCTCTTCAGCCAGGTCGTAAGCGATATGGAAGGGGAAGTTACGGCCCACGATGGCCACGCCCGCCGAGGCCGTGAGTGGTCCGGGTTTCTTCGCACCCGCGACAACGGCGAGCTGTTTGAGAAGCTCGTCCTTCTCCGTGAGCTCCTCGTAATGGCGGATGTAAGCCTCCGCGAACGGAATCGCGAACTTTCCTTCGACGTAGACGGTGAGGTCGTCGCCTCCGACAAGCACCGGGACAACCGGAGGAGCCTGGCGTCCGTGTGCGTAATCCTCCACGTCCCTCCAGGCAGCAGCTACAGAAGCTTTGACGACTCCGTCGAGGCGATAGTTCACTTCCATGACGAACCACTGGAAAACAGAGGGGGTACTGTCATCGGGGCGGACACGAGGAGCTTCCCTGTCGTCGGAGTGGACACGAGGAGGTTTCTCGCCGCACGGGTTGGGTTCTCTCGGATACGGTGCTTCGGCGAGCTTATCGAGCGTGTTGTTTGTCTCCTTGAATGCCTTGCCGAGGTCGCGCATGATCGCGCCCACCCCGTTACCGTCAATATGGACCACTCCAACTGACGACAGAACGGGGGGAGTGGTCTCCAGGATCGTTTGTGGGTCCTCGGGTGCCTCGCCTTCTAGGACAATTTCCTGCTCTACGACTACCGCCTCCTGAAAGGCCGCTTCCAGGCGTGTCGGGTCACGATAAAGATCAGCCATGGAGGTCTTCAATTGACCTGAGACGTCATCAAGCTGCTTGTAACGTGCAGGCAACGCCCACGCACGCTTGAAGCGCGCTGGAAGAGATAGCTTGTGGTCGGGCTTCGCATCTTCCTTCGTGGCTGTGTACAGGATCGAGTTAAAATCAAGCAAAACCGTAGATTGGGAATCCTTGTCGTCTTCTTGCTTCTCCTGTTTCTTGCGCTTGACGCGTCCCTCGTATGATTCCTTCACTCCGACTGCGCGCGCCGTCGCGCAAATCTTATTCGTGTCTGACTGTGTCAAGGGTGCAACCGCTGGAAGCGCCGATTCATCTGCTCTCTCCAGGAACGGGAACTGCGGGAAGCGTGCCGCCGCCGGTCGGCGGTTCAGCGAGTATTCACTGAAGACTCGGTCGAGTTTTTCGAGGTCCTTCGCTTCGAGGGCACCGGGCGCTGCTGGGACGAAGACTCCCGTGACGTCGAGGCCCGGGGCGTCAGTCAGCGCACGGAGCGTCACCTCTCGGATCAGTCGCTTCGCTAAATCCTTTGGGTCGCCGTCAGCCTCGGTGAAGCGAACAATCACCTTGCCGGACGAGTCAGAAACCCAGAAGGACCTCGGAAGGGTCTTCGTATCAAGGAGTTCTTCTGCTTTATCCTTCACCCACTTGGACAGCAGGGTAATCTCGAAAGACGCACCGATCTGCTCGCGCAGGCGGGGAGATGAGAAGATAAAGGGCTGATTGCTGTTCGTCTGCAGCATGACGAGGTAACTTGTCATGGTCGGTTCCTCCCTACTCTCCGTTGCGCGGGGGAAGTGTCGTCAGGAGTGAATGAATGTCGCTGAGGACACGACCCTGAGCATTGACGATGGTGCTAAATCGCCGCTTTTTAAGGTCCTTCGTTATCTCGGCAGAGTCATCAAGCTTTCCGACGGTAAGCACAATGAGTGCCTGGGAGTCGTCGAGATCGTTAATGGTCTGTGTGAGTTTCTGCTCGGCGCGATTTAGCTTGTTCGCAGTCTCTTGATCGATCTCCTGCCGTCGGCCGTTGTACCAGTTGAGATCGAGTGAAAGGATGACAAGGTCTGCTCTACGAGAGACAGTGGATCGATCCGGGATAATCTCGTTCTTCATCAGCGCAGATCTGTGTAAATCATCTTCAATTCGATCAGAGAAAACCGGGTATCCGAGTAGCTGAATGACACGTTTGGAAAGGCCGTATGACAGGCGCTCGTTGTAGTTTTCAAGCACCTTGTCAGCGATTATTGTTCCAACCGCTGTGACAATGATGGCTCCGGCGATCGTATAGATGAACGGAAATATGAATGCTGTTGCGACTTCACGCCAGGTATTGTTATCGAATTGGCTGAAAAGAAGGATAGTTATGGCGAGAGTCATCGTTAGAGTGATGATGATCCCGATGTAGATGTGCCGTTTCTTGTTCATGAATTCTGCTCTTCCTTGTTGCTTTCCTCTGCATTTTCGGCCGCTTCGTTTGTGCTCCGGTGATAATTTTCCGAATTGGAGGCTGTGTATTCCACAAATGTTGACTTGTAGGATACTTTGCACTCCTGCATTGTTGGAGTGGTCTGCATATGTTGATTCTCAGGTTTTTTGTCCTGTTTTCCCTCGGGAGCGGCTTGTTTTACGGTGTCTTGTGTATCGGTATTGCCGCCTTTTGACTGTGTTGAGTCGTTATCTTGTGCCTCAATCTTTTGGGTCTTAGACGGTTGTTTATCTTGTTTGTCTATGCATGGTGCAAAAATGAAAGCGGCGACAAAGATTGCGATTAGCAGAGCTAGTAACGGAAATAGAAAGTAGCAAGCAATTGTGTGCCAAGTTTGGTTATTGTAGTGGATGAACTCGATGATCGTGATAGCTGTGAAAAAACCGAGGACTATAAGGGTGAGCAAAGAGTGGATACCATATTTATTCATGGGAGCCTCCGAATGGTCTATGCGGCCACAGCGTCTATGACGCCCATGCCGAAGCTCGTGTGTGAGCCGACGTTCGTGTATGCGGACAGGGCCATCAGGCGCGAGAAGACGCGGGTCGCTTCGGCGCCCTCGACGCCGCTGATACGCAGGTGGCCCTCGTGGGCCGGGATCCGACGCGAACTCAAGCGGCCCTGGCCCGCGTTGCGCGGCATCGCCAGCGACACCATGGACGCGCGCGTGAAATCCTGCGTCGCCAGCACCCTCGCCATAGCATCCCGGTCAATGCGTGGAGGAGCGAGCCTCCGATTCCACGCCCACCAGCGCTGCTGCAAACTCGTCGCAATCGTCGCAGGAGACAAGCTCGGCACATGATTCCCCTTCGACGAAAACGTCGTCGGAGTCACCAGGCGTATCTCCCACGTAGTGTCCTGATCGCGCTCGGCCAACTCCTCCCACGACGCCTGGTTAACGATCTGACCCTCAGTCGCAACCAGCACCGTGTCATCCTCGGTTCCCGCACCGAGACGCATGACGCCACCCCACGCCAGCCACGCGTCAAGCGTGTCGACCAGGCGATCGTCCAAGAAGCGCACCTCGACCCCGAACCTGGACTCCGAACGACTCAACTCTCCGAGCGAATACGGCTTCACACCACCCGCCCCATGCAGTGGTCGATGCGCCAGCGTCGGAAACCGCGCCGCCCTCGCTGGGCTGACCCCCGGCGGTAGGTCCAGCACCGCCGACAGGGCAGCATGCAGTCGCCTCGGCGTGGCTGGCACCCCCTCGGGCGCGTCAAAGCTCACGTAAACGGATGCTGGCATCGCTGCCTCCCATCACTCGGGTGTGACTGCCGTCTCTGACCGTATCACATGTCTGATGATGGGTCACAGTGGAACTGTCAAGATGAATGTCCATGTGTAATGACACCGGTAGAAACAAGTAAAATAGTGGAGTGTGCAGTGTAAGCATGATGAGATATTTCAGAATGCGCCAAAGTGTCAAGCCAATTGTGTGATGCCTGGGTCCGAACGTCGGCACGAATTGCAAGATCGGTAGTTGAGTGTCAAGGCTTGATCGCCCCTCATGAGGCGCACCGGTCGCGCCTGTGAATTCGGGGCTTGCTCACATCTGATCGGCTTCCGACAGTCGGACATTCCCGCCCAATCCTGAGAAGGTCAAGACTTCTTAAAATGTGAAACCCTCTATGAGGTTTGTCAGCAACCTTGGAATCATTGTTGGATGACGCGCTGTCTGGACTGACCAGGGGCCGCGTCTCCGTTAGCACAGCAGCACAGAAACGAGGAACTCTGATGCATCAACGCTCATGGAAGGCCCTCATCGCGGGAGGGGCCGCCCTCACAGTCGGCCTGACCCTCACCGCGTTCGGGGCCCCCACCCACGCGGAAGGCGTCGCAGGAATCACCTCCGAGGCGCGCGCCCAGGACGAGGTCATGAACTACGCGGTCAACCTGCCCGCCACCGCCTCGCGCTACGACTTCAACGCGGCAGTATCCAAGGCCTCGGAAAATGGCGTGGTCCTAGCCCAGTACCCCGAATTCAACTCCTTCTTCGTCCAATCCGTGAAAGCCGCATACGCGCCCGACCTCGGCAAGAGCCTCGTGGCCGGCGGCATCTCCTACGACTCCATCGGCCCCACCCGCTTTAAGACCGTCACCGGCGACGAGGTGCGCACCGAACAGCCCACGAAGACCGATTCCGAAGAAGCGGCCGTCAACGAAGCCGCAGCCGTCCACGACACCGGCCTGTCCGCCGACTCCCAGCTCAACGACTTCATCCCTGACGAGGGCGACGCCAACGCCTGGGGCCTGGCCGCCATCGGCGCGGTCGACGCCCAGCAGGTTGACGTGCCCCGCGAAAAGGTCACAGTCGCCGTCATGGACACCGGCATCGACCCCGACCACCAGGACCTGAAAGACCGCATCGACGCCTCCCGCTCCGTCGGCTGCCAGGTCAACGGCATCCCCAACCAGGACCCCGCCGCCTGGAAGGATGACCACTACCACGGCACGCACGTCGCCGGCACCATCGCTGCCTCCCACAACGCCTACGGCGTCGACGGCGTCGCCCCCGACGCGACCCTCATCGCCATCAAGACCTCCAACAAGGCCGGCTCCTTCTACCCCGAATACGTCGCCTGCGCCTTCGACTGGGCGGCCGAACACGACGTCGACGTGTCCAACTCCAGCTACTACATGGACCCCTACGCCTTCTGGATGCCCAACGAAGCCTCCCAGGCCGCGGGCCTCGAAGCAGCCTCGCGCGCGGTGCGCTACTCGAAGGAACACGGCGTCGTTAACTTCGCCGCCGAAGGCAACTCGAACGACGACCACGACAACCCGACGACCGACAACGAATCCCCCAACGACGTTGACGGCGCGGCCGTCGAGCGTAACGTCGCGGGCGGCATCGACGTGCCCGCCATGCTGAACGATTCCGTCCTGTCCGTCTCCGCCCTCAAGCTGCCCACCGGTACCGACCCGGCCACCGCCACACTCGAGCGCGCCGGCTTCTCCAACTACGGCAAGAACTCGGTCGACGTGGCGGCCCCCGGCCAGCGCATCTGGTCTGACCTGCCGACCTGGGAGAAGGAGCCGCCCTTCGGTTACCTGTCGGGCACGTCCATGGCATCCCCGCACGCCGCGGGCGTCGCCGCGCTGATCAAGGAGATCCATCCCGACTACACGGTCGACGAGGTGAGCGCCCTGATGAAGAAGCAGGCTGGCTACACCTTCAACCGCCTCGCCGAACCCACGGACGGCAAGGAATACCGCGGCGCCGGCCTGGTCAACGCTCTGGCTGCAGTCCTACAGGATCAGCCCCAGCCGATCCTCGGCAGCGTCGAGTACTCCTTCGACGGCGGCACCGACTGGCGTCCCCTGGCTGACGCGCACGTCGGCGGTACCATCTGGGTGCGCGCCACCGTCACTGGCCCCGTCACTAAGGCCACCCTGCAAGTCATGGACAAGGATCCCGTCACGGTCGAAGGCACCGGTGACTTCACTGGCAACCAGGTTGTTCTGCTCGCCGGCCCCTACGACACGGCCTCGCTGATCGGAGAGAATCCACTCTCCTCCGTCACCGTCAGCGCCGAAGGTCGCAACATGGATCCGCGCGCGGATGACGACGTGACTGACTCCGTCCACTTCCACGTCGACGAGTCAGTCCACGAAGGCGGCGCCTGGGTTAACGACGCTGCCGGCTGGAAGTACTGCTACGCGGATAGTACTTGCGCGAAGAACGGCCCCCTTGTCATCGGCGAGGACACCTACTACTTCGATGCCAACGGCCTCATGGTCACCGGCTGGGCCTTCTACAACGACGCCTGGCACTGGATGAGTGCCTCCGGTCGCGCCGCCACCGGGTGGGTCAACGACCGTGGCGCCTGGTACTTCCTCAATGACTCCGGTCAGATGGTGACCGGCTGGACCCAGGTGAATGGCTCCTGGTTCTACCTGACGGACTCCGGCAAGATGGCGTCGGGCTGGACCAAGATCGGCGGCTTCTGGTACTACCTGCAGGATTCCGGCGCGATGGCGACCGGCTGGGTCAAGGACGGTCGCACCTGGTACTACCTGAACGAGTCCGGTCAGATGGTGACCGGTCGCGTCCAGATCGACGGCACGTGGTACACCTTCGGCTCCTCGGGTGCGTTGCGCCCCTGAGCCTCGATTAACGAGGCCGTGGCCCCCTCCCCGGTTACGCGTCCTCGCGCTCGACTGAGAGCTTGATAAAGCGGGCGGGTCCGAACGCATTGTTCGGACCCGCCCCGTCGTCTCTCACAGGTCCCGGGAGAGATCCGGGCGCGCCCCCACGGTGCCCCCGGGGTGCGATGGTTGCTCAACTCAGCGAATCGAAGAGAACCTGCAGGCCCTCACCCATGGTCGGGTGCGCGACGGGCAGGAAGCGTAGCTGCTCGTAGGTCAGGCCTCCGGCCATCGCGACCTGCACGGCTGTGATGACCTCGGAGACGTTCGGGCCGATCAGCGTGGCGCCCAGAATCTGATGCGTCTTCGCGTCGACGACTCCCTTCCAGAAGCCCTTGCCCGCGTAGCGCAGCGTCTTAGCGCGCGGGATCGCGGCCGTAGGGACCTTCGCGACCAGGACGTCCAGGCCGGCCTCGTGGGCCTCGCTCTCGGACAGGCCGATACGCGCCAGCTCCGGAGTAGTGAACACAGCGTAGGGGATCGTACGACCCTTCGTGGTGGTCGTCGGATCGTCCAGTGATGCGCCGGTCAGCTGCGCGCGAATGATGCGGAAGTCCGACCAGGACGCATGCGTGAACATGGGGGTGCCCGCGCAGTCGCCGGCCGCCCACACGCCCTCCGCGGAGGTGCGCAGGTGCTCATCGACTGCGACGAAACCGCGATCGGTCAGCTCAACCCCGGCCTCGTCCAAGCCGATGCCATCCGTGTTGGGCACGCGACCCGCGGCCACCAGGACCGCCTCGGCGGACGCCGTCGAGCCATCGGACAGCGTCAGCGTCGCCCAGTCGCCCTCGCGCGAAGCCGACTGGGCGCGGCCCCGCACGATCCGCACGCCGGCGGACGTGAGGCCCGCCTCGACGACGCGGGCGGCGTCCTCATCCTCGCGCGGCAGCACGTGATCGCCCGACGAGATGAGCGTGACGTCCACGCCGAAAGTCGCCATCATCGACGCGAACTCCACGCCGATGTAGCTGGCGCCGATGATCGCCAGGGACGAGGGGAGCTCCTCCAGGCGCAGGATCTCCTCGTTCGTCCATGCGCCGGACTCCCACAGGCCGGGGATCGCGGGACGCGCGGGGCGTGAGCCCAGGTTGATGAGGACGCGCTCGCCGCGGATCGTGCGCTCGCCGCCCTCCTCCAGGGTGACTGTCACCGTGCGCTCGCCCGTGAAGCGGGCCTCGCCGCGGATGAAGTCCAGGCCCAGGGCCGCGAACATCTTCTCGTGCGCGGCCACCATGGCGCCGACGATGCCCTCCTTGTGGGCGCGGAGCTTAGACAGGTCCACGCGCGCGCCCTGCGTACCGACGATGCCGAACGACGCGTCCGTGCGCGCGTCGCTCAGGCGACGAGCCGAATTCACCAGGGACTTCGTGGGGATGCAGGCCACGTTAATGCAGGTCCCGCCAACGAAGCGGCGCTCCACCATGGCGACCTTCCAGCCGGCCTTCGCGCGCTCCATCGCCAGAGACTTCCCGGCCTTGCCGCCGCCAACAACCAGCAGGTCGACGGTCTCGATTGCGTTCGTGGACATGGTTCTCCTTGAGTTTGTGAGGTGATGCTATCTAGAACGAATGAACGCCCGTTCTATTCCACAGGGTGAACAGTGCGCGCGTGTTGCTTCTCACCCAGAGAAGGTGTGGTAGCTGTCGATTGGCTGTTGTATAGGAGCGGTGTGTCATAGTGTGGTCCTGCCGTTCGTTGAAAGTGCCTCCGGCATGCTTGAATAGAACCATGAGGGCTCTAGATATTGGTGATTTCAAAGAGGACGTGGGTGCCGCGCTCGCGCGGGCCTCATCCGGGGAAGTCGTCACGCTCACTGAGGAAGGCCAGCCCGTCGCCGAGCTGGGTCCCGTGCGCATGTCGACCTACCAGCAGCTGCGCGACTTGGGTCTCGAGCGCCCCGCCATGGCGGACCTCGATACTTATCAGATGCCGTCCAAGAACCTTCCTGACGGGAGAGGCATCGTCGGTAAACTGCAGGACTGACGACGTTTGTCACCACGCTCCATGTGCTACCATGTAGCACATGGAGACTGTTGGTATTCGCGAACTGCGTCAAAACGCTTCCCAGGTGGTCGCCAAGGTTGCCGCCGGCGAGGTCATCACCATCACTGATCGCGGCCGCCCGGTCGCGCAGATGAGTCCCCTTGCGAGCTCATCGATCGAGCGCCTCCGCGAGCGCGGGTTGATAACCCCCGCCACTCGGAGCTTTGAGGAGTACTGCGCGTCGACGAAGCCGACGACAGGGCCTCCGCTCAGTCCGGTTCTCCAGCAACTGCGCGACGAAGAACGCTACTAATGGCTCTGTACTTCGACACGTCGGCGCTGGTCAAGCTCATCATCCCCGAGGAGGGGATGGAGGCGCTCGAGACGTTCATCAATCGGGCCGACTGCGGCTTGTGGACCAGTGAACTGTCGCGCACGGAGCTGATGCGCGCGTGCGTGCGCCGGGGGGCGGATGCTTCGCAGGTGCGCCAGCTTCTGTGGAGTTTTTCCACGCTGACCTTCGACACTGAGATGTTCGACCTGGCGGGGCGGCTCCTGCCCGTGGAGCTGCGCAGTCTCGACGCGTTGCACCTGGCCGCCGCGCTGTCGATTGGTCGCGATCTTCAAGCCATCGTCACCTACGACAGGCGCATGGCGGACGCGGCGCGCAAGAGCGGAATCCCCGTCGAGTCGCCGTGCTGACTCGCTTCCGCCTCCGAGTGAGGCTCCGCGTGCCCGCGCGCACTGTCCGCTAGCTCCGCCGCTTGGCGCGGTTCGTGGGCTGCGCGTGCAGCGGGTCCTCGGGCCACGGGTGCTTGGGGTAGCGCCCGCGTAGCTGCGCGCGCACGTCCCGGTAGGGTCCCGCCCAAAACGACGTCAGGTCGGAGGTGACCGCAGCGGGCCTGCCCGCCGGGTCCGTCAGGTGCAGCACCAGGGGCACGCGCCCGTCCACGAGCCGGGGCGTGTCCGTCCACCCGAAGGCCTGCTGGACGCGCAGGGTGAGCACCGGGTGCGGCCCGCTCCAGTCGATCGCTCGCGTGCCCCCGGATGGAATCGGGAGCTTCTCGGGCGCCAGCTCGTCCAGGCGAGCCGCCGCCGGCCACGGCAGCATCGAGCGCAGCGCGTCGAGCATCGACACCGTCGACAGGGGAGCTCCTGACGCGAGGCGCCGCCCCCACGGTGCCAGCCACTGGCGCGCGCTGCCCGCCAGGGCCTGGTCCGACACGTCCGGCCAGGGTGCGCCGAGCGCCTCGTGCAGCGCGCGCATGCGTTCACGCAGGGACGAGGCCTCCTTGCCCCAGCCGAGCTCGCCGAGCCCGCGCGCGGCCAGGTGATCGGCCACCAGCGCGGTCGCCTCCTCCCCGCTCAGGGCGTGCGCGGGGGAGGAGGACAGGGGGATCGCTCCGAGGGTGCGCGTGCGGGTCGCGCGCAGCACGCCCTTGTCGATCGACGCGTCCGTGCGGGTCGCCAGCAGCGCAGCGCCCGCCGCCAGCGCGTCCTCCTCGGATAGTGGCACGGCCGCGAGGATGCGCGCGTGGCGCGAAGCCGGGGCACGGTCGATGGATGCGACCGCCAGCCACTCCTGGCCCTCCAGGGCAGAGCCGTCGGGCAGCTCGGCGCCCACGCCCCCGGCGAGGATGTACGCGGACGAGGCCGGGCGACGCCGCGCGATCCACTGCGGGTAGGCGAGCGCGCAGGTCAGGGCCAATTCGTCCTCGCGGGTGCGCGCGCCCGGTCGCCTCTCCGGGGAGCCGCCCGCACTGCGCGCGATGCCGCGCGGCGCGTCGGGGGCGTCGGCGCCGGGCAGGTCGAGCCCCGCCGACTCGTTGTCCGTCAGCCTGGACGCAAGGCGCGTCAGGCGCGCCTCCGTCTCCGTGATCCGGGCCGCCTGGGCGCGGCCGAGGCCCGCGTCCCCGCCGCGCCCGAGCCTGCGCTCAACGCCGCCCAGGTCGGCGCCCGGCGCGCGCACGTCCTCCGACAGGAGGGCCACGAAGCGCGCCGCCTTCGCCGCCCCCAGGATCGAGCTCGCCGCCAGGAGGGCCCTGCCGAGCGGCGGGTCCAACGGCAGCGCCGCCAGGGTGCGGCCGAGCGCGGTGGCTGCCCCGGCCTCGTCGATGGCCCCCAGGGAGGACAAACGCTCCCCGGCGGCCTCCCACGTGCCCGCGGGTGGAGCGTCGAGCAGGGCGAGCTCCTCCACCGGCGTGCCCCAGGCGGCGACCTGGAGGCGCGCGTCCGTCAGGTCCTGCGTGGCGATTCCCGGCGCGGACTGCGCGGGCCTGCGCGCCACGTCGACCGAATCCATGACGCGCACGGCGACGCCCGGGCCGGTGCGTGCAGCGCGGCCCGCACGCTGCTCCAAGCGCGCGAGCGAAGCGGGGACCGTCACCAGTGAAGACAACGAGCGCCCCGCGTCGAAGCGCGGCTCGCGCGCCAGCCCCGCGTCCACCACGACGGACACGCCCGGAACCGTCAGCGAGGACTCCGCAACGGACGTGGAGAGGATGACGCGGCGACCGCTCGCAGGGGTCAGCGCCCGGTCCTGCTCGGCAGCGCTCAGCTGACCGTGCAGCGTCAACACGTCCACTCCGGGCAGGCTCAGCGCCCGACGCACGGCCTCGATCTCGCCCACGCCCGGCAGGAACACGAGGAGCGACCCCTTAGTGGACGCGACCGTCTCCTCGACCGTGCGCGCCACGTGCGCCAAGAACTCGCGGCGCACACCCACGCGATCGTTCCCGATCGCCCCCACGGCCTCCACGCCGCGCGGCGGGGGAGCGTAACGCAGCTCCAGAGGGTGATAATCGCCCGGAATATCAACGAGCGCAGGTTCCTCGCCCGTCGCCTCGCGCAGCCAGGAAACCGTGCGCGAGGCCTCCAGCGTCGCCGACGTCAGGGCGATGAACAGGTCCTCGCGCAGCGCCGCACGCGCATCCAAGGCGAAGGCCAGAGCCAGATCCGTTTCCAGGTCGCGCTCGTGGAACTCGTCGATGATGATCCCCGCCACGCCCGGCAGCTCCGGGTCGCGCTGCAGGCGGCGCAGCGCCACGCCCGGCGTCACCATCTCCACGCGCGTGCGCCCACTCACCCGCGAATCCCCGCGCACCGAGTAACCGACCTGTCCCCCCACCTCCTCGCCCAGCAGACGAGCGATCCGGCGGGCGGCGGCCCGCGCGGCCACCCGGCGCGGCTGGGTGACGAGCATCCGCCCGGCCGAGGCCTCGTACCCCGCCAGCGCGACCGCGACGGCGGGCGGCAGCAGCGTCGTCTTGCCCGTGCCCGGGGGAGCGGTCACCACGGCGCACGCACCCGGGCGCGCCGCCGCCGCAATATCGGCCAGCGCACGCGTCACCGGCAGCTGCGGCGGGTGTGAAACGAGTTCTTCGAGGGTGGGCATGGCTCAATATTCCAGGAGGGAGAGATACTGTGGGCGTGCTTTCATTGCGTGAAGCTGCCGTTTTTTCGCAGCATTTCAACGTCATACCCGGCTTCTGCCTCTGCGACCCACGCATCAATCTGTTCGTCGCTGACAGCTTCCCCGTGAATGGCCTGTTTGTTCATAGACACAGGCTAATACGAAGGTGATGAGGCTGAGGAAGATGGGGCGGCAGAGTAGAATAAAAGCAGTATGACTACGGAGAACACAGCGCCGACGCTCGCGGCGGCCACCCTCGCACACACCACGGGGCGCGTCACGATCCCCGCAGACATGGACCCGATCACGGTCCTCGGCGTCGCAGACCAGGTTCTGCGCGCCCTCGAACGGGGCTTCCCGCACGTCCGCTTCCTCGTGACCGGGCGCGACATCTCCCTGGCGGGCACCCAGGCGGACATCGACGTGGCCGTCGGCCTCCTCGAAGAACTCATCGGCATGGCCAGGCGCGGCACCGCCCTGGACGCCACCGCCGTCGAACAGGCCATCGGCCTGCTCGGGCGCCTCACATCCGGCGAGGCCCCCACGGAAGAAATCCTCTCCGCGCGCGGCCGCTCCATCCGCCCCAAGACCCCCGGGCAGAAGGCCTACACGGACGCCATCGACCGCGCCACCGTCGTCTTCGGCATCGGCCCCGCGGGCACCGGCAAGACCTACCTGGCGATGGCCCAGGCCGTGCGCCGCCTCCTGTCCGGCGAGGTCCGCCGCATCGTCCTGACCCGCCCCGCCGTCGAGGCGGGGGAGAACCTCGGCTTCCTGCCCGGCTCCCTCACCGACAAGATCGACCCCTACCTGCGTCCCCTCTACGACGCCCTGGGCGACATGCTCGACCCCGAGGCCCTGCCCAAGCTCATGGCCGCCGGCACTATCGAAGTTGCGCCCCTGGCCTACATGCGCGGACGCACCCTCAACGACTCCTTCATCATCCTCGACGAGGCCCAAAACACTACGGTCGGCCAGATGAAAATGTTCCTCACCCGCCTGGGTTTTGGCTCCAAGGTCGTCGTCACCGGCGACGCCTCCCAGGTCGACCTGCCCGGCAGCCAGACCTCCGGCCTCGCCGTCGTCGAAAACATCCTCGGCGACATCGACGACATCGAATTCTGTCGCCTGACCAGCGCCGACGTCGTGCGCCACGAACTCGTGGGCGCCATCATCGACGCCTACCAGCGCTACGACGACCGTAACGCCGCGCGCCGCGCGCGCACCCGCAGCCACAACACCGCACGCAGGGAGTACACGTCATGACCGAGGTCATCAACGAGACCGACTACGAGATCAACGAAGCCGAGTTTTCCGCACTGGCCGACTACGTGCTCGACCAGATGCACGTCAGCTCCGACGCGGAAGTGAACATCATCTTCATCGAGCCCGAGCCGATGGAAGACCTCCACGTGCGCTGGCTCGACCTGCCCGGCCCGACCGACGTCATGAGCTTCCCCATGGATGAGCTGCGCCCCGGCACCGCCGACCGCCCCACGCCCCCCGGCATGCTCGGCGACATCTGCATCTGCCCGCAGGTCGCCGCCCGCCAGGCCGCAGAATCCGGCCACAGCGCCGCCGAGGAAATGCTCCTCCTGGCCACGCACGGCATGCTGCACCTGCTCGGCTACGACCACGCGACCGACCCCGAGCGCGAAGTCATGTTCGCGCTCCAGCGCAAGCTCCTGCTCACCTTCCTGGCCACCCGATGACCCTCACGCTTCCCCTGGAGGCGTCCCCGGCCTCGCCGATCCTGGACGTGCCCTCGATCGCCCTGCTGGTCCTAGCGCTCATCTCCCTGGCCTTCGCCTCGCTCGCCCAGTGCGTCGAACAGGCCATTCAGCGCCTGACCCTGGCCGGCGTCGAAGACCTGATCGAGGAGGAACGGCGCAACGCGCGCCTCCTGTACGGCCTCGTCGAACGCCGCCGCCGCACGCTCCTGTCGCTGCGCGCGTTCCGTACCTTCTGGCAGGTCGTCTACGCCGTCATGGGCACGATCGTCCTGGTCGCCACACGCCTGCCGTGGTGGGCCGTCGCCCTCATCGCCGTCAGCGTTATCGCGGCCCTGCAACTCCTCTTCGTCTCCTTCCTGCCCGCCCAATGGGGCGCGCGTAACCCCGAGGGCATCGCTCTGGCGGGCAGCCGCTTCGCCGACCGGCTGGCACAGATAAGCCACCTGGCCGACCCGATCCTGAAGCGGCTACGCTCCTCGCGCCCCACCCCCGAACCCACCGAGGCGCAGGTGCGCGCCGAACTCATCTCCGACCTGCGCGAGATCGTCGACGAGGTCGGCGAACCCGAAAGCTTCGAGGAAGAGGACCGCGACATGGTCCGCTCCGTCCTCGACCTGGGGCACACCCTCGTGCGCGAGGTCATGGTGCCGCGCACCGACATGGTGACCATCGACGCGGACACCCCCGCCCCCTCCGCGCTGCGCCTGTTCGTGCGCTCCGGCTTCTCGCGCGTGCCCGTCGTCGGCGACGACGTGGACGACATCCGCGGCATCCTGTTCTTCAAAGACCTGGTCTCCCGCTGGGAGGCCACCGGCGGGCAGCTGGACCTGCGCGCCGAGCAGATGATGCGCCCCGCCGAGTTCGCCGTCGAAATGAAGCCCGCGGACGACATGCTGCGCCAGATGCAGGCCGAACGCTTCCACATGGCCATCGTCATCGACGAATACGGTGGCGTCGCGGGCCTGGTCACCCTCGAGGACATCCTCGAGGAGGTCGTCGGTGAACTCACCGACGAGCACGACCGCCACTCGATCGAGCCCGAGGAAACAGAGCCGGGCGTCTGGCGCGTCCCCTCGCGCTACCCGATCTCCGAGCTGGGCGAGCTCCTCGGCCGCGAGATCGAGGACGAGGACGTCGACTCCGTCGGCGGCCTGCTCGCCAAGGCCATCGGCAAGGTTCCGCTGCCCGGCGCGACCGGTACACTCGCCGGCGTGCTCATGACGGCTCAAGAGTCGCGGGGGCGCCGCCGCCAAGTCTCCACGATCCTGTGCCGCCTCGACCCCGACTCTGCGCTCATCACCGACCCAACCCCCGCCGACGACAAGGACAACTGACATGCGATTCCCCTCCGACGACGAACTCATGGCCGGCCCCAACGCCCTCGGGGACGCGCGCATCGAGGTGGCATCCGACGCCGCCGACCCGGAAGCCGACGCTCGCGCCCAGATCGAGGCCGGCCTCGGCGAAACCTCGGACGAGGCCGGGGCTGAGGCTGGCGACGACGACTCTGAGGAATCCGACGACTCTGAGGCGGACGAGGACTACGACGACCTCGAGGGCCTGGAGGATGAGGAAGACGCCGACCTCGACGCCTTCGAGGCGCTGACCTCGCTGGCATCCCTGCGCGAGGACGCGGCCGCGACCATCGAAATCCCGGACTTCCCCGAGGACTTCCGCGCCGGCTTCGTCTCCATCGTCGGGCGCCCCAACGTCGGCAAGTCGACCCTGACGAACGCGCTGGTCGGACGCAAGATCGCGATCACGTCTGGGCGCCCCGAGACGACGCGACACAACATCCGCGGCATCGTGCACGGCGAGGGCTACCAGCTGGTCCTCGTGGATACACCCGGATACCACCGGCCGCGCACGCTGCTCGGTAAGCGCCTCAACGACATGGTGCGCGAGGCCCTCTCCGAGGTCGACGTCGTGCTCTTCTGCCTGCCCGCCGACCAGCGTATCGGCCCCGGCGACCAGTTCATCGCCCGCGAACTGCGCGGCGTCAAGCGGCCCATCATCGCGGTGGCCACCAAGTGCGACGCCGTGCCGCGCGAGCGCGTCATGAAGCACCTGCTCTCCATCGAGAAGCTAGGGGAGTGGGCCGCCATCGTCCCCGTCTCCTCCGTGGAGGGTAAGGGCATCGACCACCTGCGCGAGGTGCTCGCGCAGACGGTGCCGCTCTCGCCGCCGCTCTACCCCGACGGCGACGTCACCGACGAGTCCCGCGACACCCTCATCGCCGAGTTCATCCGCGAGGCCGCCCTGGAGGGCGTGCGCGACGAGCTGCCGCACTCCCTGGCCGTCCAGGTCGAGGAGATCATCGAGAGGCCGCGCCGCGAGGGCGACGACCGCCCGCCCATGCTCGACATTCACGTGAACGTCTACGTCGAGCGCGACTCCCAAAAGGCCATCATTATCGGCCGCAAGGGCTCGCGCCTCAAGCAGATCGGCACCCAGGCGCGCGCACACATCGAGGAGCTGCTGGGCCGACGCGTCTACCTGGACCTGCACGTGCGCACCGCCAAGGACTGGCAGTCCGACCCGAAGATGCTGGGCCGGTTGGGCTTCTGACATGCCCAGCGTCATCCGCGTGCGCGGCGCCCGCGTCCACAACTTGAAGAACGTGGACGTTGACGTTCCCCTGAACGAATTCGTCGCGGTCGCGGGCGTGTCCGGGTCGGGCAAATCCTCCCTGGCCCTGGGCACGCTCTACGCGGAGGGATCACGGCGTTACCTGGAGTCCCTGGCGACCTACACGCGCCGACGCATCTCCCAGGCTGCCAAGGCCTCGGTCGACGAGGTTGCGCACGTGCCCGCCGCGCTCGCGCTGCGCCAGCGCCCGGGCGTTCCCGACGTGCGCTCCACCTTCGGCACGGCGACGGAGCTTCTCAACCACCTGCGCCTCCTGTTTTCGCGCGCGGGCTCCTACCTGTGCCCGAACGGGCACCGCGTCCCGCCCTCGCTGGGCGTGGCCCTAGAAGTGCCTCTCACGTGCCCGCAATGCGGGGAGTCCTTCTTCGGGCTCGGCGCGGAGGAGATGGCCTTCAACTCGGGCGGCGCGTGCCCCGTGTGCGAGGGGACGGGCGTCCAACGCGTCGTCAACCGAGCGTCCCTCGTGCCCGACCAGTCCCTCACTATTGACGAGGGCGCGGTTTCCCCGTGGGGCTCTCTCATGTGGAAGCTCATGAAGGACGTCGCCCGTGAAATGGGTGTGCGCACTTTCGTGCCCTTCCGGGACCTGAGCGATGCGGAGAAGGCGATCGTCTACGAGGGGCCCGCCGAAAAACGCCACATCGTCGTCGCCACCAAGACCG
>ERZ772979.919-NODE-919-length-18651-cov-3.560067_pt1 | contig 18651 bp, 16 predicted proteins | sample MGYA00511130_ERZ772979 | MGnify/ENA primary metagenome ERZ772979 (study PRJEB29015, sample SAMEA2738103) | human oral metagenome | biome: human oral; feature: human-associated habitat; material: saliva | place: China | collected 2186 ... | reverse complement strand
GACTCGCATTTGCGAGGCTGCTTGCGTCCTCCGCTACTTACAGGGAAGTCATATAAAAATATACTAATTTTTTAATTATTTAGTAGCTGTTTCTGAAACAACTTCAAGTTGGTATAAAGCAGATTTAGAATCTTTATTACCAATTTCAGAGTTCATGAATTTCACACGTTTGTTCACGGCAGTTACAGAATCACCAATTAAAGTTGGGAAGATGAACGCTTGATCGTGAACATATTTTTGCCATTCTTTGTAGAATTCTACATTCTTAGCTTCATCAAATGCTTCTGTTGAACTGATTTTAGCGATTAAATCATTAGCTTCAGCACTTACAAAACGAGCAAAGTTGAACTTAGCTGTTTCTCCGAATAAACCAGCAGGGTTTGGATCATAACCAGTTCCCCATCCACCAGCGAACATATCGATTTCAGGATCATCTGCTTGAACTTTTTCATAGAATACATTTGATTCAAGAGTACGGCCAGTGTAAAGTTTTACATCTAAACCAATTTCTTTCCACCATAATAGATATTGTTGGATTAATGATTCGTTTGCATCATCACGAGTACGAGCTGCAAAGTTAATTGATAATTTAGAACCATCTTTGTTTTCACGTAATCCATCGCCATCAGTATCTTTATAACCAGCTTCATCTAACATTTGTTTAGCTTTTTCTGGGTTATAATCAAATCCTTCTTGGTTTGGATTGTAAATATCTTTGAAGAATGGGATGATAATTGAGTTTGTTCCACGTTGTAAACCATGATACATGCTTTCACCAGCTGCATTGATATCTAAAGCATAAGCCAATGCTTGACGTAAAACTGGATCTTTCATTTTAGCATTTGGATCCATTACGTTTTTGCCTTGTTCTTTATCGTATTTACCTAAGTGGAATGCAACATATTCATATTGAGAAGCAAATGAACTAATGAATGAAACATTTGTTAAATCTTTGTATGCTTCATATTGAGCACTTGGCATTGAAGCAACATCATAGTTACCAGCTTTCATTTGAGAAACGATTGTATCCGGAGAAACTACTTCCATTACAACTTTATCTAATTTAGCACGACCTTTGTAGTAATGTTCGTTTGGTACTAATGTTACAGACTCACCAGGAGTGATTGATTCAATCTTGAATGGTCCAAGGCCTACACCTTTATTTCCACGTACATAGTCACTCTTTTCCCATTCAGCTACTGGAATTGTTGAGAAAATGTGTTTTGGCATTACATAGTAAGGTAAAGCTCCACCTGCTAATTGCATTGATGGACGCATTTGTTTGAAATGAATTTTCACTGAGTAGTCATCTAATTTTTCTACCCCAGAAATTGAGCTAGCTTCACCACTATGGAATTTATCCATACCTTCGATGTTTTGGTAGTTAGAGTTATAACGAACACCTGTATAATCTTTATTTCCGATAGCTTCAATTGCGAAGATATAGTCATCGATTGTTAAAGGTTGTCCATCTGACCATTTATAGTCTTTAGAGTTTAATTTAACTGTAGCAGTTTTACCTTCTACGTCAAATTCAATGGCACCCATACCAGTATTTGTTAATTTACGGTTTTCATCATATTCAAACAATGTAGTATCAATTTGAGATGTAATTGATGAATCTGATGAATCTGATGCTAATTCATCCATGAATAATCCTTTAAATGGAGATGCTGAAACTAATGCATATTTTAATGTTCCACCTTTAATTGGTGTACCTTCGTGCGTTACTTCAGATGCATATTTAGTTTTTGGTTGTGGAGTTCCACCTGTTGTTGTAGAATCACTTGATTGTCCTTTTCCACCACAAGCTGCTAATGTTAAAGCTACAGCTGCAGTTGAGAAAAATAATAGTCCTTTTTTCTTCATATTTCCTCCTGACTGTCAGACTTATATCAGAATTGTCTGACAATTAAATTAACTTCCTATACTTTAACAGTTTCTTAACAAAAAAGCAATCATTTTTATTAATTTTTTTAATTTTTTTTTTAGAAATTTTATCATCTGTTATTTATTCTTTATCACATCTATGTTTAAACATAAAAAGAGACGATTAAACTCGTCTCTTCTCATACAATTCTTATTTATTTAATGGTGTTAAAGCAATAAATGCTTCAATTGACTCTGCTACTTCTGCTAATGCTTTCTTCCAGAATTCTGGAGTACTTACATCTACTCCTAAAACTTTAGCAGTATCTTCTACACTTGATACAGTAGTTGCACGAAGTAATTCTTGATATTTTTCAACAAAGCCTTCTGGTTGTTCTTGATAGATTGCATATAATCCTTTAGAGAATAATCCACCAAATGCATATGGGAAGTTATAGAAACTTAATCCAGTGCTATAGTAATGAGGTTTACATGCCCACATATATGGATGTAAGTAAGCTTGATCTAATCCATCACCGTATGCTTCTTTTTGTGCAGATAACATCATTTCTTCTAAATCTTTAGAGAACATAAATGATTGTTCACGATTTTCAAAAACAGCTGTTTCGAATAAATAACGAGAATAAATATCGACAATAATTTGAGTAGTATCTTGTAATTGAGATTCAATTAATGCGATTTTTTCTTCATCACTTGCTTCTTTAATCGCTGTATTCATAATAATGTTTTCATTAAATGTTGAAGCTGTTTCTGCAACTGGCATTGAATAATCTTGGTTTAATGGACGATGGTTTTCAATGTGTAAACCATGATAAGCATGCCCTAATTCATGCGCTAATGTTACAACATCACTTAATGATCCAGTGAAGTTTGTTAACACACGTGATTGTTTTATCATCGGTAAGTTTGCACAGAATGCTCCTCCAACTTTTCCTTTACGAGGGTAGAAATCAATATAGTGTTTATCGAAGAACTCTTCTGTCATTTCTGCTAAATCAGCTGAGAATGTTTTGAAGTTTTCAATTAAGTAATCTTTTGATTCTTCCACTGTAAATGTACGACTACTGTTTCCAACAGGTGCAAATAAATCATAGAATGGTAATCCATTTTCATGACCTAATAAAGCTGCTTTATGGCGTAAATATTTTCTGAAGTTTGGTAAATATTCACGGATTGCTTCTAATAGTGCATCTAAAGTTTCACGACTCATACGAGAAGCTTCTAAAGTATGCGCTAATGGAGATTCAAATCCACGTAATTGTGAAGTCGTTAATACTTCTTTTTTAATATGGTTTAATGAGAAAGCGATTGGTTCTTTAATCGCATCATACATCTTTAACTCTGCTTCATACGCTGACTTACGTACTTCTGCATCGCTATCATATGCTTTACCACGAATTTCACTTAAAGTCACTACTTCGCCTTTATATTCTCCTTGAGCACTTGACCACATGAAGTCGAATAATTGAGACCAAGCTTTTCCGCCACTAATAGACATTTTTGCTAAAACTTCTTCTAATTCATCACTTAATAAGTGAGCTGCTTCTTTTTTAGCTTCTTCAAAATAATAACGATATTCTGCTAAGAAAGGATCTGTTGTAATATCTGTTTGAATCGTTCCTAAAAATTTTGAAACTTTTGCATAAGTAGCTTGTAAATCAGCTGAAACTCCTGCTAATTGTACTTCTACTTGTGTCGCTGTTTCATGCGTTGTATCTGTCGCTAATGTTAAATGAATATAATTATATAAACGACCTGTTAAAACTGTTGATTCTTCTAATAATTTTACAACTTGTGTAATTCCTTCAATCGAATCTTCTAATGTTAAACTTTCAAATTTTCCTTTTAACGCTTTATAAGATTCTACATCTTGTTTAAATTCTTGACTTTCAAATGATGGGTATAAATCTTCTAATGTCCATTCATACATCTTTCATTCCTCCTCTTTTTCCGTATCATTTATTATACTGTATTTAGTACACTTTTTCCATGATAGAATTAGTTTTTCAATGATTGTACTGGAGCTGGAATACGTCCTCCACGGTTAACAAACAAATCACAATTGCCCTCTTTAACAGGCATAATTGGAGCATATCCTAACAATCCACCAAATTCTACAGAATCTCCTACTTTTCCACCAGGAACAGGGATAATACGTACAGCAGTTGTTTTTGTATTAATCATTCCAATAGCAGCTTCATCCGCTATAATTCCTGAAATGGTAGTAGCAGAAGTGTCTCCCGGAACAGCAATCATATCTAATCCAACGGAACATACCGCCGTCATTGCTTCTAATTTATCTAATGTTAAAACGCCATTGGCAGCTGCTTCAATCATTCCTTCATCTTCAGAAACTGGAATAAATGCTCCACTTAATCCACCAACTGCAGAACTAGCCATCATACCACCTTTTTTCACAGCATCGTTTAATAATGCTAAGGCAGCTGTTGTACCATGAGTTCCTGTCACCGACAAGCCCATTTCTTCTAAAATACGAGCAACTGAATCCCCTACTGCAGGAGTTGGTGCAAGAGATAAGTCTAAAATTCCAAATGGAATACCTAACATTTGACTAGCTTTTTGACCAATTAATTCCCCAACACGAGTAATTTTAAACGCAGTTTTCTTAACAATTTCTGCAATTTCTGTTAATGTTTCCGCTTCATGATTTTCAAGAGCAGCTTTTACAACACCAGGTCCAGAAACTCCAACATTAATGACCGCATCTGCTTCTCCACTTCCATGGAAAGCTCCCGCCATAAATGGATTATCTTCTACTGCATTACAGAAAATAACGACTTTGGCACAGCCAAATCCTTCTGGAGTAATTTCTGCTGTTTCTTTAATGATTTCTCCAACTAGTTTTACAGCATCCATATTAATTCCTGCTTTTGTAGATCCAATATTAACGGAACTACATACAATATCTGTTACTTTCATGGCTTCTGGAATCGAACGAATTAACACTTCATCTGAAGGACTCATTCCTTTTTGAACTAAGGCAGAAAATCCACCAATAAAAGATACGCCAATGGCTTTGGCTGCTCGATCCAATGTTTGAGCAATAGAAACATAGCTATCTGCTTTTGTAGCTGCTGCAATTTGAGCAATCGGAGTTACAGAAATTCGTTGGTTAACAATCGGCACACCATATTGTAATGATAATTCGTGCGCAGTTTTCACTAAATCTTTTCCAATACGTGTAATTTTGCTATAAATATTTTGATTTAACACATCAATATCCGGATGAATACAATCATGTAAATCAATTCCGATTGTAATGGTACGAACATCAAAGTTTTGTTCTTTGACCATCGAAATCGTTTCTAAAATTTCACTATGTTGAACCATTCCTTCACCTAACCAATCCGATGCATCGCTTCAAAAATTTCATGATTTTGAATGCGAATATCTAATGCTAAAGTTTTTCCTTGTTCATTAATATAAGGAGCCAATTCTACAAATGGCATTTTACTTGTAGATACATCTACTAAAATTAACATTGTAAAATATTCTTCCATAATTTCTTGAGAGATATTTACAATATTAATATTTTGTTCTGCTAATAATTTTGATACTTCATAAACAATACCGACACGATCTTTGCCGACAACTGTTACGACTGCTTTCATATTCTCACTCCTTTTATAAAGTTGCTTCTATTGTATCGAATTTTCAAAAAAAATCCTAGTCAAAACTATAATTCCTTTTTCTTCTTTTTATTTCCCAGAAGTTTTAGTGTATACTACAATAGAAGAAGAAAAGGAGACAGTTATGAAATACGAAGAATGGTTACAATTATTTCCAAATTCTAAAATAATACATCATATTCCAGAAGATACAGAGGACTCTATTATCCCTTTAGAAGAAAATACTTATTTACAAATTCCATATGAACAATTATCGAATCGTGAACTAGCTTTATTAGAAACTTTAAAAAAAACACCTACAAAAGTTACAACTCAACTTTCACCTTGGCAACAATATTTAGAACAAGGGGGAAAATGCCCTGTTCAGTTGGAAAATATTCAATTCATTCATGTTTGTTTGATTCAAAAAAATGATGATTTTAATGAACAAGAATGGCTAGAGATGATGCAAGAGATTTTCGGGGATGTGTTAACGAGTTTTTCTTGTTTTCCAAAACATTATACGATTGTTCGAAAGGCGGATGTAGAGACCATTACAACTCAAGATTTACAAGCAATTCATGCAACAGTCGAAGAAGATTTTGCGATTTCAATGAAGATTTTTATTGGAAATATTTGGAAAATGTCAGAAGATATTTCGGGAATTTATCAAGCTGAGAAAGCTTTATTTGTAACGTATTTGCATGAGTCGAATAAGCAGACTTGTTTGGCTTTTGCACCGATGGTTTTATGGGGATTTGCGCAGAAAAAGTTAGATTTTTCACCGATTCCTGAGACTTTGTATCAGCAGATGGTTCAAGATGAATTTCCTGATTTGATTGAGGCGTTGTGGCAAGAGCGTGGGACTTTAACGAAGGCGGCAACTCGTTTGTTTATTCATCGTAATACGTTGCAATATCGAATTGATCGGTTTGGACAGTTGACAGGATTGGCGTTGAAGAATATGGACGATCTGACTCTCTGTCATTTCCTTTTGATGCAACAGGAATACTAACAATACAATAAAATGAAATCCCTATTTCTTCTGTAGTGAGGACGCCAGCAGACCTGCAGTCTCATGGCTAAAATTCGAGCCTTGGTCTCGAATTTTCCTTTGTAATAATACCCAACTCTGGGTATTATTACTTGCACTACTAAGAAATAGGGATTTCATTTTATTTTTTGACGTTTTCTTTTTGTATCTGACGTTTTTATTGAGGGGGAAACGTACGTAATGAGGTTGCAAGCAGTCATTGTTGGTGTCTTATTGATTTCACTATCAAGAAATGGTAAGGATTTTTCCACAAAAAAAAGACGACCGGAGTCGTCTTCTTATTATCGTTCAATAACAATTAAATCCATTGACCGTTTTCGTTTACGTAGTAACCATCAGGAGTTTTTGTGTTTCTTAAAATTGCACCTGATTTACTTGCGTAGAACCAACCGCCATTTGCTTCAAACCATTCATTTTCAGCCATTACACCTGATTCATTGAAATGATAAACTTCATCATTTGATTTAATCCATGCATTTGTAACAATTGTTCCTTTTTCAGTTGCAAAATACCATTTACCAGCTACTTGGAACCATTCATAAACTTTTAATGCACCTGATTTATCAGCATAATACCAACCTTCTTTTTGTTGGAACCATTGGTTCTCTTTCATCGCACCTGATTCATCAAAGTAATACCAAGTTTTATTTACTTCAAAGAATCCTTTTTTCATAATACCAATTCCTTTATGCTCACCCGTTAATTCATTTAAGTAGTACCAAGTACCATTGTCTTGAACCCAACCAGTTTGAACTTCACCTGTTTGACTTAAATAAACCCAAGTTTTGTCTACTCCTTCTTTTTTCTCTTCAGAATCATTAATTGATTTCCAACCTTTTCCTTTTTGTCCATTTTCAACATAATATACTTTTCCATTTTCACGGATAAATCCAGTGTTACTTTGTTCTGCAGCTTGCACATTTGAACTTGTTGCTAAAAAGCTAGTACCTAAAACTGCTAAACTTGCTAACATTAATTGATGTTTTTTCATAAAAAAATTCCCCTTTATAATTGCTACAATTTGCATTATGATGCATGCTAACTGTACCACTACCTCATTGTGAAAGTCAAACAATACCCGTTCTACAAATCAATAAAAAATCCACTTCTCAGTAGCTTGTCTAAAAAAGACTTACTACATAAGAAATGGATTTTCTAATTTTAAACTTTATCAATTACACAAGAGCAGGAGTTTTTACAGCTTTTTCTTTTTTCTCTTTCCCTTTAATGGTAATTTTCCCTTTTGTGGCACCAATAGTGACTTGTTGTCCGAAACGAATTTCTCCACTTAACAATGCTTCACTTAATGGATCTTCAATTTTCTTTTGAATGGCACGACGAATTGGTCTTGCTCCGTATTCTGGATCAAATCCTTCTTCTGCTAGTACATCTAATACTGCTGAAGTAATTTTCACTGTAATATTCAATTCTTGTAATCTTGAAGTAATTTCTTTTGCCATAATGCCAACAATTTGTCTTAATTCTTCTTTTTGAAGTTTATGGAAGACAATCGTTTCATCAATACGATTTAATAATTCTGGTCTAAATGAATTTTTCAATTCTTCACGAATTCGTTTTTCCATCGCATCATGGTTTTGTTGAACCGTTTTTGCACCAAATCCTACCGATTTTTCTTCACGAAGAGCCACAGCTCCAAGGTTTGACGTCATAATGATAACTGTATTTCTGAAGTCCACTTTTCTTCCTTTTGAATCAGTTAAATGTCCATCATCTAATACTTGTAATAAAATATTGAACACATCTGGATGAGCTTTTTCAATTTCATCTAGTAAAATTACGGCATACGGACGTTGACGGATTTTTTCTGTTAATTGACCACCTTCATCAAAACCAACATATCCTGGAGGTGAACCAACTAAGCGGCTAACGGAATGTTTTTCCATATATTCAGACATATCGATTCTGACTAGCGCATCTTGTTCCCCAAACATCGCTTCTGCTAAAGTTTTCGCTAATTCTGTTTTACCAACACCTGTTGGGCCTAAGAATAAGAATGAACCAATTGGACGACGTGGATCTTTTAATCCACTTCTTGCACGACGAATCGAACGAGCTACAGCACTTACAGCTTCAGATTGTCCAATCACACGTTTGTGTAGCACAGATTCTAAGTTGATTAAACGTTCGCTTTCTTTTTTCTCCATTTGTTGAAGAGGAATTCCTGTCCATTGAGAAACAACTTCTGCAATATCCCCTTCTCCAATCGAAGCAATATAATCTGTTTGTGGTGAAGATTCTAATTTTTCGACTAATTTTTCTAATTTAGCTCGCTTCGCTAATTCTTTTTTACGGAATTTAGCCGCTTCATCGAAGTTTTGGTGTTGAATCGCTTGGTTTTTCAATTGTTCAAACTGTAAAATTTCTTCTTCTAATAAGACGATTGGAGAAACTTTTGTTGTAACATCTAAGCGAGCTTTTGCAGCTGTTTCATCCATTAAATCAATCGCTTTATCTGGAAGACGTCTTGAAGTAATGTAACGGACTGATAATTGTACGGCTGCTTGAATTGCTTCATCTGTGATTTCTACATGATGATGCGCTTCATAATGTTTTCTCAACCCTTTTAAAATTTGAATACTATCTTCAGCTGTTGGTTCTTCTACATGAATTGAAGCAAAACGACGTTCTAAGGCAGCATCTTTTTCAATGTATTTTTGATACTCATCTAAAGTTGTTGCACCAATCACTTGTAATTCACCACGGGCTAATGCAGGTTTTAAAATATTCGAAGCATCAATCGCTCCTTCTGCTCCACCCGCACCAATTAAAGTGTGTAATTCATCGATAAATAAAATCACATCTTGTTGCGTATAAATTTCTTCGATGATTTTTTTCATTCGTTCTTCAAATTCACCACGATATTTTGTTCCTGCTACTAATGCACCCATATCTAACATCATTAAACGTTTGCTAGCAATTTCTTCAGGAACTTCACCGTTTACCATACGTTGTGCTAATCCTTCTACAATAGCAGTTTTACCAACACCAGGCTCCCCAACTAATACTGGATTATTTTTCGTACGACGGCTAATGACTTGAATCATACGACGAACTTCTTCATTTCTTCCGATTACTGGGTCTAACTTCCCTTGTCGAGCTAGGGCTGTTAAATCTCTTGATAAACTATCTAATGTTGGGGTTTTGTCTTTTGCACTGTTACCTGAAACTTGCCCTTTTGTTGAACGAGCTTTTGAAGGTTGAATTCCAATTTTTTCATAAATCGTCTTCATTAATTCTTCTAATGAAATATGATTATCACGCATAATTTTTGTCGCTAATACTTCTTCTTGAAGTAAGCCTAATAATAGATGTTCTGTTCCCACTTGTGGAATTTTTAAACGTTTGGCTTCTTCAGTTGCTGCAACTACTACTTGTTTAGCTCTAGGTGAATAAGGCATTAAATATGGATCGATTTCTTTACGATTACTTCCGTATCCTGTCAATGCTTCAATTTCTTGGCGAACAATCTCTGCTGTTAATCCTCTTTCTCTTAATAAGATTCCAGCAATTCCTTCTTGTTCAATAACTAGACCTAATAACAAGTGTTCTGTACCAACTGCTTGATGTCTAAAAGAAATTGCTTCTCTGGCAGCTAATACCATTGCACTACGTGCTTTTTCTGTAAACATTTCACTCATTCACGTCACCCCTACTTATACTTTAAACTGGTTAATATATTTTTCATCATATTACTACGAAGTTGATCACTACATTGCTCTGCTTCTGTTAACGATTCTTTTGACATCGCAATATTCAACAACTGTGCTTCTCTTTTTGAGAGGAGCTCATTATCATATAGATTTTGTAAAATATGATTGGCTTGTTTGATAGATAATTCTTCTGGAACAACTTCCAATAAAGCATCAATAATATCCATATCATCTACTAAATTCACTTTCATAATACGGATATAACCACCACCACCACGTTTACTTTCAACGACATAACCTTGTTGTACCGTAAATCGTGTATTAATCACATAATTAATTTGCGATGGAACACAATTGAAACGATCGGCAATTTCACTACGACGAATCTCAACTTTCTCATGTGCTAATAAGACGTTTTTTAAATATTCTTCAATAATATCCGACATATTTGACGGTTGCATAAGAACTCTCCTCTCTTTTGACTTTCTTTGACTTTAATTATACAAAATAAATTTCTCTTTGCCAATAAAAAGCTCTGGAGAAACAAAGAATTTGTTAAATTTATTTCAAAAAAATCCTGTCAGTGAATTCTCACCAACAGGATTTGCCAAACTATTACAATTAAATACTTTTTTTACAAAAACACTAAAAAGTATAATCTCCTTCACTTAAAGCACGAATAATAGAAAGAATCATTTTAGGATTCACTTGTTTTTTTATTAGATACTTTTCTAAATCTTTCAAAGAAGAATGAGGATGCTTTTCCATAAATTCTATCGCAAATGGCACAGCTCGTTGAAATGCTTCTAGTTCAACATCAACAATCTCATCTTTTCTATCGTCTGTAGATACCTTTAAAAATCCTTGAATATCATTCGATAGATTGTAATCGTCAAATTCATCATATTCATCAAGATCATCAAATTCATCAAACTCCTCAAAATCTATAAAAGGGGAATCTGATGTCATCAAATGATATAAATGCTCAAATGAATACGTATCAATAATAGATTCTTCTGTACCGATATGGAATTCAAGTTTAAAAATACTCATTAACGGATCTAAACTATCTTTCAAAAATGGTGCGAAAATCCCTCTTGTAACCCATCGAACTGGAATAAATTGTAATTCCATATATAATTCCATCAGTATATGTTGAATATGACGAGGATCCAACTCATCCAGTGGCTCTATCATAATCACTTCTTCATCAGACGCAACCACTAAAATATATTGAGGACCTTTTTTCTCTTCTTTTCCATAAAAATGAGTCGGAGAAAGCATTAAACGAATTTCAAATGTTACAGGAACTGTTAATTGAATATTTTTTTTCAATCGAAAAACGGAGAATTCTGGAATATATAGTTTGGGCTTTTCTCCTTTATATCCGATAAACTCTTCATAAGAGATTTCATCTTTAACCTGAATCATATCTCCATTTTCACAAATACTTTTCTTTGTCTTTTGATTATAACAAATCTTAGGTAAAGTATTTTTTTCAATTGTTTTTGAGATAGAGGCTAATAAAGCAAGGTTTCCTTCTTGAGTTAACCAATTCACCACTTTTTGACATAAAGTTACTTCCGTACCTTTAATATTTCTTGTTAAAAGTTTTGAATCATTTAAACTCAAAATTAATGGATACAGTTTCTTTTTTTTACGAGTAATCCCAAGCTCTCTTAATTTAGTTTTTTGACTTTCAGGAATGAATTGTAAAGGAACGAAGATGATTTGAATCCCTTGACGTAACGCTTCAATTTCATCCATATCTTCTTCTGTTTCAGCCATTTCTAAAATATATTCTTCTGCTTTTATTCTTTGTTGATATTCACGAATATCTTTATGGAAAAATGCAGCAAACTGCCCTTCCTTATTATGCATTAATTGTACAATAAATTGGACCTTCCCCGACTGATTACAGACTGCTGCAGTCATTAATTCATTGTCTATGTCTACTAATGCTTCTTGGACTTGATATAAGCCATTATAAATCTCTTCCATCCTTCCTCACTCCACATTCCTTAATTATCTTTATTTTACTATGGTTTAGCATAAAAGACTATACATTCCGTAAAAATTAAAATCATTGAAAAACTTTTCTTTGATAGAACTAAAAAGAAGTGTATCAGACGAATCCAATACACTTTTTTTCTATTTAATAGATATACTTCTAACTTCTCCACGTGCAGTTACTTGCATTTCTACTTGTTGTTCTTTTTGTACAAATGGTAAACGATTTTGAATTGTAGCTGGAGCACGATAGACTTTATCATCTACCAATAGGTAGTAAATCGTATTTCCATTGATAACAACACCTTGAATATCTTGAACTTTACCTGTCACACTTGTTAAATGATCATCACTATCTGTTCCAACTTCTTCCGTTGGTGCAGATTGTTCATATTTTTGAATTAAACGACTAACACTTGTTTCTACGTAGACGTTTTGATAATTTTCTACATCTATTAACGCATATTTTTTAATCAGTCCTGAGCTATCTTTTAAGGATAAGATATACATCGGTTTGCCATTTAAACTAATCAGTAGTGGGAAGGTTGCTTTATAACCCGTTTCTTGTACACTACCTTCTGCTGAACTCATTGCTGAGAATTCTTCTGCTGCTGATACTGGATACATTTTTGCTTCTTTTGTACGTGTATTAACTAACACGAATCCAATATTTGAATTATCTGAAGCTACTGAAGTAATTCCTGTATATAAGTAAATATCGTCATTCATCGGTAAGTAATTATATCCTTTTGTAGGAACTGTCACTCCTTTTTTAGAGAAAATTGTATTCCAGAATCCTAACTTATATTTTCCATTCATTTCTAACTGATGTAAAATTAATTCCGCACTATACACACGGTCTACCCAATGAGGAATTTCTTGTAAATTATAATGTTTACTTTCACCTGTTAAAGCGTTCACCGTAATTAAACCATTCACTTCAGGTTCTCTTAAGAAAAAGTTACGACTATACGTTGAAGCAATATAATACGGTGTCCCTTCATCATCGACTTCAAAACTTGGACTACCAAATAAAGTAAATGGATGGTGGAAACGTAAGTGACGATGAATATTACGGTTGAAATACTCTGCTTCACTATAACGAATTGGTTGATCCGGTTTCTTCACTTCTACATCCCCATTAACCATATCTACTTGCATATAATTTGGAATTCCATCTTGATGATTAGAGAACCATTTCCAAAATCCTGCATATTTTAATGGCGATACACGATACGGATGATTTTGAATATTAATTTGCGTATAATCTTCTGCCACTTCGAATTGAGAAACTAGGTCTGTCAAAGCCCCAATTCTACGATTACCTAATCTTGAAGCTGTGTCACGATCAATTAATGGAATTTGTGTCACATCTGTCTTAGGAAAATCTGTCGCAAAGTCTGCATTTTGAACTTGAATCATTTTAGAATAAGATTCAGCAAAAAATAATGGAGACAAGATAAAATAACTTGCCGCAGCAATAACGATTAAAACTCCAACTATTGATAATACAATTTTAGAAACTATATGACTTTTAGATTGATTCACTTGCTCCCAAGAAAACTTACTAGTGCTAGTTTTAAAAGCAATACTAGCTCCTGTCACCCATTCAATTGCTCCAACTAATACTAAAATCAAGGCTAAAAACACCCAGAAAGCAGGTGAAGCATAATGTATTGGTGGTAAGTTTTTATAATAGTAAAGTGCAATAATCATTATTGCAATAACATATAAAATTGATTTTGAAAAATTTAATCGAAAACTCTTTCCTTGTTGATTTCTTGCACTTCGATTGGCACTATTGGTTACATCTTTCATTTGTATTCCTCCTTTTATTGTCTTCATTATAGGTTTATCTTATAAAACTGTCCATACAACTTTGGGATGATTTTGTTAACTGGATTGGATTTGGGTGTAAAATCGGTTGAATGGCAATTTACACATAAAAAATACCGCCTCCCAACATGATAATTGGAAAACGGTATTTTCTCTATGAAGCTTTGACATTGGTGTGCTCTTTTGCGACTTTAATAGTTACATTAATGGCACTCATGATCAAACTAATAGAAATCAAGACAAAAAAATAACACAGTTCTAACTTTGGATAGTTAGCGATGTTATGCGATTATCATACAAAAAATTTACTAAAATGTCAAATAATGTGAAATTTTTCGCTGTTCGCTATTATTTCCATTTCGTTTATGGTACACTCTTGCCGTAGAAAGTTTTAAAGCGGTGGCAATCTCTATAAAGGTAGGTGATGCTTATGAGCATCTATTCAAAATCTATCGAAAGGAGGTTGCACTTTGTCAGTCTATGAAGCTTTGACATTGGTGTGTTCTTTTGCGACTTTATTAGTTGCATTAGTATCGCTCATTGTCAAACTAGTAGAAATGATAACAAAAAAATAACACCGCTCATAACTTTGACTGATTGAGTGGTGTTATTACATTCTCATTAGCCACCGTCTTTTCAACGGTCTACATTAGAGTCGAGTTGGCGCTCGGCTCTTTTTGTATCTTTATTATACCAAAAACAAAACGGATTGCAAATTTTGTCAAATCCAAGTTATTCTATCCTATTGGAGCCACCTGCGACTAACTTCTCCACCTCATCACACAAAAATAGTCGCCTCATTCCTAAGAAATCGGCGACTCCATCCTATCTACTATTGTAAATCTTTTGAGTTTGTCATAATCGCATCAATTAATCCATATTCTAACGCTTCTTGAGCAGTCATATAGTTATCACGATCTGTGTCTTTCTCAATTGTTTTTAATTTTTGACCTGTTTGTTTTGCTAAAATCGCATTTAAACGTTCACGTGTTTTTAAAATTTGACGAGCAGCAATTTCGATTTCTGTTGCTTGACCTTGAGCTCCACCTAATGGTTGGTGAATTAAAATTTCAGCATTTGGTAACGCGTAACGTTTGCCTTTTGTACCAGCTGTTAATAAGAACGAACCCATCGAAGCTGCTAATCCCATCGCAATAGTTTGCACATCAGCTTTAATAAAATTCATTGTGTCATAGATTGCTAAACCAGCAGTAACACTTCCCCCTGGAGAGTTAATATACATATAAATATCTTTCTCAGGATCTTGCGCATCTAAGAATAATAATTGTGCAATAATCGCATTTGCCATATCATCGTGGATTGGTCCACTTACCATAATAATACGATCTTTTAATAATCTTGAATAAATATCATATGCACGTTCACCACGTGATGATTGTTCAATAACTGTAGGAATTAAATTCATGTTGAATCCTCCATCTCTCTTTTATATTTCAATTTTCTCTATTAGTGTAACGTTTTTGTCAATAAAGGTCAAAGATTATGCTTAATGAATAAAATCAATAATCTTTTGCCAAATATCCCAAGAAAATACTGAGAACGGATTTCCACCGCCACCAAGAACACTGTAACCAATCATAAGCCCTACTATAAATAGCAAAAAAGCTAATCCTAAAAATAGAGCGATACGAATGAGAACAATCATGACAAAAGGCTTACTATTATAAAAATGTTCTAATCTCTCAAACATGTTCTCACCTCTGATTAATAATGAAGTACATCATCATCAAATACATTCGCAGTAGGATTCATGACTACTCGTTTTGAAGAGAATAATCGTTTAAATCCATCAAACAAACCACGTTCTCTCTTAATACGGTCTAGTAAAATACCTGTACCAATGGCTACACTTTCTAATGGATTATCTGCTAAAAACACTGGAACTTGTAATCGTTCTGATAACATACGATCAATACCATGAATTAAAGCTCCACCACCGGTTACCACAATGCCTCGCTCAATAATATCACCCGCTAGTTCTGGCGGAGTATCTTCTAATACAAGACGAGTTTCTTCGCAAATTGTATCTAAAATTTCTTTTAAGCAATGATAAATTTCATTTGTATAAATGGTTACCGTCTTCGGAAGGCCAGTCGTCATATCACGACCTTTTACAATCATATCCGACTGAGTTTCTACTTCGATAGCTGAACCTAAATCCATCTTAATTGCTTCTGCTGTTCTCTCTCCAATAATTAGTTGATATTTTTCTTTAATATAATCCATAATTTGATGATCCATATCATCCCCAGCTAACTTAATCGAACGGCTAGATACAGTTGCTCCCATAGAAAGCACTGCAATATCACTAGTTCCACCACCAATATCGACAATCATATTGCCAGAAGGTGAGAAGATATCTAAGCCAACACCTACAGCAGCCACTTTAGGTTCTTCTTCTAAATAAATTGAATGTCCTCCACACTTAATTGCAGCTTGAATAATTGCCTTTTGTTCTACAGTTGTAACATTTGTTGGCGTACAAATTAAAATATCCGGTTTTTGGAAAAATGTATTCAAATGTAATTTATGAATAAACATCTCTAATAATTGTTCCGTTACGGCAATATCTGCAATAACCCCACCCTTTAGTGGATGAACAATGGAAATATCTCTTGGCGTTCTACCTAACATACGGTAGGCTTTCTCACCCACTGCAATTACTGTATTTGTTTTATCATCAACAGCAACTAGTGATGGTTCATTTAAGATGATTCCACGGTCTTTTAAATAAATTAAAATATTCGCAGTCCCTAAATCAATTCCAATATCTCTTGCCATAGGTCTCCCTTTCTTATTCTAGTCATTGTATTTTATATTCTATCTTATCCTCTATGCCTAAATCTGTCCGTACACATTCATCCATAGTTACTTAGCATTATAGCATACTTTTGATGGATGGACTATTTTTGTGGTGTGAATAGATAAAAATTTGTTTCTGTTTAAAGTAAAGAACAAAAAGGAGAATGTGGTTTAAATTACATTCTCCTAAAAATGATTTTATTAAACAGATAATAAAATATTTGCGTTAAAAAGCTTATAAGCCTAGTTCTTTTTTTAATGCAAACTGCAAAACACTAGAAAAATTAATAGACTTTTCTTCTGATAAATCATTTAACCACTTTGGAATTGTTAATGTTTTCTTAATCGATTGTTGATTAGCTTTATCCTTGATTGGTTCTTCCCAAATTTCAATATAAATTACCATTTCATCATCTTTTGCTTTATAAGACAGTGGTTTAGGAATTTCGATATTGTTTTTATACATTGAAAAAAGCATTCCTTTTAAAACATCCTTGGCATTGTCTACCACTTCTTCTAAAGTTTCTCCATCTGTAAAGACATTATCTAATCCTGGAAAATTAGCATAATATATATGATCTTCTTGAGTTAAAACGCATGGAAAAAATAACATATCTAAATCTCCTCACTTTATATATACAGGGCTAAAACTTTAGCCCTGTAATTCGTTCTATGTTAGAAACTGTACCTGCCGGAATATCTTTTTTAGTACACTTAACAGGACAACTGATTCCATCTTTTGTATAGATTTCGTGAGATCCTGTCGTATGATCTAATATCCATCCGGCTTTAAGTAATATACTTCTAACATGTTTGTAAGGTTTTACTTTTGACATAGTTTTCCCCCTTACACTCAATATTATACGTATATTTAATACGTGTGTCAATTCTATTTACTTATTTTTTCAAAGCAAAAAACTCAAACTATCTCTGAATACAATATGCCCCCAAACTTATTATGTTCTACTCCACCACAAGCTCACCTTCATCATCTAGTTTAACAAACACGGGATTATATAACTTAGGTTTTTTCGCTAATTTCTCTAATCTCTCCATATAATTTTGAATAATCTTATCGTGATCTATTTTTGAAACTACGAATTTTTTCTCTTTTACAGAAATAATCTCACTATTTTCAACCAGTTCACTAGAATATCGATTATACAGCATCGTTATCAGATTGATATCCTCATCATTCAAATCAGCCAAGTCCAACTCCGCTATGTTATATTTATGATTCAAAATTTCACTTTCTTTTGCCTTCCAAATATTTAGTTTCTTCATAAAACTAGACCATTCTTCTTCTGTCAGTGTTTGAACGATAAACGCACATCTCTTTGCTCTATCTTCATTTACTTTAATGATTTTATCTTCATAGATAGATTTAGAGTTTATATGAAATCTATCACAAATTTTTCCATAGTCCGTCCAAACAGCCCCAAAAACTGGTCCTTTTTTTACTCCAATTAGAAAATTTAAATCTGATTCGTCATTTTCTATTTCAGAGAAAAATTCATATAATATCAAAAAAATTTGTAATTTATAGGGTCTATTGTATAACTTTCTTTCATGTACTTGAAACCAACCACTGAGGGTATATTTTCTATCATCAGAAAACATCATAACTATCGACCTCCCATTTTAATAAGTTCTATCATTATTCTGTATCTATCACTTTACAAATATCTGTAATTCATTGTTATTATAGCACTCTTTACAGAGATTTTTCACCAAAAAA
>ERZ772979.914-NODE-914-length-18746-cov-3.675191_pt1 | contig 18746 bp, 27 predicted proteins | sample MGYA00511130_ERZ772979 | MGnify/ENA primary metagenome ERZ772979 (study PRJEB29015, sample SAMEA2738103) | human oral metagenome | biome: human oral; feature: human-associated habitat; material: saliva | place: China | collected 2186 ... | reverse complement strand
CATCTACCTGATTGTTGCCAATGCTCTTTTGCAACTCCTTATACTTCTTATCCTGTTCCTGAATAACCGCTAACAGTTTGCCCCCTACATCAGCATTTTCACGTTCCTCTTCGCTCAATTGCTGGTAGATAAGTTTATTTTGCGATAGAGCAGCACTAATCTCTTTGATTGAGCCCTTCATCGTCTCATTCTGTTTCATCTTCGTAGCCTCTGTGCTAATATGGTTCTTCACCAGCGTATCATATACTCGCAACTCATCACGGTTCACTTTCTGAATAGCTGTCAATTCCGATACCTTGCGAGTGTACTCCTGTACCGATATATCCCCCTTATCAAACTGCCCCTTCAGTTCTTTCAGTTCACCACCAATCTCCATCAGCTTTTGTCTCACCTCTGCACTCTTACCAATCAGCGCGTCCACATCAATATCTACCTGTGCTATATTTATCCTTTCCATATCGTTATTATTTCTAATTATCTAATCTTAATCATCTCTACCTCTGTCATACCTTCCGTTTTATATTTTATCTTATTAGGCATAAAGTAACTCCCCAACTGCTGTACGTATATCCTACTGAAGAATGAAAACTCCATTACATCAATCTCATTCAAGTTCATTTCCACCGTTACGCAGTACATTCGCTCCACCACTCTCTGCAAATCCTTGTAGTAAGTATTTAGAAGGTTATCCCATCTGAACGGCTCAAAGTTAGGCACAAAATACCGTTCCACACCACTGCCTTCTTCCTTTGCTCTCAAAGAAAAAGTTACTTCATTTTTTACCTCCTTAGTAGCGTACACGTGCCATCGTCCTGTCTTCTCCTTATACTCCGTTTCAGTTGTCCCGTCCTCTTTCTTTTTTACCTCCTTAGTGAAAAACTCCATCACATCCATTCCGTTCTCTTTGTCATTCAGAGGACTAAAAAACTTACTGCTAAAATCCTTTCTATCATCAAGTACTTTGTCGTCAAAGTGTATTACCCCATCATTATCCCTTTGCTTATAAGCGTTATCCTCATCGTATTTCTTATACAGAAAATTATTCTTCTGCCCGTAGTTCGCACTGTGATACTTCACCTCTTTTACTCTTACGAATTTCCTACTCCAATCTATCACAGGAGCATTTACCCTTTCCGATAAGGTGAAGAAGTCATACACCCCTGTTTGCCTATCTCTGATGGGCGTCAATGAGAATAATTTAAATACCTCCTTAAATAAGTCTGTCAAAGCAAAGTCCGACACAAGCACTGACAAATTGTCATTTCCTTTTATCTTTTCAATTTTAAAAATACCTTCATTTGCTCTTACTCCATCTCCATATTTACGATTTTTAATACCCCCCTGTATATATATATTATCTCCTTTTTGAAAGTATAAAGTTTTGTTGTAATTCACTTTGTCCCAACCTTCTTCAGATACATTAATCTCTTCTAACCACGATTGAGTAGAATCAATACCAAGTTGAGCTATCACAGTACCTTGTTCTGAGTATAATTTATCACATATAAAACTAACCCTATAATAACCTTCCTCCTTAATAGTAAAAGGTTCTATTCCCTGGCTTTCGTGTGCTACATATATATTGTTGTCATAAATTCCTTTTTTAAATCCATATTTAGATAATTCTCCAACAAAACCCCACCAATTTAATGCTTTAAAAACCTCTTTATCAACTATATCATTATATTTTATATTAGAAGAAGCAATATAAGCATTCTTCCAATCAAATGTATTAAACGTTGCGCCCCTAAACCTAAAACCGCTATCTTGCTGCACCAACCTAAACACCCTATCCAAACTGATAGAAAGAGGCGTGTTATCAAACCTATATACTTGTAATACACCGTTGTCGTCCCTCTTTTCAGCATCATCACCATAATTTCCTACCAAGTATATAAGTTCCCCTATGCCCACACCGTCCTCTGTGTGCGCTTTTACTATCTTATCCAATGACCGCTCAGCACTCCCATCAATAAGTCCGTTCACCCCCTTAATATCCCTATTCATAAGGTATTGGTACAACTCCCTACCGCTGTCTTTAAACTCAAATATATAAGCATCATCACGTACTCCTATCAAGTACCCATTGCCACTACCGACAATCAGCACCCCATTTACGTAATAATCTACCCTATATACCTTATAAGCCCCCTTATTATCACCTTCAGACATTTCTGCGAAGTCAAATATAAGACGATTGGCAGCCGTTACCGGCAAATATACCGTTTCAGAGTAGCCTACCTCACGCGTTTCAAAGTTAAACATATCATTCACCTGCAACGTATAAGCAAACCCCTTATCGCCCATCTCGGCCCTATTACCATCAATATATAATTCAGTCATAACCTATAATTCTCGTATTGTTCTCTCTGGCTCAAATTCTATCGTTACCCCAAAAGGGTATAACAATTGTTTGTTTATATCAAACTTTTGCGTTCCTTCTACTACAATCACTCTTTCAAATAGTTCAGCATTCAAATCATTGTTGTCTCCAACTGTTTTTTCGCCCCTATATACATACACCTCACTGCTATATAAAAGGCTTTGCAGTTCGTCTAATTCATTCTCCATAACCGCTACTTCACTCTTCAGCGTCCAACGCTTCACTGCTGTACTCCCCAGCGAATGTAATAGTGAAAATCTATCACCAATGCCTATACGTGTGCCTTTTATCATTTGTCCCAGTTGCTTCGTCTTCACCTCCTCTGTATATTCATTCGAAAAGAGCCAATAACTAAATGTGCCTGCTGCATTCCTCCACACAACAAACACCCCACACTGGTCAATCACCCTATCCACCTTCTTATATTCATATCGAGGTATCCCTTTGTAATCCACAGCTCCCTTATTAGTAACCTCTAATACTACATCGTCCTGTGGGTAACCTCTGAAGTAAGTAGTATATACACCACTTGCCCTATTAAAGTCTTTGCAGACCCGTGTGTTATTATACCATTTATCAGCAACTAAAATACTTGAGAAAGTAGAAGGAAAAATTCTAAACTCGTTCTTTATCACCTTTACGCCTTCTGTAATCTCAAATTCTTTTATCTCATTACCGTCCTTATATGTAGCCTGCAACTCTACCTCTATCGGTATGCTTGTTGCTCTTATCTGATAACCACTCGCCTCTGTGTATGAGAAGAAGGCAGTTTTAAATACCGCTCCAAAATCCACATTCACCACACTCTCATTTTCTCTGTATAGGTAATGCTTCTTTATCTCTACCGTCTTTTTCCCTATAGTCCCGTTTGTCATCTTCACAAAAGATGCTCTAATGATAAATATCCCCCCATTCTTAAGTTTATCCTTATCAGCATCTTCTAATCTAATTCGCAAAGGAACCCCACTAAATCCTCCCCAGTAGTCTGTAGTTAAAAAATCCATCTTAAAAACGTTTTAAAAAGTTAATAATCTCACTCGTAAAAGCCCCTATATAGCCCTCGCCAACCTTATTGATTATCTCTTGTACCCTTTCACCTGTTATCACCTCGTCAATAAATGCAGGCTTCTCCTCATTGCGGCTTCTCTTCGTGCCCTCTCTTGCTATCTTCTTAGCTATTGCCCACGCCAATCCTGATACTTTCATTTTCTTCTCTATCGGCTGAATGCCCCTCGCTCTTATCCATTGCTCAATTGCAGCAATAGGCGGCAAATTCCCCGCCTTGCGCCCGTGCTGCATATAGTACGTATATCCCTCACCCGAAATCGTACCCTTTAGCAATCCTGCTACCTCATCAGTTTGCACCTGCAACGATTGCTCCCACGCGCCACTGGCTTTCATCCCTAATTCCTCATATCTGCGTATTAGGTCATCTTTCATAGCCTCCAACTCCTTATGCAATATCTCAATAGGATGTTTCATCTTTTACTCGTTTATTGCTACCTGATAATTAACGATTACTCCATCAAAATTATTATCGAACTGATTAATAACCTCAATGATACGCCACGAGGTAATCGAGTAATCACCGCAAAAGGCATTCGCAATCTTCATTACCTCCTCTTTGCAAGGCTTAATATATTGCTCGTATTTGCCATCGTTAGCATCATTCCCCATCTGACTATCATACACCCTATCAAAATCTGAATGCTTAAGCAGCATAAATCTTCCTGAATAAGTACGCTTTATAGGTGCAGAGTAGTCGTCAAACGTTACAGACACTTCAGGCACATCAAGAAACAAATAAAACTCCTTCCCCGATTGTCCTTCTAAGTTGTTGTAATCCTGCCTGCCGTACTCAAATGCCCAGCCGTTATTGTTTGCTATCCGTTGTAATACCTCTTTCATATCCTATTTATTTGCCATTAACTTCTGAAATCTATTCTGTATATTTGTTTGAATAGCCCTATACCATAAGACGTAATGCACTTCCAAGTAATTGAGCCCCTCAATATCGTTGTATCTAAGAATATCACCACCAGCAAGGCTATCAATCATCGGCAAATCGCCAAACATCTCTAATTCCTTAACACCTGCTTCTTGTAGCCTACCATCATACTCTGTAGGGGCTACCTTCCAATGATGCTGCTCTAACTTCATCACCCTATCCACTTCATTAGTGATAAACCTCATACAACGGTAAAACCGCACTACGCTCATCTTCATCATATCCTTCTTAGTACATTTATAGACCAACTCAAAAGCGTTCATTAGTCCCTCAGTAGTACCTCGCATTACCTCCATTTTTATCGTATTTACATCGCCAAAGGTTAATTCTGTTATGCTTTCTTTCACCCCGTGTATGTGCTTCTTAAACCAACGCCTACAAATGTAGTTAGGTAGAGGTTTTAGCACCTTCAAAACTGGCAAAATACTTCTTTGCATATCTTCTGATAGTTGCAGAAATTCGTATACTCTCATCGTCTGAATATAGGTTTAAATGTTTTTCTCGGCTTCAAATCAAAATACTCTCTCATTAGCAGCATATCCCTATAATCGGGGCTTCGTCCTATTGCTTGTTTAACAGTATCTTTGTTTATTACAGACAATTTTTGACCGTCTTTATTATCACTTTTGATTTGCTCCAATTCTTCAGTAATCATCTCCTTAGTTCGTTCTGATAGTTCAGCACTAATGTATATGCCATTACTATTGATACGCTCGGCTATTCTGTATAAGCATTGCGTTTGTAAGTTTTTGTAATTAGTAGGTTGCCCATTCTCTTCAAGTGGGGTGCTGTTATTCTTAAAGCCTACGATGCCCGTATTATCTACCACACCGCCTCCTACACCGTCCTCATCAGCAATACAATTACCCTTTGGAATATTGTACTTCATTCGCAACGTATTAATGAGTGCTTGTATCTCTGTAGTCGCTGAAGTAGCCATTGTGTGTATCTCTATCAGTTCCCAACCTCTCCAAACACCTATAACACACAAATCAGATCCAAATCGTGCTATATCAGCAGTTAGGTACATAGTGCTATCTTGTGCTATTTGGTCATTGCCAAATACTGCTAATATCTTATCGTAATCACATAACGCATTCGGATCATCATCATATTCCCATAACCCGTGCAATAATCGCTGCTTCTCCGCCCCTCGCAATGTGCTCTCCAAATTCTGAATGTACTCTTTAGGCAACATCTTATTATCGTACGGTAACGCCTGAATGAAAGCCCTTCGTGCGTTCAAAATACCCTCCTTGTAAGGTGTATAAAACTCTTTATACAGAAAATTCTTAGAAGGGTTAGCAGTTATCAGCAATTTGCCTTTCAAATTGTACTCTCTATTTTTCCACCGCCCTATTGATATTTTGAGGTTCGAATAACTATCATACTCAAATTCTCCTCCTTCCTCAATCCAACCACGTGTCATTTGCATTGAACCAAAACGCTGGTATTGCGGATCACTCGGCAAATATTTACAATCCAAAAGAAACACCTTTGAACCATTATAGAGTTCAAAATAATTATCCTGTCCGTTGTACTTCCACGCCTCCTGAGGTATTTCCCATCCGTTTAGCACCTCGTGAATGCTGGGTATTGTAAATTTTCTCAAATCATTTAGTTGCTTACGAGCAATAAAATAGTGAGTTCCTGCATACATCATAGCATCAGCCAGTATCAATGAGCACCCTATAAATGATTTGCCTCCCCCTTTTGCACCTCCATATAGCACCTCGTCAATATCATCATTAGCCCACGCTTTGCCGCATTCCTTCTGCTTATCATTTCCATTGCTGTTAAACTCAAGTACTACATTCTTCATTTACTTAATTATTATCCCAGTTACTTGAAAAGGCTGTAAATCTTTGCCGTCCTTTCCTGTTACCTCCTGCTTAACCGGTGCGTCCCATCCCTCCATTTTAGATAGTTGTGCAATCGCTGAAATACGCTCTCTATATGAAGGAATAAACTTCTCCCCATCAATTCTCATTCCTTTGCCCCTTGCTATGTCAGCGAGTATCTTCAGAGCGTCCATTTTTGCAAATAAGTCTTTTTTACGCTCTTCTACCTCTGTGCTTATCAATTGCTTTGATACCTCCTCGTTAATCGTTTTTTGCCACTCTTGCAGTTGTTTTTGGGCTTGTTTCCAGTCCTTACTGAATGTTTTTTCTGTTTTACTGAACTTTGCTGAATATTTACTGAACATTTCCCCAAAGGACAAGAGAGGAGACTTTTTGAGTTCCTCTAACATCCATTGTTGTCTATTTTTTGGGGTGTTATTCATATTTCTGAATAAGGTTTTTTGATTGTTTCACAAAGTTTTTTCATTTCCTTACATAAAGGATATAGATATTTTATTTTACCTTTTGTAACATATTCAGTTGCGTTCTTGTCTAAATTTTTCAGTATAAAATCTTTTCTTGATATTCCTTTCAATCCTCCTTTTTGCTTTATGATATCTGAAATCCTACGCCCGTGAATACGCTTGCCATTTATAATCCAACTGCTATCAGTTTTATTTTCATAAACCTTTCCTACAAAGTACCAGTTAGTAGCCTGATATATTATTCCTTTGTGTGATTGGTCAATATCAGCATAAGAGACTATCATTTTGCACAAAGGGACGTCTTTTTTTACTTTCTTAATTGCTTTTGCTAATACTTGTGATGTAGTTTCTTGCTTACCATTAAGCGCCATTCTTACAAGTTCTATGATTTGTCCTTGTTTTAGATTATATTCTGATCCAATATTATTATTACTGCCTGTCCCAAATACTACACATCCACACCATTCGTTATTATCATTAAATACTGAATAAGCAAATGTATTCACTGGTACTGATTTCGCATAGTGAAAATTCAAACAACTATATTTTATCGCTTTATTGCTTGCTAATTCTAATCTCATAATTCACCACAACTTACAGAAAAGTAAGCCCCTTTATATTTTCTATCAATTAATTCTGTAATATCAGCTTCTGCTTTTTGCAATTGTTCTGCATTTTCAAAAGTTATTTTTATAATTGCAGGTTTGTTTCTTGAATCGTCTATTAGTTCATCTTCATTAAAACTATCTTCTGAATAGTTTATATCCTTTTCTTCAATCTCAACCCCTAAATCTTCTAATTCAAAACCATACTCATCTGCTATTGCTTCTACATCTTCAAGGTCTATATTATAGTTTTGATGCGCGGTAGTGTTTGCTAATATTTGTGCCTTGTAGTAGGTATCTGTATCGTCTTCTATATCATTGCGAACAATTACAGGGTACTCATTCTCCGCAAGGGTTATTTCCTTTGGTACTAATCCCTTTTCGTCAAACTTCTCCTTTCGTGCGTGTCCTGAAATGATTGTCCCCTGTTTGGTTACTGATATACTCTCAATCACTCCTACCTCATCAATAGAGGAACTAAGTAGTTCCATACCTTTTTCTGTGTGCTTGTTTGTGTTTCTCTTACTTGGTTTTATATGTATCATTTAGATATATAATTTAACAGTGTTTTTTGTATATAATTTTCTTGAATTATTGTATTTTGCTATTTCTGTATTTGATTTTCAACTACTTTCTGAAACTCCTCAAAGGTGTAGCATACAGCGTAGGTATGTCCCAGTGCGTTGGCTTTATTCTGAAAGTCTTTTTGATTGCTTGTTTGGCGATTGCCTTTGACTTTCATTTCGATATAAAGGCTTTTGCCTTGCGGGAGGAGTACTACCAAGTCGGCTACCCCTGATAATACGCCCTCTGCCTTGAGGCGTTGCGCTTCACGTGCGTTGCGACTGCCCCCATTAGGAACAGCGTATATAACGAGGTGCGGATATTGGTATCTGAACCAGCGCACACAGGCAGTTTGTAGGGTGCTTTCTTGGTGTTTCATAGGGGTATGATTTATTACATTACAATTTCGGCTGCAAAGGTACGAAAAACTTTGAAGTATTCCTATAAAAATTTGATATAATTATTTGTGTACCAGCGTTTTGCATAGTCATTTTACATAGTTATTTTGACAGGGCAAAACGGCTGTTAATATAAAAGCCGTTAGTGTGATACTAACGGCTTCCTATTAAATGATTGTATGTTACTTCTACGCTTCTAAGTTCTCAATATTACGAAGTTTATCTAAATAAAAGGCTCTGATATTCTGATAATCTTCCTCAGTAAACTTGTTGTCTCTGAGCCTCATTCGCTTGTGTGTCGCTGCTGATGTACTCTTCTGTATCGCTCTTGCTACCTTGCTATCGGATAGTTCTAATAGCTGAATGATGTGTATTACTTTGTCGTGAGGAGTCATAGTTATTGTTGTTTTGCTAAGTTATTAATATACCATTGCCACGCTTCATCTAAGAATTGTGTTTCAGAAATAGCAGGAGCTAAAATACCCCCTACTTGTTGTATATTATTTTGCAGTACTACCAATCTGAATTGCTCATTATCATTGTAGTTGTATAACTTCTGTGGCTTGCTTCGTAATTCATTATTAAGAATTACCTGCTGTGTGCGCTCTCTAATTATCAATACCAATGATAAGTAGTGAGGTGAATAGATGTAATGAAATCCGCTTGGCATTTGTGAAGGTTCTGCTGCCAGTAAAAATTTAGGCATTTTTAATTCAAAAAGTTTGCTGTTATCCATATTATTTTGTATGTTTGCCCCTCATTTCTAAGGGTGTTAAATCGTTAGAATTGTTTTAATTTTACAAGGAAGCCCCTAATGTAATGTTAGGGGCTTTTTAAACTATTATTGTCTACCCTGAAATCCTTGTTTTCTTGGTTTCTTATACAAGTTATCATCTACTTGTTGAGGCTCTCTGAAATCCTTGCCTGTTGCACAAAGATATTTTGCATTAGCTATTGCTTGTGTTTCATCTTTTGCTTTTACTATTATTGTACCATTACCGCCTATATACTTGGTGTAGGTTACTCTGAATGTTTTGTTTTCTGTTTTCATTTTCTTTAAAAATAATTGTTAAATAACTTCTTCTTCATATACCACCTCACCAGTTTCATTACAAACGACTTGTACTATACCCCCCTTGTAGTCTTCGAAGTAGCTGTGATTAGTACCGTTGAATGATTGAATGTAGTTCTTGCAATATTCTAATGTTTGCTCGAAGCCTTTATCATTAGAATTATTATCATCATTGAATACTACATTGTAAGTAGTATTAGTAACGTTGTTTTTGTCTGTTGTTGTCATTTTTCTTTGAATTTTAAATTGTTATTACTTGTTTTAATTTTACGTTGCAAAGATACGGTAATCATTTTAATTACGCAAGTATTTTGCTTGTTTTTTCATTTTATTTTGTTATAAATATAACAGATTTATGTAAGTGTATGCATATTAGGTAGTTATGAGAATGGTTTTTTGCAATAAAAAAAGGCAAAAGGTGGTTATACCCTTTGCCTTGGTGATTATTCTGCATCACACATTATAGTTTGCTCTATCTCATACATTATATGCAGCCCTAATTCAGTAGCGATGTAATGCTCAATACGCGCGCCTTTGCTGTCTTTCCACCCTTGTAGCATATAGATAGCCTTGCATTGTAGTAGGTCGGCAATGTCTTTAGCGATATGCGCTTCCCAAGTGTCGTGCTCGGTAAGTCCGTTTTCTAAAGGGTTTACGGGCTCATATCCTAATCTTTTCGTTGCTTTGGCTGCGGCTGCAAAGCATTTGCGGGTTTCGGTAAGGTCTGTGCCGCTAATCTTTCCTGAGATGTAGATTTTCATTTTAATTGCTCTTGTTTATAAGTTCGTATAAGGGCTTTTACGCATTCTTTTTGGGCGGCTTCATAAGTGTCTCTACGCCCACAGCATTTATCAAAATTATTGTTATCGTAAATAGAGTAGATATAGAAATTTTCTGGTGCAATGTAAGGGCGAATATAGCTGTATAAGCCACGAGCTCTAAACCAAGCAAATACTTGTTCCCAATTGGGGCATAGAATGCATAACAAAGGGGCTTCCTCATAAGGTTCTAAGTCCTCAAAATAATATTCAGATGTATCCTCAAATACCTTATCTAAATCCATTTTGAATTTTATTTCATCGCTTTTGCGATATACAAATAGACATTTTTCATCAAAGCCTATTCGTTCTAACATAAAGGCTATATCAAAAGGGACAAGCCAATTAGGACAGTTGTTATTTTTCATCTTTATTCTCTTTTGTATCTATATTTTTTAAATATCTTAATACTTCTTCTTCTGTCATTGAATCAAAACATTCATCTGCTTCTTCCTCTTTTATATAACCAAAATAAAAACAGCTTAATATTTCTCCATTAAAGGTAGATACTTTAATTTTGTAACAATCTTCCTCACAATAATCTTTTCGAATAAGAATTTGCTTATCCTCAAGGTCTAATATTTTGCAAAAGGTGTATTTTTTATTTTTCATCTTTGATAAATTTACCGTTAATAATTCTTCCTGTTCTGTTTTTGATTTCGTTGTAAGCGATGTTTAGGCATTCTTCAAGGGTGGTGTTTGCCGAATGAGCTATATTATTCAGATGCTTAAGTATATTAAAACCACTCAAAAAAGGAGATGGTTTAACAGTAGAATACTTATTAAGAGCCTCGTCAAAGAATAGGTTTATTATTGATTTATTGGCGTAAATAGCTGATAAGGTATGAGGTGTATCAGCCCTAAAAGGCTCGGACAAGGCTTTTTTGATAATTGCTTCTACATTTTCATTTCTGAAATAGCAGTAGTTAATGAGGGTTACCATTACATCGCCTATGGCATCTTGGACAGCTGGGCGGTCGTTATCATAACACGCTTTGATAAGTTCGCCAACCTCCTCGTGTGTTTTTAGGAGTTCGTCAAAGGGCGTTAGCTCTTCATAGATTTTTCTTTCTTTTGCCCATTCTTGGATAAGGGGCACGAGTTCTTGGATTGTTCTCATTTGTCGATATTTTTAGTGTTAATAATCTTTCCTAAACTTAGTACAAAATAGGTTTTACCCTCTTCTGCGCCCCATTCGGGTTTGCCAATACTTGGTGTTATACTTTCCAATTCGATAGTGAATTGAGGAGCATTGTGGGCATATCCGTTACGAAAACAGATGTAATGGTACTTCTTTGAATAAAACCGATTTGCCCAATAAGGCTTGATTTCTCGATACTCTTCTGTCTTTACGCCTGATAGTATCATATCAAACCACTTTTTCTTTAAGGTTAAATGTAGGGTGCTCATTTGTTTTGTGTTTTTAATTCTTCTCTCATTCCCATACAATAGGAGCGGTAATTGATATTAGACTCGTGTGTTAGTACATAGTCGTACCATTCCAATATATCTCCTTTAGGCTTGTTTTGCTTCATATCGTAGTATATATCTTCAATATTAAAGACGTAATCCGATAGGCATATAATACCTCCCCCTACATCGTAATTGTCGAATTCAAATTGTAGGTCTTGCTTGTGGCAAAACTCCTTGATAAGATTGCGAGCAGCATACTCGAATAACTCGACTGCTTCTTGTTCTTGTGGTGATTGTTTTTTCATTGGTCTATATTTTTTCTAAATTTTTTATATTTACTACAACTGTAGATCCACAAACTTCCACATTGTAACTTAGAGATTCATAACTAATGTAAGCAATACTAATAATTATCCCATCCTTATTCAGATTGATTATTCTTACTTTATCACCTCTTTCAAAGTAAATACTTCTATCTTTTTTTTGTTTCATTGTCTATAAATTTTAATCTTTTTGCTATTAATTCTACAATATCCACGGTTACGGCGTTGCCGATGAGTTTGTAACGTTTTGTCTTTGAGATGCGCCTTATTCTGCCGTTGTAGTTGCCATATTGTGTCCAGTTATCTGGGAAACCTTGCAAGCGTTCGCATTCTATTTCGGTTAATCTACGTATGCCACACAGTAGGTTATTCTCTTGAAAGGCGTTGCTCGATATGGTAGGGCAAATTTTGAGGTCTGCACCTTTATTTTTGCCTCGTGGGAGTTGACATATTACCGTCATATCGGAATGTAAACCGCCAGAATTACCGCCTGCGGTTAGTGTAGCTGCTTTTTTAGGTATAATATAAGTATCATCTGCATTCATATTGCCATTGGCTTTGAGTGTGGTACTAATTTTGGCTTGTGATTGACTTTGCGTTTTTGTTGTAGGAAGGCAATCATCTTCTGTGATAGGAAATACTCCTGGGATACTTCGTCCTGCAAGATGTCCGATAAGGTATATTCGCTCTCTATTTTGGGGGAGTACCCAGCTTGTATTAAGCAATTGCCATTCGATTGTATAACCCCCAATGTTGGCAAACGCTTGGATAATCGCCCAAAAGTCTGCGCGAGCATTTGAGCTGAAAGCGCCTTTAACGTTCTCCCAGATAAATACACTTGGTCTGATGTCAGCAATGAGGGCAATTGCGTACTCGATAAGGCTACTTTTTGCGCCTGCGAGTCCGGCACGCTTTCCAGCAAGGCTGAAATCTTGGCAAGGCGATCCGAAAGTGATAATGTCTGCTCCTGCAATGTCTGCGGGCTGAATAGTTGTAATGTCTCCGATGTATTTGGCATTTGGAAAGTTTTTTTTATAGTTTGCGATTGCGCTTTTGTCTATCTCTGAAAAATAATGTTCAGTAAAATGGTAGCCTGCTCGCTGAAATCCGAGCGAAAAGCCGCCTATACCGCTAAAAAGGTCGAGGATTTTCATTGTTCATTTTTTAGTTGTTTTTGTGTTCGGTGTTTATTGTAGCGATAACATTTCCGAGAGTTCTTTGCCTTGTGTGATGAGCCAGTTATAAAAGAATTGCAAGGTTACTTCTTGTTTTATGCGTAATATCTTGCCATCTTTGTCTGTTTCTCCTTGTTGAAATAGGCTGATAAGGTTCTTTGCCGTGGCAAAATCATTCTTATCCTTGGCGATGGCTTGCTGGTGGCGAAGCTGTTTGTCGGTTTCACTTCGCATTAGCTGCCTATCACGTTCTGTTAGGGTAGCAAAGTATGGTTTGAGTACTCCTCGCTTTTGTAGTGCTTCGTATATTGGTACGGGTAGGGGAGGCATCGCTTTTGTATTTTTGTATTCCAAAAAATGGTTGATTAACCACTGTTGTATGTTGGCTTCTGTTATCATTGGGATTGTTGTTTTAGGTTCGTTACTAATGCTGATATGGTGCTCTACTTGCGTCTTTCGCTTCCATTCAATATATTTTTCGAGTACTGTAGATACGTAGGACACATCAAAGAAATCAAAAAGCTTGGTTATTTCCCCAAATTCTTTACTTCTATCCATCTGAAAGGCTTTGTATATCTCTTGAAAAGATAGTCCTGAAAAACGCCCAAAAACGGCTATCCATATTTCTTGCTTTTGCAATGGGTCTATTTCGCCTTTTAACCCTACAAGGGTGGCAATGCGGGTGAATAGCAGTCCGAATATAGGAGCGATTGCTTCGCGGTCGAGGTTTTTAAGGAGTGGGTATTGGTGTCCTGTTTTAGCTATTGCCAAAGGTGTGAGCTCCCCAGCCTTGCATATTGTTTCTAATATTCTCTGCTGTTTGTCGTCCTGCAACGTAGGGAGGTTTTCCGCTTGGTGGTGTGTAATGATTTGTGGGTGTGATGATATTTCCATATTCGTCGATGATTGTTTGTTGTGGTGATTGTAAGGGGGCTTGTGTGCTGTGTAGCCACTCGGCTTCAAAGCCTTTCCACTGTTTTTGTACTATGATGCTCAGTACTGTGTTTATATCCTGATTTGTTTTTCGCACCTGCTCAATGAATGTTTTAAAGGCGCGCTCGGTATTGATGGCTTTCTTTGCCTTTCGTATCTTTAACCACTCGTCTACAAGTTCAGGAGCAAAGCCTTCTGATAGCATTGCCTTTCTGAAATTGAAAGGAGGGGGGGCGGGCGCAACTGGGGGGGAGGTTTCTTTTTGTGCGCTTAAGGGCTGATTATTTTTCTCCTCACCAAAATCTGTACGCGTGCTTTTTTGTTTCTTTTTTTCTAAAAAAGAAATATTTACTTTACTTTCTTTTTCTTTACTTTGTGCATTAATGTGCGCATTAATCTTACTTGAGGGTGAGTTAATGTATACATTAACCTCGTCTAACAGCCAATATTGCGATAAATCAATATCTTTACGTCTTTTTGAAGCTTCTAAATAAACCTTTTGAATGTTTTTACTTGTTAGTATATTATACTCACTAAATACAAATCCATCGAAAAACTCATATTTAACAAGTTTCCTAACAACCTCATCAACAAGCCCACCAGATAATCCGCCGAGCCTTGCCAATTTGTTTTTTAAAAGTTCCGAAAACTCCACAAAATACCCATTACGGTATATTTCACAAAGTAGCCGCAACACGATTATCTCTCCTTTTACAGAGAACTCCCCCGAGATAGCCAAAATCTTATCGTTTTCAAAGATTCCAACGTCCAAAGGGAAATAATCTAATCCTTGTTTATTTGGTCTTGCCATTACTTTTAATTTAGATATTTTAAACTTGTTTTCCGCTATTACATTTGCGACATAGCACTGTCAAGTTTTCAATATTATTTAGTTTATCTATATCAAACTCTTTAATACTTGCTTTGAAAACTGAAATGATATGGTCAATCTCTAAGCTATCTGTGCTACCGCATATAGAACATTGGTAGTTATACTTTTCTAACAAAAAGTCTCTAACATCTTTTCGTTTTATAAAACTATCTGATGAGTTTCTTAATGCTTTGTATCTTACTTTTTGATTTGAATTTCTAAATTTTAGTCTTGTAGAAAATTGAGGGTTCCATTTAGGAAATTCAAGTCCGGTTTTTTTAGGTCTTGTCATAGTCTTTTAATGTTTAAAAAAACTCCCCTTACCAACGCCCTGCGCTATGCAAGGGGAGACAAATGAATGATGTATTTAGAATAAGGTTAATTGTCGTTGTTTCTCGGTTATTGTATTTACATTCTTAACAGCGGTTTCAAAGTACTTGTCTTTAAGCTCTATTCCTATACCATAGCGTTCTAAACTAACGGCTTCGTATATTTCGCTGCCTATCCCTAAGAAGGGTGTAAATACGGTTTCACCCTTGTTGCTCCACATCTGCACACAACGCTTAATGACTGACAATTGTAGCGGGGCAATATGCTTTTCATCGCCTAAATCGGTAGCCTCTTTTTTGCCATTGAGTACATCGGTACGCTTAATATCAAACCACGTATTTACCTTGTAATCTTCCATTATTTTGTGAAGGTGTTCTATATCGCCCTTCTCTACATTCCAAGTAGGGGACGCCCAATGTTGCCAAACCTCTAAGGGGAAGTTGTTTTTATTCTTGTTGTTTATCGGTGTCCAATCTTCTTCATTACCCTCCCATTTGCGGAATATGGTACAATATTCGGGCAGCCCCACGCCTGTATAACTACTATCCTTGCGAAGCTGTTTATATAGCAGGCGTTGTGTTTTGGTGCGCTGCATTTCCAATACGGGGTCGGTCCAGATATTCACCTTTGAGTGGTATTTAAAGCCCACCGCTTCCACCGCTCTATGGTGGTCGCCTGTGAAGTCATACAGCCCTGTGTAGCCACTTGAATTCTTATATACAGCCAAATCTTTGGTATGGCAAACCATTAATCGCCCTGGTTTTAGAATACGATACAAATCGTGCAAAAGAAATGTATATTGCTTAAAAAAGTCCTCGTGGCTTTCGTTGTTACCCATATCGTGAATGTAGTTTGAGTAGGTAAACAAGGAACTGAACGGAGGGCTGAATATGATTAAATCTACTGAGTCATCAGGAATGCGCTTAATCTCTATGCAGCTGTCGCCTTTCATCAGCCAATAGTTAGGCGTTTTTACTTCTTTAAACTCGTACGAGTTGAGTAGTCCGAAGGCGTTGCCATTGATGAATTTATTCATTTGGGCTTGCATTTCCTTAAATTGTTGTTCTTTGCGCTCCCGAGTTTGTTTTACGTTTTCCATTGTGTCTGTAGTTATGAAATAGATATTTACTTCTTTTGTTTGTCCAAAGCGGTAAGAGCGTCTGACGGCTTGGTATGTACCCTCGAATGAGAAGTCGAGGCTTGCGAATATTTGATTGTGGCAATTCTGAAAATTCATACCGAATTGGGCTATTTTCTTTTTCGTTACCAGCACCCTAAATTCACCATTAGCAAATCCGAGTAGTTTCTTTTCTTTGACTTCTGTTTTTTCGCTACCATTCACTGCTACTGCATCGGGGATAAGCGCAAGGGCTTTCTTTTCCTCCTCATTCTGATTTACCCAAATGATAAACGCTTCCTCTGAATTATTAACGATCTCGGCTACTGCTTCTAATCGCTGGTCAAGCGTGTTACGCAATTCCTTTTGGAATTCGGTAGCACTTACCGAATAAGGATTGAAAAGCATACCATTATCACGCTTTTTTGTCTGTATTTCCTTTTCGATGTAATTGAGTTTTGGCAACTCATAGCCTTCAGCCTTAAAGCCTATATCCGAAGGTTTGGTAAGCATAGTAGCCCACGAACTAATCCAGCCGTAAAAGTCGTTTTTAGCGTGCCCTTTTAATCGGTAGTTATTCATACCCTCATCACGCACGAACCACTTAGCACGCATATCCTGAGCATCTAATACGTTAAGGAATTCTGAGTGGTTGCCTATTTCGTTCAAGTCATTAGGACTTGGGGTAGCTGTACAACACAACTTGTAAGGGGTGTTTTTAAACTCTTTGATAAGAGCGTTTTTGTACTTACCAGTGAAGTTCTTCAGTATTGAACTTTCATCAAGCACTACGCCTACGAATTGAGCGGTATTGATATTATCCAGCTGCTCGTAATTGCTGATATACACGCCTTGTAATGTTTCGCTATTGTCATACTTTTGGACCTTGATACCGAACTTTTGCCCCTCTTGTATGGTTTGTCCTGCTACTGCCAGCGGGCAAAGTATTATTACAGGCTTCTGTGTGTGCTTGCTTACTTGGTGTGCCCATTCCAATTGCATTAGGGTCTTTCCAAGTCCGCAGTCGGCAAAGATGGCATACCGCCCCATTCTTAGTGCCTTGCTCACGATGTAACGCTGGAAGTCGAATAGGTTAGGGTTTAACTCTTCGTTAGGAAGTTCAAAACCCGCTTCGGCTACTTTTCGTTCCTTTTATTTTAAAAACTCTTGATACTCATTCATTTTGATTTGAAATTAGAGATTTGATAAAGATTTATGCGCACTCAATCTACTTCAAATCGGTTATACAAATTAGACGGCTTTTAGCCATTTGGTAGTGGCTGGTTATTAGGCAGTTATGCTGTTTTCGGTCGTTTTTCAGTCGTTTTTCAGTCGTTTTTTAGACAGGTTTTAGACATTTGGTTACGTAAACTTTGCCCCCGCTCACGGCTCGAACGTGAGTGCTTGCCTATCGGGGTGCACAATGGCTACATTACAACGTTTCTTTGCTCTTATCTATATATTCCTTGCAAAACTGGTGGTCTATTACCGCCTCTACATTCAGCGTTTTTGCCGATAGCAAGGTCATTGTATAAGGAGGTAATTCTTTATCCTTATCAGCCACACGCATATAAGTTTCATAAAACGCCTCGCTTAGTACTTTTGCTTCTTCTGCATTAGGTGCTTTCACCAAAAAGCGCATTGGGTAAGATTCTTTATTTACCATTATTTCTACCTCTATCTGATAGAACTTATTTTGCTCCTCATCGCTGTTTTTCTTTGCCAATGATACAAGGGTAAAATACTGCTGCTCTTTGAGTGATTTTATTTCAAACGTTCCCTTATAATGCTGCTCCACATAGTCGGTAATGATTTGCTGTGCTACGGTAGCACTATTGGCATATAGATAAAACGTGCGCTTTTTGTCATTGTCATCTACCACAGCCGTCCAAATGGTAGCACTACCTCCTACCAATCGTGCCGAGCGTTGTAGGTTGCTAACTGATACTTCTTTTAGTTCGCCGCTATCCATAAAGAATTTGATAGTTTGCAGGTTGTCATCAGTTAGTTCCTCACCTTGATAAAGGATAATCTCCCTGCGCTCAATAGGGAGTAACTCGCCTGTATCCTCATCGATAAATTTTTCTTCCCAGCAGCGATAAAGATTTTCAGTTAGGTATTTGCCTTTTAAGGCGGTAAGGTCTGAGGTAGTGAATGTCTCCTCATTAAATCGGCTTATGGTTTCTTTTTTCATTGCTTATTTTACTTTAAAACTTGCTTATTTATATTTTCACTTTGATATTCAGTGTTTTACAACTTGTTTTTGTCCTTGCTTAACGAGGGGTGAAAATTGGTTATTTTTCTCTTTTCCTATAAAACCAATATTTCAGGTAACCAATCCTAAATATCTTGTTTAGTTTTTTATCGTCAATAGGAGTTGCTAAAATGTTATCTATGGCTTTTTTGTATA
>ERZ772979.909-NODE-909-length-18789-cov-3.810772_pt1 | contig 18789 bp, 17 predicted proteins | sample MGYA00511130_ERZ772979 | MGnify/ENA primary metagenome ERZ772979 (study PRJEB29015, sample SAMEA2738103) | human oral metagenome | biome: human oral; feature: human-associated habitat; material: saliva | place: China | collected 2186 ... | reverse complement strand
TCGAGGTCGCGGTGTTCTCTGTTGAGGCTCAGTTTCAATGCCGCACGCGGCTTTGTGGGTGGTGCAGCGACTTGTCCAAGGTGTTTGACGCGCTCGGCGACGAGGTTTCAATGCCGCACGCGGCTTTGTGGGTGGTGCAGCTTTAATTATTGGAAGCTAAGATTTTCTCTTTGGTTTGTTTCAATGCCGCACGCGGCTTTGTGGGTGGTGCAGCATTACCTCGTTTTTGATATTGCTACGCAGGTTGGTTTCAATGCCGCACGCGGCTTTGTGGGTGGTGCAGCCTTAACCAGACTCTCTTAACCAGAGCCCACAACATTGTTTCAATGCCGCACGCGGCTTTGTGGGTGGTGCAGCTCAGCACGCGCGTGGTATCCGTCGCTTGGTCAATGGTTTCAATGCCGCACGCGGCTTTGTGGGTGGTGCAGCGAAAAAAAATGATATGTTGGTAGAGAGAATTCTTTGTTTCAATGCCGCACGCGGCTTTGTGGGTGGTGCAGCGTGTCATCCGCGCTGTATCCTCTCATTTCGTCGAGGTTTCAATGCCGCACGCGGCTTTGTGGGTGGTGCAGCTGAAAAACCGTGGGCGGAGGGCGGCTCTGGTTGGGAGTTTCAATGCCGCACGCGGCTTTGTGGGTGGTGCAGCGCGCACTATCATTTTCCGGGGTGATTGATGGTGGGTTTCAATGCCGCACGCGGCTTTGTGGGTGGTGCAGCCGCCATTCTCCCACTAAAAAAGCCCACACCATAGTGGTTTCAATGCCGCACGCGGCTTTGTGGGTGGTGCAGCCTCGTCGCTCTCAGCTCTTTTCCCCCTAGGGGGAAAAAGCACTTTTGGAAAGTCTCCGGAAATTCGAGAGTTCTGACGGAAAATATGTGAAATATCTGTTCCTGTTCAGCTGCTCTCTCCGGCGCAATCCCTTGCGCGATCAGCACCTAGCACGCCCATGAGCAAATTGGAAAGTCCCAACGGTGTTATGCGGCTTTGCGGCACATCCCCACGACTTTCCATTTTGTTCTTTGCACCGTCTATATCATAGCAGAGACTACGCCAAATGACAAGTGTTTGCCCCAATCATGACCACCCGTCAAACGGGTGGTTTGCACGCCCCTATAAGGGGATAATACCGGCCAGCGTCTAAAGGCGCTGGCTTTCACTTTGTTCAAGCCATATTGCCCTTGACTCGTCACTGCCCTTAAAAGGGCGGTGGTACTACCTGCTTCCCTTAAAAGGGTCTTCGTACTCTTTCACGCTGAGTTTATCCAAGGCAATGTCATGCTTTTCCTGCTCTTGGATATATTTACGTATCGTTGCTTCATTCAACCCAACGGTACTTACGTAATACCCTTCCGACCAAAAGTGCCGATTCCCAAACTTGTATTTCAAGTTGGCGTGTTTATCAAAAATCATCAAGGCACTTTTCCCTTTGAGATATCCCATAAATTGTGATACACTGATTTTCGGTGGGATACTTACCATCATGTGTACATGATCCGGCATAAGGTGACCTTCCAGTATCTCCACACCTTTATATGCACATAGCTGCCTCAGGATATCTCGAATACTCTCCTTGTACTGCCCATATATGATTTTCCGCCGATATTTCGGGGTGAACACGATATGGTACTTGCAGAGCCACTTTGTGTGGGATAAACTGTTTGCTTTCTGTGCCATTAAGCATCTTTCCCTTCTTTTTCTACTGGCTTGAACATCCTTAGTATAAGCGGGAAAGATGCTTTTTGTATAACTTTTTATCTTCCACCCGCATAGCGGGTGGGTTTTTGTTTCGTTCGCTACGCTCTCTCAACTGGGTCGCGACCCATACTGATAAATTCAGCACTACCATCTTGACGCATCTTTTTTGCCCGCACTGTGTCGGCAAATCCTCCACATAGCCCTTGCTATGCGTCCGGTTTGCCTCCTTGTTCGGACGAAAAATCTACGCCAATCTGACGGACTTCATTTTATCAGCGATTCCCTAGACTTTTTATTTGTTCGCAAGTGCAGAGTTCGGACGTGCTGATGTGTTCCTGACAACAGATGCAAAGTTGATTCGTGCCTGCCGACATAGGTACTCCGTATGCGTGTGATGAATCCTGTATCCTACGTGGCAGAGGTGATGGAAGATGATGGATATTAACGTGAACAGCCCCCGGCGACGTGAGGGCTGCGGGGATGCACGTACTGGCTGCTGCGCTGGGAGCGGTTGGGCTAACGAGATTCCTCCGGCAGCTCGAGAACGGTCGGGGGAACTATACACAAGAAAAGTATGAGCAGCCTGCGCTGACCTTTGATACGATGGATGAGATGCTTCGCGCCTACTCTTAGACAATCGTCGAAAAATCCATACTCAAATCGCGGAGAGATCAATCGGTGCAGAGACTTTCCCTGCATTCAGATTGCGAATCGATTCATCCATCATCTGTAGTGTGAGTTTCGATATTTCAGCTGGTCGTATCAATTCGCGCGGCTCTATTTCCTCCTGATCCTTTGCTTTCGTCGGAGGGGCACTTTCTGCCGGCGGGATGGGTGCGCTGTCGTGTCCGTCCGGCCGGGCGCGGTTCGTTGGCAGCCAGAAGCCCCACACGTTGTTGGAGAATTCGCCGGCAGCGAAGCGGTGCACGCTGCCGTCCACGGTGATTTCGTATACGTTCATGGTGTAGGGCTGCCCGTAGAGCGGATCATGGACACGGATGCATTTGCGTGTGTCCGTCCATTCGTGGGCAAATACGTCCACGCCGAAGAGGAAGCATTCCTCGCCGATGGCGGTGGTTACGTACTCAAAGTCCGAGGATTTCTCCACGCGGTATTTCTTGCCGATGGCGGTTGTTATGTACTCTTGGTCTGCTGATCTTGTCATGGTGTCACGCCTCGTTCCTGCTGAAAATCCCCCGCAGAGTGTCTGCGGGGGATCCGTGTTTCGGAAGTGTTTTCTTTATTTCTTCTTGCCGTCGAGTTCGTTGATGTCGACGTTGCTGCTGGTGGAGGAGAGCCTGTTAAACTCCTCGATGACGTTGTTGAACTTCTTCGGGTCGGGGCTTCCGGAGGTGTACTCACGCACCTGACCGATGAAGCTGTTGACCTGGCTCTTGTAGGAGGAGAGGAAGCCTGTGCCGGAGGGGAGCTTTTCGAGGAGGGCACTGATCTCGCCGATCTTCGCCTCGGCGGCGTTCTTGTCGACCTGCTCGCCGCTGATCATCTCGACGAGCTCTCGTGTCTTGCCGTTCAGCTCGAGGAAGGAGGCGGCGTTCTCCTTGCCCTCGCTGCGCAGTGCATCGATCTGGGCGAGGCGGAGTTCCTTGTAGCGGTCGGTGACGACGGCGTCGAATTTGTCGTAGGCCGCGTCGAATTTGTCATAGAGCGGGAAGAACTGTGCGACCATCTCGTCCGACTGCGCATAGTTGTCGGTCATATAGGTCTTGGCGGAGTAGTAGCCCTTCAGCTTTGTGGCGAGCGGCTCGAGATCCTTCAGGACGGCGAGCAGGTCATCTGCCGCTGCGTCGATGTCCGGGTAGACACCTGCGACCTTCGGGTCGGAGCGTGCCGCCTCGAGGGCGGTTTTCAGATTTTCAAAACTCGGCAGGGAGATGTTCTCCTTGTGCTCTCCCTTGCGGAGGCTGTCGAGGGACGGGGCGATGGAAAAGTCAAAGGTGACGATGTTGTGGTTGTAGTCGTTCGTTGCCTCGAGGTAGGGATTGAGCGCCGCCTCGCGCGACGGTGCGTTGCTTGCCGTGGTCTGCTGTGATGCGGCACTGTCGCTATTGCTGCTGCCGCAGCCAGTGAGGAGTGCGGCAGGGGCGGCGAGCAGGCTGCACGCGGTGAGGATGGAGAGGGCACGCCGAATCGATGGATGGGTCATGAAAATCCTCCTTGCTGAAAGCATCTGAATATAGGGAAGCACTGATAAATTCGGTACGACCATCTTGACGCATCTTTTTCGCCCGCTTTTCGTTAGCAAATCCTCCACATAGCCCTCGCTATGCGTCCGGTTTGCTGCCTCAATCGGACAAAAAATCTACGCCAATCTGGCATACCTCATTTTATCAGCGATTCCCTAGATCATATTCTTCTTGTAGATGTCGTAGAGGCTCTTCAATTCCTCCATCTTCGCGTACATCTCGAGCTGCAGCGCCGATGCCGTTGCATCATCGCCGTCATTCAGTGCCTTGATCAGCAGGGTAAAGAGCGCCTTGTCGTCAATCGTATCCTTCGCGAGGTAGACGCGCAGGTCACGAATCTTGTTCCACATATAGGCATCCTGATCCGTCACGAAATCGCTCTTGATCTCCGTCATACGGCGAACGATATCGCGGTTCTCCGGAATGATGCGGCTGATCAGCTCAATCTTCCAGCGCAGGAGAGCACCGGTACGGAACGAGTCAATGATGCGCGGCGTCAGCGTTCCACCCGCCGTGATTACCGCGAGCTTCTTCTCGTTGTGTTCAAAGCCGAGCATGTTCTCCCAGACCGTCGCGGGCGGCTTACCAAAGCGCGCATCGCGCTCCTCCGCCGTATAGTGCTCAAAGACATCCTCCTCGCTCCGATAGGCACGGTCTGTCTCGAGGTAGAGCCCCTGCTCACCCGGCTGCTTGGAGAGCTCGGCGAGCAGTTCCTCTGCCGTGCGCCCCTTCGTGTGCAAAACGCCGTCGAGGATGGCGAGATACGAGGCGGCGAGGACGAAGTACGTATTCGAGTACGGATTCGTTGCACGCAGCTCAAAGCGCGTAGCCAACGGATTCTTGATGTCACGGATGAGGCTCACGAGCACCGTGCGGTTGCGCGCGGGGATCGCAGGCGTCGCGCCAAAGGACGTAACGATGCAGACCGGCGCCTCAAAGCCCGGCTTCAGGCGGTTGAATGCGTCATTGGTCGCCGATACGAACGGATTGATAACCTCGTAGTTGCGCAGGAGTCCCATGAGTGCGCCATAGCCGACGGCGCTCATATAGTGTGCATTCTGATCATCTGCTGCAAAGAGGTTGTGGCGTTTGCCGTCCTTCGTGATGGCCGCGAGGCTCAGATGGGTATGCTCACCATTTCCCGCCAGTCCGATCAGCGGCTTTGCCTTGAAGTTCACCTCAAGCCCATAGAGACGGAAGATCTCGCGGACAAAGGTACGAATGAAGAGCTCGTTGTCCGCCGCCTGTACCGCATCGTCATATTTCCAGTCGATCTCGATCTGCTCGCAGACATGGGTCATGCGGCCGGTATCGTCGATCTGCGCCTTCACACCGCCGACCTCTTTATGCCCCATCTCCATGTGGAATCCATATTTTTCGAGCTGGATCAGGCACTCCTCAAGCGCCGAGCGCACGGCACCATGCGTCCGCTCCCAGTACTGTTCGTTCATCACCTGCGACGCCGACATCTCCTCGATCGAGGCATTGTCGTCGAGCGGCGTCTTGACCCAGAACTCGAGCTCCGTCGCGGAGGTGAATACGATATCCTCGATGTCCGCACCGTTCAGGCTCGGTGCCGCGGAGATCTTCGGATTCTCATGGAAGAACTTCAGCAGCTCTTTCTTTACATAGACAAGCGTATCCGTGAGCACCGCGCGGGGGTCAACGCGCTTTCCCTCATGCACGACAAAGGACGGGATGCGCAGCGTACCGATCGGCAGCCCCGTCTCCTCATCCGAGCTCTCAGGGTTATAGTCCACAAACCAATTGACAGAGGGGTCAACGGGGAGATCTACCTTGGCGTTCTCGATCGTTGCGATCTTCGGCAGAACAACCGAGGAGCCGTCCGTCTGCACGGCCGTACCATTGTAGAAAGCGTCGATATCGTCGAGAAAAATTTGTACCGGAATCTTCTCATCCGTATCATTTCCCGCCATATCAATGCCGACGAGTGAGACGAATCGCACCTCGGGATGCGCTTTCAGCTGGGCGACAATTTCCTCACGCGGTGTATGGGCAGGAATTTTGTAGAGAAGTTCATTCATCATGCATACCATCCTTTTCCTAGAAGATACCGAACGGGTTCTCCCGTCCACGCGGTAAAACCACGCGCCCATCTTACCATTTTTCAGCGTGGATTGTAAAGCGATTGAGAGATGTATTCACAGGCTTAATACTCTCCTAATACCGTCTACTGCCGGTTCCACGCGCACAGCCGACGCTCTGCCAGATCGAGCAGGATGAAGAGCAGCAGCCCGATTGCACTCAGCACTATGATGCCGGCGTACATATCGAGGTAGTTCACGCGCAGCCACGCGTCCATGATATAGTAGCCAATGCCATACTGTGTGCCGAAGGTCTCCGTGAAGAAGAGGACGGAGATCGCCGTTGCCATCGCCACGCGCACAGCCGTGATGAACTTCGGCAGCGAGGCGGGCACGATGATGTGGCGCACCATCTGTCCGAACGACGCGCCGAGCACGCGCAGGGGGAAATATGTGGCCGGCGGAATCGCGGCGACGGCATCGCGTACCGTGACGATCACCTGAAAGACGATGATGAGAAAGACCAGCAGCAGCTTACTCGTCTCTCCGACGCCAAAGAGCAGCATGACGACGGGCAGGAGGGCGATCTTCGGGATGGGATAGGTCAGATAGAGGATCGGTGCGAGGAGATGATTGACACGCCGAAAATAGCCCATCAGGATGCCGAGCGGATAGCCGACGGCAACGGCGGCAAGCACGCCCACAGTAATCCGCATCAGGCTGTACGCCGCGTGAATGGCAATCGTCCCCGTGAATGTCGCCGTCAATCGGAAAAACACCTGCACGGGCGATGGGATCACAGGCTTTTGAAAGAGCTCCGCCGCGCCCGCCCAAAGGAGAATACAGGCGAGTATCCCGACGGCGATCATCCGCAATGAGAGTTTCTCCATCATGCCCCCTCCCCAGCGATCTTTTCGCGCAATGTCTGCCCCATGGCGGAGAACGCCGGAGACCCACGGCGTGCGGTATCGCCGACAAATGCGTTGTCGATCACCTCGACGATACGGCCGGGTTTTCCGCGCATGACGGCAATGCGGTCGGCCAGCATCAGTGCTTCCTCCACGTAATGCGTCACGAGCAGGGTTGTCACCGCATACTTCCTGCGGAGGGAGAGGAACACCTCCTGCATCGCCTCGCGCGTAATCGCGTCGAGCGCGGAGAACGGCTCATCCATCAGGAGAAGATCGGGAGCGAGAAAGAATACGCGCGCCAGTCCGACGCGCTGCTGCTGTCCGCCCGACAGCTCATGCGGATAGCGCGTCAGCAAGTCTTTCAGGCCCAGCTCATCGACCAATGCGTCCAGCCGCTCCGCATCTTCATCGCGGCGGATACCCTTGATCTCTGCCGCAAGCAGGATATTCTCGCGTACTGTTTTCCATGCAAGGAGCCCATAGTTCTGCGGGAGAAACCCGATCCGCAGGGCACGCGGATCAATGGGCGCACCGCCGCAGGTCACCTGCCCCGAGGTCGGATGAAGAAGCCCTGCACCAACGCGCAGGAGCGTCGACTTGCCGCAGCCCGATGCACCGATCAGGGCGAGCACCGTGCTGCGATCCAGCTGGACGGACACATCCGCGAGCGCATGGACCGTATCGTCCCCGCACCCGTAGTCCACAGAGACATCCTTAAAAGAGAGCACGCATTTTCCTCCTATGTACGCCGGGCATGACGCCTGCATCCGAACAGAGGAGCTGCCACTTCATCATGCTTCGGCATTTCGTTTCTCATAGACACCGCTGAGGATGTCCTCCCACCACGACGTATGCTCACGATACCACGCAACAACCGCCTCAATGCCGTCATCGAATTTCGTCTGCGGCTGCCAGCCGAGTTCCCGTCCGATCTTGGTCGGATCGATGGCATAGCGGCGATCGTGCCCCTTGCGATCCGTGACGTAGGAGATCTGTTCCTCTCCCCTGCCCAGAACGCGCAGAATCGTACGGACGACATCGATATTGGAGCGCTCATTGTGCCCGCCAACGTTATAGACAGAGCCTTCCGCCCCACGGCGCACAATCGCATCAATCGCACTGCAGTGATCGTCCACATGCAGCCAGTCACGGACATTCTTTCCATCGCCGTAGACGGGGAGCTGTTCTCCCTTCATGGCGCGGATGACCATGAGCGGAATCAATTTTTCGGGGAACTGGAACGCTCCGTAGTTATTGGAACAGCGCGAGATCGTCACGGGAACACCATAGGTACGCGCATACGCCTGCACGAGCAGATCTGCCGACGCCTTGGAGGAGGAGTAGGGACTGGAGGTGTGCAGCGGCGTCTCCTCCGTAAAGAGGAGATCGGGGCGATCCAGCGGAAGATCGCCATATACCTCGTCCGTCGATACCTGATGATAGCGTTTGATGCCATATTTGCGGCACGCGTCGAGCAGGATGCTCGTGCCGATGATATTCGTCTGAAGGAAAATCTCGGGCGTCTCAATCGAGCGATCCACATGTGACTCCGCCGCGAAGTTCACGACCACATCGGGTTTTTCGCGCGCAAAGAGCGCATAGACCGCCGCGCGGTCAGCAATATCGCCGCGTACAAAGGTGAACTGCGAGGACTTCCTTGCCTCGGCAAGGGTCGCAATATTCCCCGCATAGGTCAGAGCGTCATAGCAGACGATCTGATCCTCCGGATGCTCACGCAGTTCATAGTAGACAAAATTGGCGCCGATAAATCCTGCGCCGCCCGTAACGATCATCTTCATAGCTGATTCCTCCGCATCTTTCTATATCCTCTTTTAGGAAGCACTGATAAATTCGGTACAACCATCTTGACGCATCTTTTTTGCCCGCACTTCGGCGGAAAATCCTCCACAGAGCACCACTCTGCGTCCGGTTTTCCACCTCGTTCGGACGAAAAAATCTACGCCAATCTGGCAGACCTCATTTTATCAGTGTTTCCTTTATTTTCGACGCGCCTCACGTTTTCCCTTCTTTCCCGATTTACAAACAGCAAACGCATGTGCTATGATAGAACTAAGGAGGGATACCGCATGACGAACCGCACCTACATCGCGATCGATCTAAAATCCTTCTATGCCTCGGTGGAATGCATCGAGCGCGGTCTGAATCCGCTGACGACGCATCTCGTCGTCGCAGACGAAAGCCGCACGACGAAGACGATCTGCCTTGCCGTATCCCCTGCGCTCAAAATGCACGGCATCGGCGGCCGTCCGCGCCTCTTTGAGGTCGTCCGCGCCGTGCGGAACGCAAACGCCAAGCGGAAATACCGTGCGCCGCAGCACAGGCTCACGGGTGAGACAACGGATGCGACAGAGCTTGCCGCATCTCCGCACCTCGGCATCGCCTACCACATTGCCCCGCCGCGCATGGCACTCTACGTCGCATACAGCGTGCGCGTCTATGAGGTCTATCTGCGGCATATCGCGCCGGCGGACATCCACATCTACTCCATCGACGAGGTGTTCATCGACGCGACGAGCTATCTGGACACCCTGCATATCTCCGCACACGACTTTGCCCTGCGCCTCATCCGCGAGGTACTGCAGGAGACCGGTGTTACCGCGACCGCCGGCATCGGGACGAATCTCTACCTGGCAAAGATCGCCATGGACATCGTCGCCAAGCGCATGAAGCCCGATGCGGACGGGGTACGTGTGGCACAGCTGGATGAACTGAGCTATCGGCATACGCTCTGGGCGCATCGCCCGCTCACGGACTTCTGGCGCATCGGCAGGGGCTACGCTGCAAAGCTCGAGGCAAACGGCCTCTATACCATGGGCGATATTGCACGCTGTTCCCTCGGCAAGGCGTCTGAGCACTATAACGAAGATCTGCTCTATCGCCTCTTCGGCGTACAGGCAGAGCTGCTCATCGACCACGCTTGGGGTATCGAGACGACGCGCATGGAGGACATCAAGCACTATCGTCCCAAGTCGCGCAGCATCCACCACGGACAGGTGCTGCAAATGCCGTACACCACCGACAAGGCGCGCCTCGTCGTGTGGGAGATGACGGATGCGCTCGCGCACGATCTCGCCGTAAAGCACCTCACCTGTGACCGCATTGAGCTAACCATCGGCTACGATGTGGAGTCCCTCACGCGCCCGGAGATCCGTTCTCTCTACCATGGCCGGATTCGGACAGATCGATATGGCCGCAGTGTCCCGTGGCCCTCACATGGACACTGCATTGTGGAGCGCGGTGCACCGCCGCGTGCATTGATGAATGCCCTGACCCATCTCTATGATACGATTGTGAACCCGCATCTGCTCATCCGACGCATCACGATTTCTGCGCAGCACCTTCGGACAATCGAGCAGCACAGCGCCGATGCGGAGCAGCTGGATCTATTCTCTGCCGACGAGGCTGTGGGCACTGCGCTGACGGCGGAGGAGCGCCGCGCACAGGAAAAGGAAAAGGCACTTCATGCCGCCATTGTTGCCATCAAGCAGGCCTATGGGAAGAATGCCATCCTGCGCGGGGCAAACTTTATCGACGGCGCAACCATGCGCCAACGCAACGGACAGATCGGCGGACACAAAGCATAGCACACGCACGGATAAAAGGAGGCACGACCATGCAGCGAAATATCCATGACTACGATGACATCATCCATCTTGCGCGGCCGATCTCCCGCACCCATCCGCCCATGTCACGGCACGACCGTGCGGGGCAGTTCGCCCCATTTGCGGCGCTCAACACCCTCCATGCCGCCACCGCGCGCGCAGAGCTGCGTCATGCGGCACAGTACGAGGAGTATGAGAAATACGATGAACCGCCTGCGTAAGCCGTCCGAGTGGACAAGAGCGGCTGCACGAGGAAAACGATCCTCGTGCAGCCGCTCTTCTTTGCCTTATTGGTACGATCTCATTCGTCTGACAGCTCCGCAAGCGTCTTCCCGCCATAGAGCCCCGTCCAATCGTCGGAGAATGCCTGCACCGCATCCGCAACGACCTGCTTGGCAAAGATGCCGCGCAGAACATCAGGAGCCACGGTGACGGAATGCGCACCTGCGAGAATTGCACGATCGATCTGGGCGGGCTGCTTGAAACTCGCCGCAAGAATCTCTGTCTCATAGCCGTAGTGGGCAATAATGCCGGCAATATTCCCGATCACAGACGCCGCATCGACGCCAAGCGCCTCCATGCGGTTATAGTACGGGGCGATGCAGTCCGCCCCCGCCTCCAGTGCCATGAATGCCTGATCCATCCCGTAGACGGCCGTCGCCGTCACATTTGCCCCCTGGCGACGGAGGGCTTTGATGACCTTAACCCCTTCAAAGTCGACGGGAACCTTGATGAATACTTTCTCGTCGACATGACGAAATACCGCCTCTGCGTCGCGCATCATCCCGTCATAGTCCGTCGCCGTCACTTGGATATGCAGAGGGCGAAGATTGCCGATGATGGAGCGAATCTCCCGCATGTGAGCAAAGAACGGGACACTTCCCTCCTTCTTGACGATGCTCGGATTGCTGGTCACCCCGGCGATCGGCAGATATTCCGAAAGCGCACGAATCTCGTCGAGATTTGCCGAATCAATCAGATACTTCATGGCATAGGATCTCCTTTCACATGGTAAAGCCCACCGACGTCACAGCGGTGGGCAGCAATGTTCAGTTGTCGAGTGCTTTGCGCATCGCAGCGATCAGCTGGATGCCGCCGTCGATATCACCGTCGAGAATGTGCTTGACGACTGCACTGCCGACGATCACCCCGTCTGCCTGCTTTGCAGCGCGTGCGGCAGCCTCGGGCGTACCGATGCCGAAGCCGATGGCAAGCGGGATATCCGTGTAGCGGCGTGCGGCAGAGCAGACCTTCCCGATGATGCTGTAGTCGATCTCCTTGACGCCCGTGACGCCGTAGTTCGAGACGCAGTAGACGAAGCCCGCCGCATGACGGCATGTCTCCGCCATGCGCTCCTCCGTCGTTCCCGGCGTGATGAACTCCGTCAGGGTAAAATCGTGCGCGGCGCAGATGCGACGCATTTCCTCCGACTCCTCGTGTGGGACATCGGGCAGGATCACGCCGTCCATCCCCGCTTCCTTGAAGTCCGTGACAAAGCGCTCAAACCCATAGTGATTCACCATGTTGATGTAGCCCATGCCGACGATGGGGATCTCGGAGTGTTTGCGGATCTCCTTGACGATCTCAAGTGCCTTCTTCATCGTCATGCCGTTCTTCAGTGCCTCGACACTTGCCGCCTGAATCACGGGACCATCCGCCATGGGATCGGAGAACGGCAGGCCGAGCTCGATGAGATCGGCGCCCGCCTCCTCGGCACGGCGTACGATGTCCACAGTTGCCTCCGCACTGGGGCAGCCTGCCGTCACGTAGATGTAAAGCCCTGTCCGTCCGTCGGCGCGGAGCTTTGCGAGTCTTTCATTCATCCGCTTGCTCATGCGATGTCCTCCCCCAGCTCCTTTGCCACCATCTGCACGTCCTTGTCGCCGCGTCCTGAGAGGCAGACGACCACGCGCTCGCCTGCCTTGGTCTGTGGCATCAGCGTCTCCAGATACGCCAGTGCGTGCGAGCTCTCGAGCGCGGGAATGATCCCCTCGATGCGCGAGAGACGCTGGAATGCGTCGAGTGCCTCTCTGTCCGTCACGGAGACATAGGTGACGATGCCCTCGTCCTTAAAATAGGAATGCTCCGGACCGACCCCGGGGTAGTCAAGCCCTGCCGAGATGCTGTAGGCCTCAATGACCTGCCCGTCCTCATTCTGCAGGAGGTTGCTGTACGCCCCGTGCAGGATGCCCGGCGTGCCGCCGCCGCTGAGCGTCTTGGCATTGTCGCCGTCCGCATCGCTGCGGCCGCCGCCCTCGACGCAGAATTTCTTCACGTCGGCATCGTTGCGGAAATCATAGATCGTACCGATGGCGTTGCTCCCGCCGCCGATGCAGGCAACGAGGTAGTCGGGTTTCGCGTGGAATTTCTCCTCTGCCTGTGCGCGGATCTCCTCACCGATGACCTTCTGGAAGTCGCGCACCATCATCGGATAGGGATGCGGACCAACGGCGGAGCCAATGACATAGTAGGTATCCGTGATGTTCGTCGCCCAGTAGCGGATCGCCTCACTCGTCGCATCCTTCAGCGTTCCCGTACCGCTCGATACGGGGACGACCGTCGCGCCGAGCAGACGCATACGGAACACGTTGAGCTTCTGACGTTCTACGTCCAGCGCCCCCATGAAGATGCGGCATTCCATCCCAAAGAGTGCCGCCACCGTCGCCGTCGCGACACCGTGCTGTCCTGCGCCCGTCTCTGCGATGATGCGCTTCTTGCCCATGCGGTGTGCGAGGAGTGCCTGACCGAGCGCATTGTTGATCTTATGCGCCCCCGTATGGAGAAGATCCTCGCGCTTGAGATAGATGTCCGCCTTGCCGTAGTGCTTCGTCAGCCGCTCGGCAAAGTAAAGATTCGTCGGACGCCCTGCATACTCCTTGAGGTAGCTGCGATACTCCGCCTGAAACGCCGCATCGTCACGGTATTTCAGATATGCCTCCTCCAGCTCATTCAGTGCCGGCATCACGATCTCGGGCACATACTGCCCGCCATAGTCGCCAAATCGTCCCTTCTTACTCATATATTATTGCTCCTTCGTCCCAACATCAACCAGTTCTCTTGCAAACGCCCCGACATCCGCCGCGCGCACCAGTCCCTCTCCGACCAGCACGCCTTTGCACCCTGCCGCACGGACACGCTCCGCATCCGCACGGGCAAAGATGCCGCTCTCGCTGATGAGCGTACGGTTCTTATCCGCATAGGGCAGGAGGGCAAGCGTCGTCTCGACGCTTGTCTCAAAGGTCACGAGATTGCGGTTGTTGATGCCGATGAATTCTGCCGACGTTTGCTGCGCAATCTCCAAATCACGGCGGTCATGCACCTCCACGAGGGCATCCATCCCGAGACTCCACGTCAGGTAAAGCAGCTCTTTCAGCTGCTCCGGCGTGAGGATACGCACAATCAGCAGGACAGCATCCGCGCCCAGCGCACGCGCCTCGTAGACCTGATAAGGGTCGATGATAAAATCCTTGCGCAGAAGCGGTGTATCTACGCGCGCACGCACAGCGGAAAAGTCCGCGTTACTGCCGAGAAAATGCGGATCGGTGTGCACAGAGAGCACGGCCGCGCCTGCTGCCGTATAGATATCGGCGAGTTCCGTGACCGTGTGCGCCGTCGTCAGCCGTCCCTTGGCGGGCGACTGCAGCTTGCACTCGGCGATCAGCCCCCAGCCATGCCATCGGAAGTGCTCCGCCATGCGGAACGTCCCACAGGACAGATCCCGTTTCAGTACATCGAGCGGCACGGCCTCCTTCGCCGCCGCAACAATGCCGCGCTTCTTCGCCACAATTTCAGCAAGTATGTCGCGCATTGTGCACCTCCTTCAAATGATTCATTCTGCGCCTTTCGGCGTATTTGTCTATCTTAGAGGAGAATGCGGCATTTGTCAATGAGAGGGCGCACATGAGTCGTGTGTCGCTCGCGTTCACGCGGGGGAAAACACATCATCGGGATGTGCGTACCGCCGCCATAAACGCCGCAATTTTCGCCTCAGATTTCACGCCGTCCTCCTCAAGCCCTCCCGATACGTCAATGCCGAATGGCTGAAAGGTATCCATGACTTCCCCGACATTCACCGCCGTGATGCCGCCCGCGATTAGCACGGGCTTCGTGACGCGCGCAATCTCCTGTGCCGCTTCCTGCCAGCGAAACGTCTGCCCCGTACCGCCTGCCGCCCCCCTCACGTAGCTGTCTACGAGAATGATCTCCGCAGGATAGGCGTTCGCCGCCTCCGCATCGAAGTCGTCCCCATAGCGATACGCCTTGATCACGGGGCGCTCTGCCATGCGTGCCATCTCTGCCGTCTCATGGCCGTGGAGCTGCACATAGTCCAGCCCAACGGCAGCGGCAATCCGATTCACCTCCGCCATCGGCGCATCGACAAAGACGCCGACCTTCTTCACGTGCTGCATTTCCCGCGCGATCTCGCGCGCCGTCTCCGGCGTGACATAGCGGCGGCTGCCCGGAGCAAAGATGAACCCAATGTAGTCTGCTCCCGCCTTCTCTGCCGCACGTGCCGCTGCTGCAGTCTGCATGCCGCACATCTTCACCCGCATACCATCACCCCTCCGATAAAAAACTGCTGTACGAAGATGGAAAGTCCTTCGTACAGCAGCTTTACTTGTTAGTTCAGCACAATTTTGCTGTAATCTGCCGTCTCCAACAGATCGTCGTCGATCATCTTGAGGAGCGACAGGCGATTCTCTTTGACGCGCGCGTCCTTGTCCATGACCATGACCGCATCGAAGAATGTGTCGATCGCCCTTCCGAGTGCCTGCTCAGCGGGAAGCGTGTCCTCGCCCTCCGCGCGTGCAGTCGCCGCGACCTGATAGGCGGAGAGCAGCGCGCCCTCCTCCTCTGCTTTGAACCGTGCGGGATCCACCGTACCGCCCGTCACACTGCGGGCGATGTTCCCGACACGGACAAAGGACTGCACGAGCGCCTCGCCCCCCTCCGATGCGAGCAGACGCTCCACATAGGCGGCGCGCTCGGGGACATCCGCGACGAGATCCACATCGCCCAGCACCGCCTCCTGCACATCGTAGCGCACCCCACGCTCACTGAGGACGTTCTTCAGGCGCAGACGGATAAAGTCCGCCACGTAGACCTGCATCTTATCCCGAAATTCTTCAAGGTCGTAGAGATCACATGCCTCATCGACAAGGTCGGAGAGGAGCATCGTGCTCTCCTGCTCGATCAGCATGAGAACAAGCCCGAGCGCCTGTCGGCGCAGCCCGAAGGGATCCTGTGAGCCCGTCGGAATTCTGCCTTGGCTGAACGTCCCGACAATATTGTCGATCTTATCTGCTACGCTGAGGGCAACGCCGAGCGGCGTCTGCGGCAGTTCATCCCCCGCAAAACGCGGCATATACTGCTCGTCAATGGCACGCGCAACAGCGGGGCTCTCCCCATCGAGCAGGGCGTACTCACGCCCCATGATCCCCTGCAGCTCCGTGAACTCCGTCACCATGCCCGTCACGAGATCGGCCTTCGAGAGTTCGGCGGCACGCTGTGCACCAGCGAGGACGGCATCGGCCGCATCCCCCTCCGCCATCTCCTCGACAATCGCCGTCGTGAGTGCCATGAGACGCTCCGTCTTTTCGTACATCGAGCCGAGCCCCCGCTGGAACACGACCGTCTTTAGCTTTTCCCGATGCTCTGCGAGGGATTTTCTGCGATCCTCATCGAAGAAGAACTGCGCATCGGCAAGACGTGCCCGCAGCACGCGCTCGTTGCCGTGTGCCACGACATCAAGATGTGCCTTCCCACCGTTGCGCACCGTGATAAATGCGGGCAGGAGGCTGCCATCCGCCGCCTTGACCGGGAAGTAGCGCTGATGGTCGCGCATCGGCGTAATCACCGCCTCGGCGGGGAGCGCCAGATACTTTTCCTCGAACGAGCCGCTGAGTGCGGTCGGATACTCCACGAGATAGAGTACCTCCTCGAGGAGGTCGGGCGTGATCTCCGCCGTGCCGCCGCACGCCTTTGCCGTCTCTGTGATCTGTTCACAGATCATGGCGCGCCGCCGCTCGGGATCGACGATGATATACGCCTTCTCGCACGCCGCCTCGTAGTCCGCCGCCGACGTGATCACGAAGTCCGCCGGGGCGAGCGTCCGATGCCCGCGCGAGTGATTCCCGCTCATCACTCCGGCAAGGGTAAAGGGCACGATCTCTGTCCCGTAGAGTGCCACGAACCAGCGAATCGGGCGGATGAATCGGAAGTCCAGATCGCCCCACCGCATACTGTTCGGCAGCGGAATCGCACGCACAAGGTCAGGCAGGAGCGAGGTCAGAAGCTCGGCCGTCGCTGCACCGCTCTCATGCACGGAGGCATAGACATAGCCGTCACGCTGAATGAGGGCGGACGGATCGACGCCCTGTCCGCGCGCAAACCCCGCACCCGCCTTCGTCGGGTTTCCGTCTGCATCAAAGGCAATGGCGACGGATGGGCCGCGCGTCTCCGTATTGACATCTTCCTGCCGCTCCGCAAGCCCCGTCACAATGAGGGCGGCACGGCGCGGCGTGCCGAGCGTGCGCACCTTCTCATAGGAAAGGCGGTGCTCCTTCAGCATCGTCTCCGCCAGCTGCGCCAAATCCTCCAGGAGGTGCGGCATCACGTGTGCCGGAATCTCCTCCGTTCCAATTTCAAATAACAGATCCCGCTTCATGCCTTCCCCTCCTTTTTCAACAGCGGATACCCCAGTTCCTCACGCTGGGCGAGATACGCCTCGGCACAGAGACGTGCGAGTTTGCGCACGCGGCCGATGAACGCCGTCCGCTGGGAGACGCTGATCGCCCCGCGCGCGTCGAGCAGATTGAACGTATGCGAGCACTTCAGCACGTAGTCATGCGCCGGATGCACATAACCTGCCTCGATGACGCGCACCGCCTCCGCCTCGTACTTGTCGAACAGGTCAAAGAGCAGCTTCTCGTCCGAGAGATCGAACGCATACGAGGACTGCTCAAACTCATTCTGGTGGAACACATCGCCATAGGTCACATCATCCGTCCACGCGATGTCATAGACGTTCTCCACGCCCTGAATATACATGGCAAGACGCTCAAGCCCATAGGTGATCTCCACGGAGACGGGCTTTACATCCTGACCGCCGACCTGCTGGAAGTACGTGAACTGCGTGATCTCCATCCCGTCCAGCCAGACCTCCCAGCCAAGTCCCCACGCGCCCAGCGTCGGCGACTCCCAGTTGTCCTCGACAAAGCGGATGTCGTGCTCCACCGGATTGATACCCAAGAGCTCCAAAGACTGCAAATAAAGTTCTTGAATATTGCTTGGAGAAGGCTTCATAACCACCTGAAATTGGTGGTGCTGGTAAAGACGGTTAGGATTTTCCCCATAACGACCATCTGCTGGCCGACGAGACGGCTCTACATAGGCCGCATTCCAAGGCTCTGGTCCAATAGCCCGCAGGAAGGTATAGGGGCTCATGGTTCCCGCCCCCTTCTCATTATCATAAGCCTGCATGAGCATACAGCCCTGATCGTTCCAGAACTGCTGTAAAGTCAAAATTATTTCTTGAAACGTTAACTTCTTAGACATTTGTTACTCCTTAATTTGTTTATATTTCTTTGTCTATTATTTTCTGCTGTATGAACCAATCCAACAAGGGAAGTGTTTTATCTGTGTTTGCCCACCGATGATAAAAATCAAAGACCGCTTGCACACTGCCTAGATTTTCTACTAGCTTGTCAACTGTCAAAAAACTGCGCCAGTATTCGTAAAAAATACTAGCATAATTCCCTTGATAAGTTGAAGTGCCGAAATCATTCAATGAGTGCCAACCGTGCTTTTTCTGAAAGAGCTTTACGAGAGACTGATTACAAGCTTTTTCCACTCGAAATTCCTCATTTGTAAAGAAATACTTGCGGCTAATATACTCAACCATCCCTTCTTCAAACCAGATATAGGCACCGTATCCATCAAAATCATCTAAAAAATGCTCCGACCAATGAGCTAACTCATGGCCCACAATCTGCAAGAGAGAATTTTCAGACAAAGACTGATAGTGGTTTGCTATTGCTCGAGTTTGGTGAGAGGACTCGTAATTCTCCAACTGAAGAAGATATAAATCTTTCCAAACCGTCAATTCGGGAGTCATAACCATCCGCCTATCATTTGTATAGGCTGGTACAGGAATTTCCCGAATGATCTGCGTAGCAGAATCAAAATCGGACCAAATGATGGCTTGCGGTAAATCATAAACCGCAAACTCGTCTTTTAAAAAAGCTAGATAATCCTGCAACTTTGCGGAATTCTTTGCGACGAAATCTCGAAAAGCTACTAATTGGCTCT
>ERZ772979.906-NODE-906-length-18846-cov-24.598691_pt1 | contig 18846 bp, 14 predicted proteins | sample MGYA00511130_ERZ772979 | MGnify/ENA primary metagenome ERZ772979 (study PRJEB29015, sample SAMEA2738103) | human oral metagenome | biome: human oral; feature: human-associated habitat; material: saliva | place: China | collected 2186 ... | reverse complement strand
CGGGCCGACGACGCCCTGCCGGAGGGGTCGTCGGCCCGGGACCGGGTGCGGACCTCGGTGCTGACCTACTTGGACTTCATCGCCGAGCGCTCCCCCGGCCGGGTGACCTACCAGGTGCTGGCCGGTCACGACCCGGGAGACGAGGCAGCCCGGGTCAGGCGGGAGGCGCGAGAGGCGGCGGTGGCGGCACTGGCGGAAGTGGTCGGCGGCAGCCGGGGCCACCGCGACGACTTCGCCCTCTGGGGCTACCTCGGCTTCCTCGACGACGCCTGCCTGCGCTGGGTGCACGCAGGCTGCCCCGACGACCAGCGCCACAGCCTCATCGACGCGACCCTGGGCTGCCTGGAAGGAGCCCTGGGCGACTGGAGGAGATAAGGGCGGGCAGCCGATAATCGGGCTACCCTCCCCCACTGCCCCACGTAGCACTGAAAAAGTATCCGGATCTAAGGTATGCGGCGAGTGGTCCAGTTGATGAGCGGAACCTGACTATCTTGCAAGTGGAGCCTGCAAGACGGTTAGGTAGGTAGCGTTGCGACCACCCCCAGACCGCCGTTCAGGTACGACAGCCGGCTGGCACGTCGACCACGGCCAGCGACAGGATCGTGGCCCGACTGTGACACATATACCGCCAATCCCTGAGACCGGCCACGTCCTTGAGGACCCGAGCCACAGCCTGCCATGACAAGGCGATCGCGCTGGAAGACGACATCGACGCCATGACTTCGCCGTTAATGGGAATAACTTAGACACCTTCATCATCGCCGCACGGATTCTTTGTGCAGTTGGATCACGCCAAGCCCCGACGTGCACTCCTCTTCTCACCGCAGCAACCCATCAACCATTATCTTCCTTTTGAAATCACGATCCCTCCAGCATTGACATCATTCCCCGCAGCAAACCTCTTCTTGGCACCGTCCGATCCCTCATCGACGTCATCAATAGCATTAGACAACTTTTTTTCCGACCCTTCTAACTTCGTTTTAAAACTATCGAGAGCAGCGCTATATGTCGGATCATATTCGTTTGGTATGATGACTCTGCCTTCACTATCGGTAATATTTACAGTTACAGTCGAAGTTTCAACCCCATCTTCTTCCTTGCTAATTGTTTGCGGAACTGAGACGTTTGGTTCAGATTTCATCAGTCCGGTATTGACGGCTTCTGTAATTGCTAGGTTTTTTAGATACTCCTCATTCGAGATAGGAGGAACATTGTCTACATCAATCTTATTGCCATTTTTGTCTTTAAGATTGTTCGCGTCCACAGCATCAGCAATAGAAGTTCCTATGCTCCATGCAATATCGAAGCCTTTCGGCAATAGTGAACCAATGACTGTTCGAAATGCCCCCCCAACAGCATCCGAAGTATTTTTAGCATTCTGTTTGTCCTCCTTATTATCATTAAAACGCATGTTAGCAATATGTTCTAAGTAACCAAGATCTGCCCCAGCCTCTCTATACTTAGCCTCCAACCCGTCAATGGTACCCATATTACTTTTGTTATCAATCGCATGGTGGCCAACTACCGACGAAATAGTGACTGCAGCATCTTTGTTATCTATGACGTTATATATCACAGTTGAAATGGTGTTTCTGTTAACTTTCATCTGAGCTTCCGCACCTTCCGAACCTTCAGGCATCGGGATTTGCAGGGACGATTTGATTTGTTGACCGTTAGCAATATTATGAACCTCCTCAGGGCAGTTAGCAACCATAACGGAGACATTCTTTTTAACCTGATCAGTATATTGCGATTTTGGAATATTATCTGCCGCATATTTCAACGATAGCGCAGTCACTCTAGTTGCCTGTTCACCATAATCCTTATCCGTCCTAAGCGTGGACGCGGCCTTCATTGCAGAAGTAGCGTCTTCCTGATCGAGCGTTTCTCGATTTTTAAGTCCGCCCCATCTTGCTTTCGCTAATTCCTTATTATATACTCCATTGTGATCTACTCCATATAGATACTTCGTAGCCGCTACAGGGTTACGCCCCATGGCGCTTAGTACTCCATTATGTACATCAAAATTAAGTGGCGAGTGATACTCTTGCGAAGGGTATTTGCTCGCATCTTTGGGATAAGCAAATCTAGTATTGTCACCCATATTTATCAGGAAATTCGTACCAAACTTGGTTGTTTCATCGTGAAGCATCTCATTCAGTGTGGCCAGGTTCTCGAACTGATCGCTATTACTTGGGTTACCAATTTGGAGACCGTTAGTGAATGTCGTAGCCAGATCAAGGCCATTCTCTTCAATTTGACTAGCGCTCGCTAGAATGTGGGAAAATATCGATTTAGTCTTTGGGTATATGACCTTTTGAGTTTTATACAAGCGTATAAATTTATCAGGCTGAATGCTTTTCAAAAATACGTTTCCGTACACTGGATTGTCTTTGTTTTCTTCCATATCATCAATAATTTCCCCGCTCGTGCGGTGCCGCCCCCGTGATGAGCGCCCTCCAGGTCCATCGATATCTCCGAGCTCCTCGGCATGTTGTTTAGCCTTTTTCGCTGCTTCCGTATTGTTTTTTTCGACGTTAGCAGCCGTATCCTCCGCGTCATCTGGAAGAAAATAGGTGAGTCTACCTTCGGGAGTCTTGGTCAAGATACCGTCAGAGTTCATTTGCTGCGCTTCCTTGCATCGCCTTTTGAGGTCTGCTGCAATAGTTCCACTTAGATAGTCTCCTAGTAATCGCACTGATGCCAGTCCACTTGCATCTCCGGATGTTGGGTCGCCCGGGTTTGTATCCGATCCGATACTCTTTACGGCTGGAGGATCCCAATGTTCGTTAAGTTTTTTGATCTCGTCACTTTCCTGCATCGCTTTGTCTCCCCAGCCCTGCAATGACGACACGAACTTCAGAAGCTTTTCCGCATCCAGACTTACATAAACCATTCTTTTGCTCCTCGATATTTTTGCGATCTAGCAGATTCAGTGCGCTGCTGTACGTGCACTACTCGTCCCACTTAGGTAATGATTCATCGCTACCCTCCTCGACCTCCGGCCTCAAATTTTGCTCTTCGGAAAGAGCTTTTGCAACCTGATCCTGAACGGAGACGATAATTTCGCGAGCTTTACCAACTTTAGACTCAATCTCTTCAGCCTCCTTCTTCGCGGCAGATGAAGACCACGCGTCGGACAGTGTCGCCGTGAACTGACCTATACTAGAAATGTGTCCCTTCGAGCGCTGAGAACCTCCTCCAGGTAAACCGACTCCCAGTTGAGGGTTTTTGGCTAGAACTTCCACCGCTTGGTCGACTCTGGCTTTTACTTTTGAAATTGCGTTGATCTTTCTATTTGGGACTAACTTCTTCTCACCACTTTTATCAGAAGCATCATTGGGGAGCATTGACTTCTATCCTTTCATTAACTATCGATTTTCGGCACCTGCACCCACAACCAGCCACCGGCCGTCACCATGATGCCCCGTCCCTTGGGGACCGGACCTCCGATGGAACGCGGCAGCCTCGCCGACAGGTTCGAGCCATCCTCAGAAGACCTGGGCGCCAAGATGAGACCCGTGCGGGTCTTGCGCACCTGGGCCACCACACCCCGGTACATGCCCGGCACCTCATCGATTCCGCAGCCCACCAGGACACCGCCATTCGCGTCCCGGCACGTCCTCAAATGCTCCTCAATCACGGGTCCAAGAGCATGATCGCCTCCCATAATCTCGAAATCGTCAATAACAATGAGCGTGTTCTCAGGCTCATCCTTCAAAAGAGCCTTGAGGTCATCGGGCTTGGACTCCAGGCCCAGCCGCCCCAGAACCCCGTCACGTCCCTCCAGGGCGATCAGCGGCGAGCGCCGCGGTAGCACCAGCACCACGCGCGTCCCACCGTCCAGCGCCCTCTGCGCACCGAACATGAGCGCCGTCGAGCGCCCGGAGCGGCGCGGCCCGGCCACGAGCACTCCGTTGCCGATCTCGTCCATGGACACGGGGATGAGCCCCAGGTCGTCGCCGCCCACGGCCAGGGCGATATTCCCCGGCGCCAGCGGAGGCCCGAGCTCGAGCGCCTTCTCCTCGGAGATCGCCACCGGGAGCTCGTCCACGTGGCCCGCGGACAGCTCGCGGGGGATCTCTCCCCATTTCTCGCGGCTGAGCCGCCCCGCCTCCTGGATCGCCTCCACCTGAGCGGTGCCGTCGACGTCGGCCGTCAAAAGCGCCAGCTGCACCTCGCGGGGCCTGGGCCCGCTGCGGAAGGCCCGGCCCTGCGGCATGGCCAGCGGCACCTCGCGCGCCCTCATGCCCACCAGGTCGAAGTCGTCCGGGGATGGCATCCGCAGCAGCAGCCGGTCCTCCAACAGCATCCCGAACCGGCCCCGGAAGACGGACCGGTCCCCAGCGACCACCACGCGCAACCCCACGGCGGGCCCCTCGCGCATGAGGCTCTCCACGCCCTCGATGACGGCCCCGCCATCGACATTGTCGAAGGTGGCCGTGAAGTTGTCCCATCGGTCGATGAGCAGCAGCAGGTAGGGCAGCCGCTCCGGTTCGGCCGCCTTGGCCCGCTGCTCGGACAGCGAGGCGAAACCCTGGGTGGCCAGCAGCTGCTGGCGGCGCGCCACCTCCCGGCCCAGCAGTCCCAGCAGGCGCCGGACCCGGTCCGGCTGGTCGCGGGTCGTCACCGCCCCCACGTGCGGCAGCGCCAGGCACGGCAGCAGCGCCCCGTTGCCGGCGTCGATCCCGTACATGTGGACCTCCGCGGCCGAGGCCGCGCGAGCCACCGCCACCGCGATCCCCCGCAGGACGCTGGAGCGCCCTGCCCTGGGGCCACCGGCGATCCCCAGGTGCCCGGCACGCGTGTAGTCCCAGGTCATGGGTCGCTGATCCTGCTCTGCGGGCAAGTCCTCCAGCCCCAGGGGCAGGGCCGGCAGGAAGCCCTCTGCGCGCGAGTCCGCCCCGGGCTCCTCCATCCGTTGCTCCACCTCATCCAGGGTGAGCAGCCCGGGCAGCGGCGGCAGCCACGGGCTGTGCGGCTTCTCCTTGCCCATCGCCCGGTAGGCGGCCCCCATGGCGTTCACGAGCGTGGCCAGGTCCGTGGGGATCGCGGCGTCCTCCTCCACCTCCGGGGGCGCCTCCTCCGGCCGGGAGAGCTCGTCAAGGGTCAGGGTCGCCGAACGCAGCGCGGCCCGGGGTAGGGCGCCCCGCGGCCGTCCCCCCACCCGGGAGGACTGGAACTGGCGCAGGCTCGCGTGCCCCAGCCGAGCGTAGGCGCGTCCCGGGATCGACGGCGGGATGAAGGCCGAAGCGGCCGCCTCGATCACGTCCTGGGAGTCGCTCTCATCCGTGACCCGCAGGGCGATGCGCAGGTTCGTGTTCGACTTGATCTCCGCCGAGACGACGCCGGCGGGCCGCTGCGTGGCCAGCACCAGATGCACCCCCAGAGATCGCCCGCGCCGGGCGATATCCACCAGGCCCGTCACGAAGTCCGGCAGCTCGGACACCAGTGCGGCGAACTCGTCGATGATGATCATCAGCCGCGGCATCGGCTCGTCACCCGGGGCCATGGCGGCCACGTAGTCCTCGATGTCCTTGGCATCGGCCCCGGCCAGCTGGTGCTCGCGCCTGCGCAGCTCGGCGCCCAGCGACTCCAGGGCCCGGGAGGTCAAGTGCCCATCGAGGTCGGTGACCATCCCCACCGTGTGCGGCAGGCGCGCGCAGTCCTTGAAAGCCGCCCCGCCCTTGTAGTCCACGAGCACGAAGGTCATGGCCTCGGGCGTGTTGCCCACGCACAGGGAGGCGATGAGCGTCTGCAACAGCTCGGACTTACCCGAGCCGGTCGTCCCGGCCACCAGGGCGTGGGGGCCGTCGGCGCGCACGTCCAGCCAGAAGTCCCCTTCGGCGTCCTCCCCGATGACCGCCCGCGTCGTGCGGCTGCACCGCTGCCAGGCCGCCAGGACGGCGTCGGAGCCCGGCTCGGGCATGGGCAGGACGTCCAGGAGCCTTGAGGCGGTGGGGATCGTGGAGTCCGCCCCGGAGGCGGAGACGTCGTGGACCGGGGCCAGGGCGCGGGCCACCCGCTCGCACCACCCGTCCGGCACCATGTCCAGGGTGACCCGCTCCACCTCCTCCACGTCGGTCTGGGAGACCGACGGCGCGGCGGGCCCTGTGGCCACCACGGCCCGGCACTCCTCGGGCAGGGCCGTGCGCTCCCGGTCGATGCACACCAGGCGCACACCGACTTCGGGGCCGCGGCGCAGCACCGGGATGAGGCCCGGGCGCAGTCGCAGGGCGTGCCCGCCGTCGAGCACCACCAGGACCTGCTCGTTCTCCGAGCGCCCGCTGCCGCGGTTATCGGAGGCCTCCAAGCGCCGTTGCACCAGGTCAGCGAGCTCGCTGATGCGCCGGCCGACGCTCTCATCGTCCACGCCGACCCGGGCCCGGGCGCCCGTCCCCTCCAGGTTGCGCAGGTGCGGCAGCCACCTCGCCCAGGCCCAGCGCCCCGCGGGGTTCTCGCCGCGCACCGGCTCCACCAGGAGCACCATCTGCAGCTCGGCCGGCGAGTGCAGCACCGCGGCCTGGGCCGCCAACCAGGTTGCCACCTCGTGGCACCTGTCCCCGCACACGCCCACCACGCCCAGATCCCCCAGGTGCACGGTCACGGGAACGTCCGGGGCCGTCCATCGCAGCGGCTCCTCGTGCTTGGCGCGAGCGGGATCGTCCACCTCGACGTCGCTGGGCAGGTCCGCCACCCCCACCCGCAGATCCAGCCAGTCGGGGTCGGCGGGGCGCCTCTCCCACAGCTCCGCCCGCGGCCCGGTGGCGCGCAGCAGGAGCTCGGCCGGGTCCGGGGCGTCCGAGCGCCGCAACCCCCGCTCCTCGGTGAGCGCCTTGAAGGCCGCGTCTTCGGCCTGATCCCGCTGATCCTCGTACTTGCGCAGGTTGTCCTTGTAAGTCTTCTTATTGTAGGAGCGCCCCTGGATCTGGTTGGCGATCATCATGACCGGTGAGAGCACCATGAACAAGAGCGAGTAGATGCGCTTGGTGAGCAGGTACATCCCGGCTCCCATGACCAGCGGGGAGAGCATCATGGCGAACGGGAAGGGCGGCTTGCGCGGCTGCTCGGGCTCACGGGGCAGCGTGAACTTGGTGACCCGGATCGGGCGGGCCAGGCGCGGGGGACGGTTGAAGTTGATCGTCGGTGCGCCCGGGGTGGGTGAGGTCACGGCGTCGGCGGCGGGCACCGGGCTCAGGACCAGCAGGCTCTCCCCCACCGTGAGAACCGCCTTCTCCGGCCAGAGGGTCGCGCCCTTAAGCGGGCGCCGGTCCAGTTCCAGGAAATGGCGCTGGCCATCGGGTTCCAGGACCTCGCGTCCGCTAAGAATCGGTTCCGGCGCCTTCCCCTTGCGCTTGCGACGCTTCTGGCGGCGCCTCCGCTTGGAGGGCTTCTCGTCCTCCTTGGCGGCCAGGACAAGCGGTCCGGGCAGGGGACGACGGCGCGGAAGCGGGAGCGGCACCGTGCGCTCGGCCACGCCCGGCACCGGGCTCAGAAATACCCGTCCGCCCTGGGAAACCGTCAGGTCGGCGATCTTCTCCCGCCCAGCCTCGCCCTCCAGGGCGATGTCCCCCTCGGGCCCGCCCAGGGTGTAGCCGCCCAGGCTCAGGCGGTGGACCGCGCCGGCCCCGCGTCCTGCGATGACGCGCAGCTCGACGACGCCGACCGGCTCGACGTCGTCGAGCACGGCCGCGCCCAGCCCTAGCAGCATGCCATTGCGGATCGAGCCCGAGCCGATGGGGGCCTGCGGGTCGAGGCGACGGGGACCGTGCCATAGCGACGATGGCGGGGCATCGACCGGTTCACCGGCGCTGACCACCAGGCGGAGAGACTGCCCCGGCGCGCTGACGGGCAGGGCGCGGTCCAGGGCGGCGGCCAGATCGCCGACCACGGCGTCCTCTGGGACCACAATGATGAGGTCGCGGGCGTCTGAAGCCTCCTCGAGGGGGCGCAGGACACTGATGAACAACTGCATGGTCGACTCCTCAGGCGGGGCGACGGCCCACGGAGAGCCCCGGTGAGAGGTCCTCGACGAGTGCCGCCGTGGCGGGGTCGATCTGGTCAAGGTCATCGGCACCCGCGGCGTCGAGGAGAATGCGGATCTCCTGCTCGAGCTCGCCGCGGCCGCGGCGCGAGGCCAGGCGCAGACGGTCGCGCCACAGCCCCTGGTCGAGCTCGACCACCTGCAGGCCCGTGGCGATCGCCGTGGCGGCGCCGTCGGGATCGGTGTCCCCGATGAGCTCGACCAGCCGATGGGCGGCATCCACCACGAGCGCATCGAACTGCCGTGCGGCACGGACCCGGGCCAGCCAGGTGTAGTGCCCCTCGGCTGCGTCGGAGACCATCGGGCCTCGCACCAGGCGCAGGGCCTCGGTGAGAAGCTCGACCTCCTGCTGCGGCGCGCACCTGCGGGAGGAGTCCAGCAGAGAGCGCAGCACGTCCCAGTCCAGGACCACCCCGGGCCCCAGCACTAGGCGGCCCTCGGCGTCCTCGCGCAGATGCGGCGCCCCCTGGGAGTCCTGGCCGAGCCAGCTGCGCAACCGCTCCACGGTCGCCCCCACGACGTCCGCGGTGGCCCCCAGAGGCCAGAGCATCGCGCCGAGGATGGAGGGGCGGATGCCCTCGGGGTGGAGGGCCACGCAGACGGCGGCCTCGGTGAGGATGGAGCGGCGCGCCTGGTCCACCGCCCCCGCCGTCTCCACGAGCGTGTTGCCCAGGACCTGGATGCGCACCGAGGCAGCGCGCAGGGCGGCGGTGGCCAGGGGCGGCATCGGCGGGTCCGGCACCGGCGGGCGGCCGTCATCGTGGGTCTCCTCGACCGGGGCGAACAGGCCCTCGAGCGCAGCGATCTCCGCCTCGGTGGCGCGCGAGGCCGTGACCATGATGCCCAGGGGGAAGATCCGGGCGGTGCCGGAGGCATCGATCTCGATCGTCCAGCGCCCCTGCCGGTTGGAGTCCGTGCGCACCAGGGCGTAGCTGCGTCCCGGTGGGAGCGGAGGAGGCGTCGCCCCGTTGCCGATGAGCATGAAGGTCGTCTGCGTCTCCGGGCGGCGCCCGGTCAGGACCCCGCCGACGCCGGGCAGGGCGGCCTGCCCCATGAGACTCTCGGGGGTCTGCAGGCGCTGGCCGGCGACCCCGTGCAGGGTGGCGGACAGGCCCGTCCCGACGACGTCGGCGTCCCGCGACCAGGGGTTGGTGCACAGCTCCAGGGCGAGGGCGGAGACGACCTCGGCCGCCATGGCGGGGTCCCCGGTGACGATCACGTCTCCATCCGCGAAGGCCAGGTCGATGAGGATGTCCGCGCCCTCAGGGGTGCGGCCGACCGTCACCAGCCCGGGCAGGGGGCAAGGCCGGTCCTTCAGCGGCGGTTCCTGGCCTGCGCGCAGCGCCCAGGTCATCCCCTCCTGCTGCGCCCGCCACGGGGCGGGTGCGTCCGGCAGGGGACGCGCCATGCGCAGGTAGCAGGCATCGTCGTCGATGGCGACGGCGTACGGGCGGGGGCTTCCGGGCAGATCGTCCAGAGAGCGCAGGACGGCGTCGAGGCGCCGCGAGCGGCTCTCATCGGCGCCGACACGCAGGAGGCGCTCAAGCTCGGCGGAGTCCTCGTTGAAGGCGCCCGCCAGCCACCGGCGCCTGGCGACGAGCCCCGAGACCAGGGAGGCGGCCAGCAACGAGCCGATCGCCGGCATCTGGACGGGGGCGATGTCCCGCAGGTCCTGCCCGAGTCCGGCGGGAATGTGGTTGCCCTCCTCCTGCTGCTGCGGTGTCGGCGCAGCCGGGGCCGGGGCGGGGGTCGTGGGGATGGCCTCGACCCGGGCCACGGAGGTGGCGGACTCGGGCATCACCAGGAGCCAGCCGGGCTGGATGAGCCGGGCCAGCTCGAGGGAGCCGCCGTCGGGCTGCGCCCTGCCCGCGTTGAGGTCGTAGATCTGGGAGTAGGCGCGGCCCTCACCGAGGTTGCGCTCGGCGATGTCCCAGAGATTGTCGTGGTAGCGGCCTTCCGGGGGCTGGACGATGTACACCCGCTGCCCCACGAGCTGGGCGCCGATCTCCTGGTCGAGCTCGACCCCGTTGACCATGTAGCGCATGTACTGGTGGTCGCTGTCGGCGCCCTGCGAGGCGGTGGCGGCTCCGTCGGCCTGGGAGTCGTCGGCGGCGGCGGGCTGCTGGGAGGAGACGTCCTGGCTCACCGCTACGGCCGGCGTCGGCTCCTCCACGACGGGGGCGGCGGCCGCGGCGACCGGTCCGCTGACGGCGCCCAGGAGCAGGACCGAGGCGATGAGTCGGCGCACCAGCGACTGCATACCGCCCGAGAGCGGGACATGTCCGGGAACGCCGTGCCCCTTGATGGCCGAGGCGGCCTCCACCAGGGCGCACACCGTGAACTGCAGCCAGGCCAGGTAGAGCACCCAGATGAGGACACCCACGACGACGTCGAAGGAGACGGCCTGTGTGAACAACACGCTCATGTCCACGCCGGTCGGCAGGGGCGGTGGGCCCACTGTGGCCAGCAGGGCGGCGGGCAAGCCGATGATGACGGCCGCGAGGACGAGGCCAGAGAGCAGGGATCGCCATACCGGGGGCCGGGCGCTGCGCACGGGCGCTTGGAACCGCTGGGGGCCGGCGGCCTGGGCGCGGCGTCGTCTCGATGCGGTGGTCATGGGTTCTGCCTCCCCTCGAGGCCGATGGCGTTGCCCGTCTTCGGCAATCTGGGCCTCCTTCTCTCCTCTGGGCCGAAGGCGTTGCGGGCCTCTCCGGTCACGGTGACGTGGATGGATGTGACGCCGACCAGTCGCAGCATCGTGGTGGGGACGTCGCGTTCGACGGTGACCGAGACCCGGTCGGAGGAGGCCTTGACCGTCGTGGTCTTGGCGGCGCCGCTGCGGGCCAGGTAGCTCCGGGCCGCAGACGAGGCCGCTGCCGGGTCCGTCGAGGCCACACCGGAGTCGCGCAGCTTCGCCATGCTCAGCTGCTGGACCCCGGCGCGGGCCGCCTGCTCGGCCTGGTCCGCCATGGTGGCGCGCGCGTTGAGGACGCGTCCTCCCTCGATGCATAGCCCCGCCACGAGCATGAGGACCGCCGCAATGATGACGACGTAGACGGATATCGAGCCCCGCTCCGGGTGCTCTCGGAGCCTCTTGAAGATCGTGGTCCCGCTCATCGTGTCCCCCTCCACTGGTCTACCGGCGCACTCGACTCCGCCTTGACCACGGTGGTGCCGGGCAGGAAGACCAATCCCAGGTCGGAGAGCTTGACGCGGCAGCTGACCGAGACCGTGACGGCTCCGCCGCGGCGGAAGTCGCCGACGTCGACGCCGGCTGAGCAGCTGGCGTTGGCGGTGTCCGCCTGGGACAGGCTCCGGTTGGCGGCCGTGCTGGCGGCGCCCACGGAGCGCTCCATGGAGGCGGCCCGAGCGGCGTCGCGCGACGCGGCCTCGACCATCCCCTGGGCGGAGACGATGCGTCCCCCGGCGACGGCCACCATGGTGATGAGCAGCAGCACCGGGACGAGGACCACCATCTCAATGGACATGGTCCCCCTCTCCGAGCCGGCCGCCTCGATGGCGCTACGCCGGGCCTGCTTCTTTCTGAGGTGTTTCATCTGTCGCTCCGGAAGGTCTCCCGCTCTGAGGTCACCGAGGCCTTGACGCGCGGCGACAGGCCAGCCACGACGTCCAGGGACTTCCCGGAGACGCGCACCGTGACCTGGTCGCTCGTGGTGGAGACGTCGATCTCGACATCGGTAAGTGCCTTGCCGCCCACCTTGCGGGCGTAGGCGGCGCCGTTGGCCTTGGCGGCGGCGGATAGGTCGCCCCCCTTGGAGTTCGCGCGCGCTTCCCGGGCCACCTCGCGAGCGGTGGCGATGGCGACCTCGTTGCCATACCAGGTCAGGGCCACCTGCACCGTGATCAGTACGACCAGCAGGAGCAGCGGGAAGAAGATGATCAGCTCGACGCTGGAGGCTCCCACCTCCTGGCCCAAGCGGCTCATGACGCGCCTCCTCCACGTTCTCACGAGGGCACCGACCTTGCGCTAGTTGCCGAGGGTGGGCGCTTTGAGGCCGTCAGAGGCATTGGACACCAAGCCGTAGATGGCGCGGCCGACGAGCGCGGCCAGGACGATGAGGAAGCCGGTGATGATGACCCACTCCACGGTGGAGGCGCCCTTCTCCTCGGCAAGGCGGCGCCCCACCTTGTCGCGCACGTCGCTGGCGAGTATCTGAAGGGTGACGAGTAGGGACAGCATGGTGTTTCTTCTTTCTTCTTCGAGGTGTGAGTCGGAACTGGATACGGATGACTGCGGGTCCTAGAACGAGCCCATGATTCCGGTCAGGGCCGGATAGACGAGGAACACGATGAATCCCATGGCGACGACGAGCTGGGCCACGAGCATCGACTCGGAGTTCTCTCCGGCCTTGCCCTCGGCGTCGGCCAAGTCGCGGCGGCGCATGCTGGAGGCCCTGGCGCCGAGGGACTCTCGGATCTTGGCGCCGTCCTCGGCCACGAGGGCCAGGGCGGCAGACAGGTCGCGCAGCTCGTCGATGCGCAGCTGGGTGCCCAGCTGCCCCAGGGCGGTCCACGGGGTGTCGCCGCGCAGGCGAGCCACATCGAGGGCGTTGCGGATGCGCACCATGGCGGGGTCGTCGGAGAGGCTGGAGGCGGCGTCGAGCGCCTCGGGGACGCCGCGACCGGCTGACAGGGACATGGCCACCAGGTCCAGGTAGGAGCCGACGACGTGGCGGAAGTCCCGACGGGCGTCGTCGGCCTCCCGGCGCAGGCGGGCCGTCGGCAGGAGCAGGCCCAGCGTCCCTAGGACCATGCTGACCAGGAGCGGCATGGACCAGCCCAGGGGTGCCCCCATGACCTGCATGAGTCCGACAACGGCCATCGGAGCCATGAAGACGCCCATCCCGAGGAACAGGGAGGTGAGAAGATGCCGTTCGAGGGAACGCCCCACCACGGACAGGTCCGCGGTCAGGAAGGTGAGGTCGGCTCCCGTCCGTCGAGCCAGCGCGGCGATCCTGAGGCTGAGGTCATCGGCCCACTGGGGCACCTCCGCCTCTGAGGGGTTGACCCTGCGCGCATCCTGCCGCATACGGCCCTCGTTGCGGCGAGTATCCAGCTCGGCCAGTGCGGCGGCGGGCTGGGTGACGGGCGGGGCGACGATGAGGATGAGGAAGAGGACGCCTGCGCCGCTGATCGCCCCTCCGAGGAGGATCCAGGTGATCATGCCTCCTCACCTCCGGCCTGCGCGGTGGCGATCAGGAAGCGCCGTGGCAGCCGCACGCCCGCGAGCCGCCGCATCCAGAGCATGCCCATTGCGAAGAGCGCCACAACGACCACCAGCACCAACTGCCCCTGCACACTGGAATAGGGGGCCACGAAGCTGCGATTGAAGATCGCCAGACCCAGCATGATGGCGATCGAGAAGATGACGACGATCTGGGCCGAGCGCCGGGTGCCAGCGCGGGAGGCGGAGACGCGCTGGCGCATGTCGAGCTCGGAGCGGGCGGTATCCGCCAGGGCGCCTAGGAGCTGACGCAGGCCGGGGCCGCGCAGGCGCGCGTTCATGATGAGGGCGGAGACGATGAGATCCGCCGTCGGATCGTTGAGGCCATCGGCGAACTGGCGCAGCGCCAGCGGCAGGGGCACGCGCACGCGCATGCGATCGGACAGGAGGGCCAGGTCCTCGCGGATGACCGGGGCGGCGGCGTAGGCGGTCGCGGGGATCGCCTGCTCCAGGCCCACCGCACCGGCGATCGTGTCCCGCAGGGACTCGGCCCAGGTGGCCAGGGCCTCGATCTTGGCCGCCGCGTGCTTCTCCTCCTTCGCGCCGCCGAACAGCAACGGCCAGACGAGCACCAGGGCGATCCCGGCTCCGGCGAGGACGATCCAGCGCGTGACGATCAGCAGCACCACCCCGGTGCCGAGGCTGATGATGAGCCGCCCCGAGAGCCCCTTGAGGTGCTCGCGCAGCGAGGCCGAGGCCCCCGCAGCCGGGGTGGGGAGCAGGTCGACCCCTATGAAGAAGCCGATCAGGAGGAAGATCCCTCCCCCGATGAGCGCTCCGGATAAGAAGGCCGTCATGGCCGTTGACTCGTTCATGCCGCCCCCCTCTGATAAGAGGCGGCCGGGTCGTAACCAGCTGCCATGAGGTCCCTGACGCAGGCGATCGGTGCGGCGGGCTGGGCGATGCCGGAGCCGTCGTCGGCGAAGACCTCGCTGGACAGGACCCTCCCATCGACGCCGTTGACCTCGCGCACAGAGGCGACGAAGCGGCGCAGTCCCCCGCCCTGGGAGAAACGGTTCTCCCGGGTCAGGAAGATGACGAAGTCGACCGCGCCGGCAATGAGGAGGTTGGTGGCGTCCTGGGGCAGGTGCTCGGCGGACTGGATGGCGTAAGTGGCGATCCGGTTAAACACCTCGGAGGAGGAATTGGCGTGGATGGTGGACAGCGAACCGTCGTTACCCTGGCTCATGGCGTTGAGCATGGTGACGATCTCGTCGCCGAGGACCTCGCCGACGATGACGCGCGAGGGGTTCATGCGCAGTGAGCGCCGCACCAGGTCCGCCATGGAGATCGCCCCGGAGCCCTCGGAGTTGGGCAGGCGCTCCTCGAAGGCGACGACGTTGGGGTGCAAGTCGGCGAACTCTCCCAGGCCCAGCTCCAGGGCGCGCTCCACCGTGATGAGGCGCTCCTCGGGCGGGATTTCGTTGGCCAGGGCGCGCAGGAAGGTGGTCTTGCCCGCGTTCGTGGCGCCAGCGATCATGATGTTCTTGCGGGCGCGCACGGCCGCCGAGCAGAAGGCGGCGAGTCGGGGGGTGAGCGATCCGAGCCCCACCAGCTCTTCCAGGCCCACCCGGTCCAGGCGGGCGCGGCGCACCGAAATCGAGGGCCGCGAGCAGACCTCCATGACCGCGGACAGACGCGAGCCGTCCGGCAGGCGCAGGTCCAGCTGCGGGTTGGCGGAGTCGAAGGGGCGCGAGGCCAGGCCGGAGTAGGAGCCGAGCACCTGGACGAGCTCGATGAGCTCCTCGTCGGACTCGGCCACCGGTGCGCCGCGCTCTTCTCGGCCGTCGGCGTACTGGATGAAGACGTTGTCGCAGCCGTTGATGTCGATGTTCTCGACATCCTTGTTGTCCAGCAGCGGCTGGAGGCGGCCGACGCCGAACAGCGCTGCGTGGATGCCCTGGGAGACCTCTTCCTCCTCCTGGGCGGTCATCGGGCTGCGACCGGCGGCGATCTCGGCGCGGGCGTGCTGCTCGAGTACGCGGCCGATGAGGGCGCGCGCGAATTGGCGCTCGTCCTCGGGGGACATCGGGGGGATGCCGGAGCCGGCGTCGTCGCGCCGCTGCTGGGCCAGGAGGTCGGCAACCTCCTCGCGCATGTCGCGGACGAGTCCCTGGTCGATGCTCATGCTGCACCTCCATTGACGGAAACACTGGCCAGGGCGGTAGCGACGGTTCGTGCGGATCGCACCAGGAGAGTGCGCCCCAGGGGGCGGGAGCGGCGTCCGGCGAGGGAGTCGGCGGCGCTCTGGTCGAAGGCCAGAGCCCCGACGATGGGAATCTCCAGACCGCTGCCGCGCAGCAGCCGGCTGAGGTCGTCGACCTCGTGGCGGGCCTTCCACGGGGCGATGAGCAGAACGCCGAGCCGGGCCTGCTCGGAGCGCCGGGAGGTCTCGGCGACGATCCAGGACAGGCGCTCGCGCAGGTGGCCGTAGTTCTCCACACCGGGGCGCACGGCGACCAGGGCGATGTCGGATGCCAGGGCCACACCTAGGCTCGGAGCGCCGGGAGCCAGCCGGCCGACGTCGGCGATGACGTCCCCCTGCTGGTGCAGACTGGTGGCCAGTCCGAGCCAGCCCGCCCCGATGGCCGTCGCCTGGTCCGGGCAGGACAGACCCACGAGGACCGGCAGGTCGCCCTCGATGAGGGTCAGGTGGTCCTGCAGCGGGGCGTCGGGGTCCCGACGGATGGCGGCGGCCAGGGAGACGACACCCCGGTCACTGTCCAGCGGGAGGCCGTCACGGGAGCGAGCGCGATAGACCAGGTCGGATCCGGCCGGATCGAGCTCGGCCAGGACGGCGGGGCGGGGCCAGACCGCAGCGAGCACGTGGGCGCTCGTCGAGGCGCCGGGAGACCCCTTCGCGGAGGCGATCGAGATGAGCATCAGCTGTCCTTGATCGGCTGGTTGGTCGCGGTCTGGACCACGGCGATGGTGCCGTTGGCCGAGGCGCTCGCGAGCTTTGCGGCGTCCTTCTTGTCGACGATGAGGGAGACGACGGCGCCCGAGGTCCAGTCGTTGTCCGTACCGGAGGAAGGAACAGCTTTGAGGACCTGCGCGTCATCGACGGAGACCGACTGGGTACCGACATCCACGACGTTGACAACGTCCCCGGAGCCGAGGCCCCCCGCGGGGAAACGGCCGGAGGCGACCGAGATGCCGACGACCTGCTTGTCCCCTCCTGGCATCGGGGTCGTCGCGATCTGGGAGGTGTCCAGGAGCTGGCCCTTGGAGACCTCGACCCGCGCCGTACGCCCAACCACCTGATCGATCTGGTCAGCGCGGATCAGCGTGCGCAGATCGGAGGAGACCGAGGCACTCATCAGGTCCTCCTTCGTGATGACCTCTCCGGCTCGAATCGTGTCCCCCGCGGCCAGCACCTGGACCCGCTGGTCCATCTGATTGGCCAACAGGCCCGCTAGCAGTGCGCCACCGACGATGAGAAGTACGGCGAGAGCGGCCAGCAAGGGCCGCCGCTCGCGCGGCGCCGAAGGAAGACGTGCGCCATCCACGCCCTGATGAGAACGAGTCGGTTTTTTCTCATCAGAGTTGCGATCACGACGCTCGGAAGAGCGCCCAGACAAACGGGGCGACATAGGGAATACCTCGTACAAGTCGGGATTTGATTAGGTCATTCAGTCGAGGCTTACGCAGCACATTCTTCTGAATCACGCAGAAGACAGCATGGGGCTTAACCTCTCTCCATGCCATGGGGATCTATCCCCACATTAAGACAACGGGTAGTTTTCCCCTTGACTCCCCAATATTTGCCATAGAGGGTTGTACCCAGGCGCCCCACCAATGGCGACCTGATTCCGCGGACCCACTCGGAATATACGAATTCATCCAGACAAGGAGATCGGCATGACCAAGATTCAGGCAGAATTCGATTCGCTCAAGGCGCTGTACGACGCCCTGAAGAATGACGTGCAGTACGCCAATGACATCCAGAAGCAGACTGACAGCGCTTTGGCGAATGCGGTGTGGGAGAGCACGAACGCGACCAACTTCCGCTCCGCCTGGGAAGAGTTCAAGCCGAAGCTGATGGCGTTTGAGCAGACATTCGCTGACGGCGCCAACGACGTCGCGAACAACTACAACAACCTCATCATCGCGAACGGGGAGAGCCTGGAGCCCCTTCCGCCCGTCACCGCCATCGAGTAAGCGGACACGAGGTCGGCAGTCAGAAGTGGTCTGGGAGCAGCAATGCTCCCAGACCACTTCTCATATGGCTTGCACCCAAGGGCCGGTTGGGAGGAGAAGAGGTTCTCCTCCCAACCGGCCCTTGGTGTCATTTCTGGTCGTCGGTGTTGAGGCTTTGCGCCTCCCTGACCTTGATGGACAGGGTCCCCGAGGTGGACACCGGGGGCAGGTCCCCCTGACTACCGTCGGTGGCCGTGTAGGAAGCGCTGTAGGACACCCCCACATTGACCGTGCTGGTCCCACCCAGGTGCTCGGAACTGCGAGTGAAGGTCATAGTGCACGAACTACTCCCCTCAGCCATCCCGGACTGCCACGGCGTACCGAAACCCTGGCAGGAGACCTTGCTGTCGGGAGCCGACAACGTCAACCCGGTCGAACTCGCCGTCACGGTGGCCGTCACCGGCCCGGCAGTCGCCGTCGCCGTCACCGACTGAGGAGTATCCGCAGTCGCCCACACCCAGTTCTCCACACCAACCAGCGTCTGCACACCACCATCCATCCGCGGATTCGTCTCCACCACCGGAGGAGGAATCTCCACCGCCTTCCACGCAGCCTTGGCCAGAGTCCCACCATCCACCGGCGGAACAGGAGGCTGACCACCACCAGGAACCCACACCGACGGCTTGGCGAAGAGTTCATCACGAACCTTCTTGTATTCTTCAACGGATGACGCGTTAGAGGGGCTGCATGACGGGGAATACCAATGCCCATCGGTATCCGCCTCATACTGCTCCCAGCCCGGATATCTACTAATCATTTCCTTATAGTCGATTCCCTCATACATTCTACGAGAGCCACGCACAGCCCCGTCTTTAAAGAAGGCAGCCATTTCCGCCCCGGATCCTACACTGCGGTATTCGCAGATCGGCTTCACCTTTGCGGCTACTTGTCGACTGGATGTGGTTGTCCCACCAGAGCCTCTCGATCTTGGATTGGCGGAATTATAGGAGACCGATACGGAGATGATGACTCCGCCGTCGGCGTTCTGAGAGGAGTGCCCCGAGACACCGCCGCCCTCCGCAAAGGCCGGAGACGAGGGCAGCGGGCCGAGCGGAGCGATCACCGCACACGCCACCACCAAGCCGACGCGATTCACTATTGTCTTCAACATTGATCCACACCTTCCACCGAGGAGGAGTTAAAACCCACCCGTTCTAATTCTTAATGAGGCTCGTTCTCTTTGCGGGACCTTGACCTCGGTGCCCGGATTCAAGTCCCCAGCCGCCGTCGCCTTCCTGCGCTCCGATCCGGCATCGAGGGGGTACTACGACAAGGCTTCCATGGGTAATCCCCAACCGGCTCTGGTGTCATTTCTGGTCGTCGGTGTTGAGGCTTTGCGCCTCCCTGACCTTGATGG
>ERZ772979.898-NODE-898-length-18998-cov-26.006282_pt1 | contig 18998 bp, 17 predicted proteins | sample MGYA00511130_ERZ772979 | MGnify/ENA primary metagenome ERZ772979 (study PRJEB29015, sample SAMEA2738103) | human oral metagenome | biome: human oral; feature: human-associated habitat; material: saliva | place: China | collected 2186 ... | reverse complement strand
TGGTGCACGCCCCCCTCCACGAGATGGGCGACCCCTTCGAGAGCACCGTGGCCACATATCTGGCCCTGGGCGGAAGTTTGGAGGCCACAGCCCGCAACCTATTCGTCCACGCCAACACGGTGCGCTACCGGTTGGGCCGGGTCAGCGAGCAGGTCGGCTGGGACGCGACGAACGCACGCGACGGACTCATGCTGCACATGGCGATCATCGTGGGCCGCCTGGCCGTCGGGCGGGATGCCTGACCCACCGACGCAGGTTCCATCGGGGCGCGAAGAGCTCTTTACCCCCGTTCCCCGCTCTTGACCCGCCCGTCCTTTTCATTCGGACTGGGCCGGTCGCTGTGTCTCGGTGGGGTACCGATTCCGGAAAGATCTCCGACGTCTGGGACAATGGTCTTACCCGCGGCGTCGCCGCCGGCAGAACTTACCCATCGTCCAACCACAGCACCGCACGGATCCCCGCCCGCTCCGTCGCGGCAATAGAAGGAGCCATCATGGCTGAACAGAGCAACGACGACGTCCTGGCCGTCATCACGCAGATCGTCAGCGAGGAGTCCGGCGTCGATGCCGAGGACATCACCCGATCCACCGCCTTCGCCCAGGATCTCGACGTCGATTCCCTGGGGCTGCTGACAATCGCCACTCAGGTCGAGGAGCGCTTCGGAGTGGCCCTCGACGACTCCCTCATCCCGACGCTGCCCACAGTCGGAGCGCTGGTGGATCTCGTCACCGCCAAGAGGGCCTGACACCCGATGGCTCCGGCAGCCGTCTGCCGTTCCGGCGACGTCGTCGTCACCGGTCTGGGGACCATCAACCCGCTGGGCGGGGACGCCGCCTCAACCTGGGCCGCTCTGCATGCGGGTACCTGCGCGATACGCACCCTGGAGCCCAGCTGGGTGGATGACTACGAGCTGCCCGTGCGGATCGGCGCGCCCCTGGCCATCGACCCGGCCGAGATGCTCTCGCCCCGCCAGATGCGCCGTCTCGACCGCGCCAGCCAGTGCGCGCTGTTGGCCGCCCGCCAGGCCTGGGAGCAGGCGGGTCCCCCACAGGTCGCCCCGCAGCGCCTCGCAGTGTCCGTGTCCCCGGGCATGGGGCCGGTCCTGTCGGTCATGGAGGCGTGGGACGCCCTGCGCGTCAAAGGCCCCCGGCGAGTCCTGCCGACGGCGGTCCCCGCGCTCATGCCCAATGCTCCGGCGGCCGCCGTCGGGATCGAGCTGGGAGCGCGCGCGGGCATTCACGCCCCGGTGTCCGCTTGCGCCTCAGGTGCCGAGGCCATCGCCTACGGTGCAGATCTCATCGCGCTGGGCCGGGCGGACGTCGTCGTGGCCGGTGGCACGGACGCCGCCCTCCACCCGATGACAGTGGCGGCCTTTGGCGCCATGAGGGCGCTGTCAACGCGCAACGACGACCCGGCAACCGCTTCACGGCCCTTCGCCCCCGACCGTGACGGATTCGTCCTCGGCGAGGGCGCCGGGATCCTGGTCCTGGAGCGCGCCGAGCACGCTATGGCCCGTCGTGTACGGGTCCTGGCCGTGCTCGCGGGCTCGGGGATCACCGCCGACGCCCACGACGTGGCCCGCCCCGAGCCATCGGGTGCCGAGCAGGAGCGGGCCCTACTGCTGGCACTGGAGCGCGCGGGCCTCGACGCCGGCGCGATCGGACACGTCAACGCCCATGCGACATCGACCCCGGCAGGCGACGTCGTCGAAGCCGGTGTTCTGGCCAGGACCGTGCCGGAGGCGTCCGTCAGCGCGACGAAGTCCTCCACCGGACATCTTCTGGGCGGGGCCGGGGGACTCGAGGCGGTCCTGACCGTCATGGCGCTGCGTGAGCGCTGGGCTCCGCCGACGCTTCTGCCCGCCGGCGTGGATCCGGAACTGGCCGGCCTCGGGCTGGATATCGCGGGGCCACAGGGCCGGGACCTTCCCGAGCTGGAGGCGGCGGCAAGCACCTCCTTCGGTTTCGGTGGGCACAACGTCGCCCTTGTCTTCACCCGGGACCGGGCGACCACCGCCGAGCGCCGTCGGCTGTGACCTACCCGGCTGGACCAGGCCCGCCGCCGTCGTGCACAATAGCCGTGCATGCCGCGTACGTCATGACATGAGCCCGGTTGCGGGTCGAGACCGTTGGGGAAGGCGAATCTCGAAACCAACCAGGAGGCGATACTCATGATCGGTGCCTACACCCGCGGTGTACTTTTCGTGCATTCAGCACCTCGGGCGCTCTGCCCCCACATCGAGTGGGCGGCGGCCGAGGTGCTCGGTTCGCGCGTCCACCTGGACTGGACCGAGCAGCCTGCGGCTCGGGGCTTGATGCGGGCCGAGACTAGCTGGGTGGGGCCCGCCGGAACGGGCGCCAGCCTCGCCTCCGCCCTGCGCGGCTGGGCGAACCTGCGCTATGAGGTGACCGAGGAGGCGAGCGTGGGCACCGACGGCGGCCGTTGGTCCCACACCCCCGACCTGGGGATCTTCCACGCCCAGACGGACGTTCACGGCAACGTCGTCGTCCCCGAGGACAGGATCCGCGCTGCACTCGTCTATGCCGCTGATCCCGAGAGAATGCGTCGTGAGCTGGACCTGGCGCTGGGACAGGCGTGGGACGACGAGCTCGAGCCCTTCCGCTACGCGGGGGCCGGTGCGCCCGTGCGCTGGCTGCACCGCGTCGGCTAGGAGACGCGGAACCGCACCTCCTCACGATCGCCTTCTGGTAACGCCGGGTGGGGCGGACAGACTCATGAGCTTCATGGTCTGTCGCCCCACCCGTCTCATATCCTGACCGGTGCTACAGGCCCTGCGCGCGCAGTTCCTTCATCGCCTTGGCTCGATTCTTTCTGTCGAGGCGATCCAGGTAGAGGTGTCCCTCCAGGTGGTCGCACTCGTGCTGGATGCACCGGGCCATGAGCTCCTCCCCCTCAATGACGACCTCCTTGCCGTCCAAATCAGTGCCCTGCGCCCTGGCGTACCAGGCGCGCTCAGTGGGGAACCACAGGCCCGGAACCGACAGACAGCCCTCATCCCCGTCCTGGTATTCGTCCTTGGAGAGTTCGACGATCTTGGGGTTGAGGATATAACCGATCTCGCCGTCGATGTTCCAGGAGAAGGCGCGCAGACCGACCCCGATCTGGTTAGCCGCCAGGCCCGCCCGGCCGTCTTCGTCGACCGTCTCGAGCAGGTCCTCGACCAGGGCCCTGACAGAGTCGTCGATGTCAGTGATCCAGTCGCACTCGGTGCGCAGGACCGGGTCGCCGATGATACGGATGTCGCGGTATGCCATGGCGGCATCCTCCCACGACCAAAGCGGAGAGGTCATGTTCGTCCCGTCGCGTCGCAGCTCGTTCACACTGATAAACCCCGACACCCCCCGATAACCCTAACCCGCGCACGCACAACAAATGAGGACCCCACCTCATGGGTGGGGCCCTCAGGGGCTCCTGCGGCTGGACTCGAACCAGCAACCGTCCGATTAACAGTCGGATGCTCTGCCATTGAGCTACGCAGGAATGCGCTTGACGCGCAGTGAACTTTAGCAACATCCCACGACGACGTCGAATCGGGCGAATTGACGAAAACGCTGCAATTGCAAGAACATCCTAGCGTGTGGGCAGCCCCACACCCTCTCGGACGCGGTTCTCCAGGTTCTGAAGCGCCTCGCTATCCTCCTCGTCTGTGACCTGAGACGCCATCGGTCGAGTCACGGAGTACAGATGTCCGTCCGCACCGCGCCGCACACTAGCTGTGGCAGTCGCGCCACCGGGAAGCGTCGTCACCGCGCTGTGGACGATGGCGGCCTCGACGCGCTGGCGCAGGGCCTTGGCGAAGGGAGCGACATCAGTAGGAGCGTAGGTATCACCGTTGCGGACGCCTGCCGGCACCTCCAGGACAAGCTCATCACGCTCCAGGTCCGTCCAGCTCAGGGTGAAGGTCCGCTCGCCGGCGTCCCAGGACCCGCGCTCCACCTCATTCCAGGCATAGTGCTCGGGCCGACTGCGGCCGCTGAAGACGACGAGCGCCTCGGCCGTCACCGCCGCCCACGCGGAGCCGTCCTCATCCAGAGGAACGGCCCCCAGAACGGGGTCGTGCAGCTGCTCACGCATCTCGAGAGGCAGCGTTCTAGCGGATCGGGAGGAAGAGCCTTGTCGACGTCGCAGGATCGGCATACCCGCCAGGCTACCCGCACTGCCTGCCCGGGCGGGCGACAGGAGTCAGGCTCCCTGCCGAATCTGCATACGGCGCTGTTCGAGGGCGGCGATCTGCGAGAACAAGTCGCGGTAGCCCTCGTCCTGCGGAGACATCCGCCGGTGCCGCGAGCGCATTTCGACGAGCCGGCGGTTGATTCCCATGACGGTCAGGGAGCTGAGCACACCTCTGGCGTAGCGATCCAGTCCCGAGGCGTCCACCTCTGTGCCGCGTCCCCGAATCGTCGGCAGTGGCAGAGGGGCCACGGCGAGCTCGGTGATGGCCGCTTCGACCAGGCCGATGGCGCCGTCGCGCACCTGCTGGAGCCAGCGCAACGTGGCCCGGCGCTGCGCCTCCTGCTCCCCCATTCCGGCGGCCACCGCCTGTTGCACGAGCCCGGGCACTTCTCCTGTGCCTCCGGCGGCGGCGACGGCCTCGTAGACGGCACGGTGGATGAGCTGGCCGAAGGAATCGGCACCCAGCTCGTCGGCACCGGCCCGGTGAGCGGCCACCGGGAACTGGACGATAACCGCTAGGGCCTCGCGCTCGAGCTGCTCCACGGGGTCGGTCACCGGCGGCAGGCCGCGCACCGGGGCGGCGGCGTCGGGGCCCGCCGTTTCATCTGCGGGCCACTGACCGCCGCGCTCCGCGGGAATCCGGTTGCCTTGACGCTGGGCGGTCTGAACCGCGCCGTTGACCTCTGCGTCGGGCAGTCCCAGCCATCCGGCGAGTCTGCGGGTGTACTCGCGTTTGAGCGCCCGGTCGCGGATTCCGGCTACGACCGGCGCCGCCGAGCGCAGTCCCCGAACCCGGCCCTCGGACGTGTCCAGGTCCAGGTGGGACAGGGAGGTGCGGATGACGAACTCGAACAGCGGCACTCGCCTGGACAGCAGGCGTGGAATGCCCTGGTCGCCCTCCTTCATGCGCAGGTCGCAAGGATCCAGCCCACTCGGGTCGACGGCTACGAAGGTCTGGGTGGCGAAGCGCTGGTCCTCGGCGTAGGCGCGCAGGGCGGCCTTTTGACCGGCGGCGTCTCCGTCGAAGGTGAAGATGACCTCGCCTCCGCGAGCCTCGCGCCCCTGGCCGGTGACGACGCCCGCCGCGGGGTCGTCGATATCGCCCAGGAGGCGGCGCACGACTCGCACGTGGTCGGCGCCGAAGGCGGTTCCGCACGTGGCCACGGCCGTGGTCACCCCGGACAGGTGGGCGGCCATGACGTCGGTGTAGCCCTCGACGACGACGATGCGGTGGGAACGGGCCACTTCCCGTTTGGCCAGGTCCAGCCCGTAGAGGACCTGGCCCTTGTGGAAGACGGGGGTCTCGGGGGTGTTGAGGTACTTGGGACCCTGGTCGTCCTCGGAGAGCTTGCGAGCCCCGAAGCCGACGGTCGCCCCGGTGACGTCCCGGATGGGCCAGATGAGGCGGCCCCTGAAGCGGTCGTAGACGCGGCGCCCGTCCTGTCCGCCCCGACTGCACAGTCCGGAGTCGACCAGCTCGGCCTCGGTGTAGCCGGCGCCGCGCAGATAGCGGGCGAGATTGTCCCAGCCGGCCGGAGCATAGCCGACGGCGAAGTGCGCGGCGGCATGGCGATCGAAGCCCCGGGCGGTTAAGAAGTCGCGACCCGTCTGGGCTTCCGGGGTGGCGAGCTGCTCGCGGAACCAGGCCTCGGCCAGGCGGTTGGCATCCATGAGACGCTGACGGGTTCCCGGCTCCAAACCGCGTCTGACGGCTCCGCCCTCCTCGTAGCGCAGCTGGACGCCGGTGCGGTCCGCTAGGTACTCGACGGCCTCGGCGAAACCGAGGTGGTTGATCTTCTCGATGAAGGCGATGACGTCCCCGCCCTCGCCGCAGCCGAAGCAGTGCCAGTACCCGAGCTGGGGGCGGACGTGGAAGGAGGGGGTGCGCTCGTCGTGGAAGGGGCACAGCCCCTTGAGGGAGCCGACACCTGCGCTCTTGAGGGTCACGTGCTCGCCGACGATGTCCTCGATCCGGGCGCGCTCGCGCACCGCCTCGATGTCCTCGCGCCTGATCAGTCCCGCCACAGGTCCATCGTAGGCGAGACCGCCGACATCCTGCGCAGGCGCTTAGTGCTGCACCGCTACACCTCGGAGAACATGCCGCACAGCCGGGCGTGCCAGGCGCGCGCAGACGTGTCTGTCAAGGAGGCGATCTGGTCGACGACCACTCGCAGGCGCTCGTCGTCGTTCTCGGCCCGGTGCCAGGCGTCGGCCAGGACGGGGTCGATCGCCCCGCCGTCGCCGGTCATGAGGACGTCGGCCAGATCGAAGATGAGAGTGCGCTGGCGCAGGTAGACCGGTTCGTGCTCTCGGGGTTCCATGACGTAGCGAACGGCGATTCCCTTGAGGAGGAGGATCTCGGCGGCCGTCTCCTCGGGGATGACGAGTTCGGCCCCGTACCGGGTCAGGGGTCCGTCGCCGTAGGCTCCGCGGGTCGCGGTGGCGACCGCTGAGACGAAGCGGCCGATGATCTCGCTGGTGAGGTTCTTCAGGTGTGCGGCGTCGGCCACTGAGCCGTTGTAAGAACGGATCCAGTAGGGCTGGCCGGACAGCCTCTCGAAAGCCGCTCCGAGGGCGTCGGCGCTCAGGTCGGTGCCGTACCAGGCCCGTGTGGCCTCGAGCAGCTCATCGACCTCGTTCGGGTCGGTCAGGCAGGCCGGGTCCATGCGTCCCAGGGCGATCGCGTCCTCGACATCGTGGACGGAGTAGCCTACATCATCAGACAGGTCCATGATCTGTGCCTCGATGCAGCGCCTGCCCTCCGGAGCCCCCTGGCGCATCCAGGCGAAGATCTCAGCGTCGTCGTCGTAAGCGGAGTACTTGCGCGCGCTGCGTCCGCTCGGACCGCCCGGTCCCCCACCCTTGAACCAGGGGTACTTCGCGACGGCGTCGAGGCTAGCGCGGGTGAGGTTGACGCCTACCGGCCGTCCGGCGTCATCGAGGGTCTTGGGCTCCAGACGGGTGAGGATCCGGAAGGTTTGGGCGTTGCCCTCGAACCCTCCTATTTGGCGGGCGACGACGTCGAGTGCTTTTTCGCCGTTGTGCCCGTAAGGCGGATGCCCCAGATCGTGGGAGAGACAGGCTGCGTCGACGACGTCGGGATCACATCCCAGCGCCTGACCGAGGGCGCGCCCCACCTGTGCCACCTCGAGGGAGTGGGTGAGCCGGGTGCGTACGAAATCGTCGGCGGACGGCCCCAGGACCTGGGTCTTGGCGCCGAGGCGCCGCAGCGCGGAGGAGTGCAGAACTCGAGCCCGATCGCGCTCGAAAGGTGTGCGTTGAGGATTCTTCGCCTGCTCGTGAACAAAGCGCTCAGCGTCCTCGGATCGGTATCCGGCTGGGCCAAAACCACCGTTTCCGTCGATACGCACAGACTCGGACTCAGATTTCTGCACTGACATGGTCACAAGGTAGCGCAGAAGCGGGTTACGATAGTCGTCACCATTCCGACACCTCCGACACCGTCTCAAGGGAGCAACGGCAACCGATCTCCACAGCGCGTGGTCGCCGCGCACTCTCGAGACACCGACGAAGCACTCTTAGGAGTGTCACTCCTGGGCGCGAGCCCAGCGGAAGGGAGATACTCGCTGTGACCACGACCACCACTCTCGTTCACCGACCCTACGACGGTCCGGAGGAATGGTGGCGCCACGCGCTGGTCTACGAGATCCCCTCACCGACCCTGGGAGCCGCCGACCTGAGACGAACAGGCCCCATTATCGACCACGCACTCAATCTGGGAATGGACGCGGTGCTCATTCGTCCGAGCCTGCTCGACGTCAGTTCCGAGATGGACTCGATCCGCCGGTTCATCGACAACGCACGCACCCAGGGACTGCGCACCATCGTGCGCATCTCCGGCGCACTCGGGCCGATCACCGGCCCCTACGCCAAACAGACCACCGGCTTCGTCACAGGGCTGGAGGGCGATGGCGATGACCTGCTGCGCCGCTCGGAGGCCTACCTGCAGGCGGGGGCGGCCGGAATCGACCTGGGCACGATCGTCCCGCCCCAGGTCACCCGCGAGACGCGGCTGGACCGTCTGAGCGCCTACTTCGCCATGCTGCACGGCCAGCTGGCCGAGTACGTGGAGGACGGCATCGTCGGCGCCGACGTGACCGCCGACTACCCGGACTCACTGCGCCACCACCTCCAGGACGACTGGATCCACCATCTACGTGACGACTGCCTGACCCTCACACGCTGGGACGCCGAGTCGATCACCTCCCACCTGACCCGATCCCTCGATGAGCACGACCGCTTCGGCGCTCCACCCACCTGGCGCTTCCTGCCCCCTCACATCCTGTCCGAGCATTTGGACCCCGGGGACGGTCAGCGCTGGTACTCCGTCGCCCATGACGAACGGATGCTCCGGGCACTGGCGCTGCAGGCCATGATGCTGGCCCTACCCGGATCGCTCTACCTGCGCCAGGGCGACGAGATCGCCCTGTCCGACGCCGACAAGCCGACCGCTCCCCTGGATCTGGCCGAGATGGTGGCAGAGCATGCTCAGGCGCAGTCCTCGCAGTTCGGGTCCCCCGCCGCGACCGTGCGGCATGCGGCCCACGTGCGCGACAAGTACAACCTCGCCTGCGCACCCCTGGCCTTCGTCACCGGACTGGAGTGGTGCCCGCCGCGGGCCCTAGCTTTCCTGATACGCGGCGTGCTGGTGGTCGTCAACACCTCAGACTCCCCGGTCTTCCTGCCGGCCGAGGCCAAGGTGCTGTTGTCGTCCCAGTCCTTGCGGCAGGACCAGGGACGACTATTCGTTCCTCCGACGACGACAACCTGGTTGGAAGCCACGACTGTGGCCTAGAACACTCATTTGCAAATTCTATTCATCTATTGCAATCATTGCATTAACCAGTTAAATTGTGGTGTCAGGCGAGGGATTCCTCGCTCCGGATCCGATTCGAAGGAGAATCCCTGTGGCACCCACCCGCCGGTCCTTCCTGACGATGGCCACCGTCGCCGCCACTGTTTCAACCGTTGCAGCTTGTTCCAGCTCCCAGAAGGCCGCCGGCGCTGCCGCCTCCGGAGGAGCCGATCAGCAGGCCTCCGGCTCTTCCGGAGGTGATACCAATGCCGACCTGGTCATCTGGGCCGACCAGAAGAAGGCCGACTCGCTCAAGGAGATCGCCAAGAGCTGGGGACAGGAGCAGGGCATTACAGTGGCCGTCCAGATCGTCGCCAATGATCTGCAGGCCGCCTTCATCACGGCCAACCAGGCGGGCAACGGCCCCGACATCGTGATGGGCGCCCACGACTGGATCGGCAACCTGTTGCAGAACAGCGCGATCCGGCCAGTCGTCCTGAGCCCCGAGGCCGAGGCCAACTACTCCGACATCGCCCTCAAGGCGGTCACCTACGACGGCCAGATCTACGGCACTCCTTACGCCGTCGAGTGCCTGGGGTTGTTCGTCAACAAGGCCCTGACCCAGGTCACCGAGCCGGCCACCATCGAGGAGATGGTCGAGGCCGGCACGGCCGCCGGCACCGAGCTCATTCTCTCTCAGGCGGTCGATGAGAAGGGCGATGCCTACAACATGGAGCCCATCTACACCGCCGCCGGAGGCTACCTCTTCGGCAAGAATCCTGACGGCTCCTACAACTCCAAGGACCTGGGTATCGGCAAGGAGGGCTCGATAAGGGCCGCCGAGAAGATCGGGCAGCTCGGCAAGCAGGGGGTTCTAAGGAAGTCGGTCACTGCCGCCAACCACATCTCCCTGTTCACCAACGCCAAGGCGCCCTACCTCATCTCCGGGCCGTGGGCCCTAGCGGACATCAAGAAGGCCGGCATCGACTACCAGCTCACCAGGATCCCGGGTTTCGGGGACATCGAGGGCAGCCAGGCCCGCCCCTTCGCCGGCGTCAACTGCTTCTACGTCGCCTCCAACGGGAAGAACAAGGCCTTCGCCGAGACCTTCGTGGCCGATGCCGCCAAGGACATGACCTTTGCGGCTTCGATGTTCCCCTCCAATGAGCTCCCACCGGCGCAGAAGGACCTGGCCGAGAAGCTCAGGACGGAGCAGCCGGACATGGTCACCTTCGCCGACATGTCCGCCCAGGCGGACCCCATGCCCGCGATCCCGGCCATGTCCTCCGTGTGGGAGCCGTTCGGGCGGGCCCAGGCCAACATCGTCGCAGGCGCCGACCCCGCCAGCACCATGGCGGGGGTCGGCGAGACCATCCGGGCGTCGATCGACGGTTGATCCGCCCGGTTCCGGCCCCATGCGCTCAACTGCACGCACCTAACTCGATCCCACAGTTCTTCTTAACTGCTTTCCCACTTCTGGAAAGGACCTGCAGATAATGACGTCCGCGTCCACAACGATCCCACGGGACAAGACCACGACCATCAGAGGCGTCATCGGACGCATCGCGGTCCTCTCCCTTACACTGGTCGCCGCGATCTACCTCGTCCCGCTCCTCATCGCCTACCGAATGTGGATGTGGTTGGGAATCGTCACCCTCGCCACGATAGCCATGTTCCTTATGTACTCGACCAAAAGGTTCGTACCGGCCAAGTACCTCTTCCCGGGCACGTTCTTCCTGACCGTCTTCCTCATCGTCCCGATCGTCCTGACCGTCCAGACCTCCTTCACCAATTTCGGGGACGGATACCGGGGAACCAAGGAGGAGGCGATCACCGCCATCACCAATAACTCCATGGTTCGCACGGAGGACTCCCCCACCTACGGCCTGTCAGTCGCCACCGACGGTGACGTCACCCAAGGTCCCTTCTCGCTGTTCCTGGTCAACCCGCAGACCAAGGAGGTCATGCGCGGAAGCGATGGGAAGAAGATGGAGAAGATCGATTCCTCCACCGTCACTATCGACAAGGGCGTAGTCACCAAGGCGGACGGATACACGATCCTGACTCCCAAGCAGATCAACATCGCCTACGAGGACATCACCTCCATGTCGGTACCCTTCTCGGACAAGACGACGGTCAAGGTCCAGGGCGTGCGCACCGCCTTCGAGGGAACGAAGCGAATGGTGTATGACAAGTCCTCCGACACCATCACCAACACCGGCACCGGGGATGTCTACTCCGTCAAGAAGGTGGGCCTGTCCGAGCACTTCGTCAACGCCAAGGGCGATAAACTGGCCCAATCCTGGATGCAGAATGTCGGCCTGGCCAACTACTCCCGGCTCTTCACCCAGGGAAATCTGGCATCCCAGTTCCTCAAGGCATTCACCTGGACCATCGTGTTCGCCTTCGGCTCGGTACTGCTCACATTCGGCCTCGGTTTCTTCCTGGCCCTGACGCTCAATGACGACCGGATCAAAGGTAAGAAGCTCTACCGCTCCTTCCTCCTGCTGCCCTACGCCGTGCCCGGCTTCATCTCGCTGCTCGTGTGGTCGAACTTCTACAACCAGGACTTCGGCCTCATCAATCAGTTGCTCCACCTCCACATCCCGTGGCTGTCCGACCCGACCATGGCGAAGATCGCCGTCCTACTGACGAACACCTGGATGGGCTTCCCCTACATGTTCATCGTGTGCACCGGGGCCCTGCAATCCATCTCGGGGGACGTCAAAGAGGCCGCCAAGATGGACGGGGCAAGCGGGCTGCAGGCGACGTGGCGCATCATCACCCCGCTGCTGCTCGTCGCCGTCGCTCCTCTGCTGGTGAGCACCTTCGCCTTCAACTTCAACAACTTCAACGCCATTCAGCTGCTGACCGAGGGCGGTCCCTTCCCGGCCGGAGAGTACACGCGCGGCGGCACCGACATTCTCATCTCCATGATCTACCGGATCGCCTTCGGCCGTTCCGGCTCGGACTTCGGATTCGCCTCGGCCGTCTCGGTCATCCTATTCGCCGTCACCGGCGTCCTGGCCGCCCTGCAATTCCGAGCAACCAAGAAGCTCGAAGACGTCAACTGACCCAGCCGATTGTGGAGAGAACAGAGGATCACCATGAGCACCGCATCCAAGTCCGCGTCCAACAGCTCCGGGGCGGCTCCTGCCGCTGAGAACCACATGTCCTTCTCGCACTGGTTCCGTGAGATCGGCTGGAGGCACGTCGTCGGCGTCGTCGCACTGGTCTTCGCCGCCTTCCCCGTCCTTTACGTCATCTCCGCCTCCCTCAACCCGCTGGGGACAGTGGCCTCCACCGGCCTCATCCCCACCAAGGTGAGTCTGGTCAACTACCAGAACCTGCTATCGGGGACACGCGGTCCCTTCCTGCGCTGGTACCTCAACACGATCGTTATCTGCGCAGTGGTGGCCACCGCCCAGGTTTTCCTGTCGCTGCTGGGCGCCTACGCCTTCTCCCGCTTCCGCTTCACGGGGCGCCGCGGCGGTCTGCTGGCCCTGCTCCTGATCATGATGTTTCCCGCGATCCTGTCCATGATCGCCATCTACACCATGATCTCGCAGATCGGCCAGGTGGTGCCTGCCTTCGGCCTCAACACCCTGGCCGGTTACAGCCTGGCTCTCATGGGCGGGGCCCTGGGGCAGGTGTGGCTCATCAAGGGAACCTTCGACACGATCCCCCGAGAGCTCGACGAGGCGGCCATCATCGACGGCTGCACGCACTGGCAGGTTTTCAGGATCATCCTGCTGCCGACGCTCAAGCCGATCATCGCCACGACCTTCCTGCTGGCCTTCGTGGCTGTCATCAGCGAGTTCCTTCTGGGGTCCATCATCCTGACCGACAACTCCCAGAAGACCCTGGCTGTGGGGCTCTACGGCATGCTCACCGGTGACCGCTCCAACAACCTGGGCATCTTCGCCGCCGGCGCAGTTCTCACCATGGCCCCGGTGATCGCCCTGTTCCAGTACCTGCAGCGCTATATCGTCGGCGGCTCGATCTCAGGAGCGGTCAAGGGCTGATCGCGGCTTGTGGGAACCTCCGCCCGGCCCGATCCAGCGGCTGCGGCTCCGGGGCGTGCGATACCCGATCGCACGCCCCGGATTCACGCAAATGTGCTTTGACCTGCGATGATTGCGGGTGAGGAGCCGGACGACGAGCCACCGTCAGCTCGCGCGAAGCGGCTCCTCGACCTTCATTGATTCTCGTAGGATTTACTTATGCCACAGAGACTCACCCTCACCGACATCGCCGACCAGGCGGGTGTCTCCACCGCCACCGTTTCGCGCGTGCTCAACGGAAAGTCCAATGTGGCCGATTCGACTCGGCGGCAGGTGCTCGCAGCACTCGATATCCTGGGCTATGAACGACCCGAGTCCGTGCACCAAACCTCCCGCGGCCTCATGGGACTGATCGTGCCGGAACTGAGCAACCCGATTTTTCCCCTGTTCGCCCAGCAGATCGAGCAGCTCCTGGCCCCCTCTGGGCACACCCCCCTGCTGTGTACCCAAACCCCCGGGGGCATCAGCGAGGACGAGTACGTCGAGATGCTGGTGGACCGCGGCGTCGCGGGAATCATCTTCGTCTCCGGACGTCACGCGGACACCACCGGCGACGTCACCCGTTATCAGCGTTTGCGCGAGCGCGGCGTGCCCCTGGTCACGATCAACGGCAACGCGCCAACCATCAAGGCCCCGGGCTTCGCCACTGATGACCGCCGGGCGACCCGGATGGCGGTGGACCACCTCATCGCCCTGGGTCATCAACGTATCGGACTCGCCATGGGACCGATGCGCATGGTGCCGGCTCAGCGCAAGCGTTCCGGCTATGAGGACGCCATGACCGAGGGACTGCCCGGCGAGCTGTTGCGAATGGTGGAGACGCTCTACACCTACGAAGGGGGCGTCAGCGCTGCACTGCACCTGCTGGAGCAGGGCTGCACGGGCATCGTGTGCTCCTCGGACGTTATGGCTCTCGGCGTGGTCCAGGGGGCGCGTCAGACCGGCAGGTCCGTGCCTCACGACGTCTCCGTCATCGGCTACGACGACTCGCCGCTCATCCCCATGACCGACCCGCCGCTGACCACGGTGCGTCAGCCCGTGGACGCCATCTGCCGGGCAGCAGTGTCGACGCTGCTCGCCCAGCTCGGCGGGGAACGGCCGAGCGACACCGAGATGCTGTTCGCCCCCGACCTCATCGTGCGGGACTCGACCGCGGCGGCCCCGATCGACTGACCCTTCTTCTCCTCCCGCAGTGGGGCTCCCCGGCAGAGAGGCGGCGGAGTTCCCCGATTCAGCGCGACCAGGTTCGGGCCAGTCGCGCCCCCAGGTTCGTCAGCCGCGCCTTCAGCGCATCGGGACTGCCGGCGTCCCAGGACTCGACGGAGTGGGGCTCTTGCACGCTGTAGGAGGTGGAGATACCGGCACTGGCCAGCTCGCCGCGAGTAGTGGCGCAGCGCCCGCACACCAGGGCACAGGGCAGCGCCTGCGAGGCGGCGTGCTGCCCGACGACGCCGACGATGCTGTCGGCCAGAACATCGTAGAGCTCACCCGACGCCGTGACCACGAGATCCTGGCCGAGGACCGCCTCGGGAAGGCCGAGGATCTCCGCCATAACGCGGGCGCCGGGCCTCGCCCACGCGCCCAGGGCCCGCAGCGCCATCGCGCTGCCACCAGCCGCCCCCGTCCCCCAGACGGAGGCGCCCAGCCGGCCCATCCCTCCGGAATCCGCGGCGGCGGAGGCCGACGGCATCTGTGCGCCGTCGAGCGCGGAGACGACGGGGAGCGTTCTCTGCCCGCCGGAGGAGCTTTTCCGGATGGCGCTGGTCGCATTGACGGCTTCCGTGGCCGCGGCGCAGGCACGGCGATCCAGTTCCTGGGCCTGCCGGGGCCCCAAGGAGGTCACGTCGGCCAGTGCCGCCCCGGCGCCGTTCATACCCCCCAGGGCGATGTCATCGGCCAGAACCAGCCCGAGGCTGCGGCCAGCCAGAAGGTCCATGACCGCAGCGACTCCGCCGAGAGCATCGAGCGCTCCTGCCCCGCCGTCGTGGACAGCCGAGCGCGACAGTCCGACCAGGAGCGTGTCGGAGGAGTGCGTGCGGCTCAGGGCGGCGCCGATGGCCTGTCCCAGGCCGTATGTGCTGCCCTGAAGGGCCTCCTGGGTTCCCTCGTCTGGATCGGCGGGAAGCGCCAGGAGCCGGGCGGCGTCGAGGAACCAGGTTCTGCCCTCGCCGGGGCGCCGGCTCCCCGCTCGCTGAGGACCGGGAACCAGCCGCACCAGGTCGACCTCCCGGACTTGTCCGAGCGGTCCCCGCCCCTGAATGGCCTCGCGGGAGGCGATCCGCTCCGGGCAGATCGCCTGGGCCGAACCCGGGCCGCCGTCGACCATGGGCAGAAGGGTCAGAACATCGTCCGGCCGGGACGAGCGCCAGCCGCGCGCCAGGCAGCCGGCGACGCATCCGGCCGGCAGGCCGCCTGCCGATCCGACCAAGGGCACTCCGGCGGGTTCGGGCCACAGGCCGCCGGGAGCGAGCAGGACCCTCATGCTGAGGCCGTCGGGCCGTGGGCGCTGCGGACGGGGCTCGTCACGAGGAGATGGCGCCACTGAGGCGGGCCAGGAGGAGCGCCTCGGCGAACACGATGCGCTCCAGCTCGCCCAGGTGCATGGACTCGTTCTCGCTGTGAGCGCGGGTGTCGGGGTCCTCGATCCCGGTGACGAGCACCTGGGCGTCCGGGAAGGTCTCCTTCAGGGTGGCGATGAAGGGGATGGAACCGCCCTGGCCGATGTTGACGGCCTCGGTGGCCCAGGCGGTGGACAGCGCCCAATGGGCCGCTTCGGAGGCGGGAGTGACCTCGGAGCCGTCGAAGGCGGGACCGGCCTCGCGGCCGCTGACGGTCAGCCGGCCGCCGAAGGGCACGTGCTTCTCCAGGTGGGCGGCCAGCGCCTCCTGAGCCTCAGCGGGATCCTGCCCGGGGGCGATCCGCAGCGAGAGGCGGGCGGTGCACGAGGGGGCCAGGACGTTACCGGCCAGGTCCAAAGGAGTGATATCCATACCGATAAGGGTCAGGGAAGGCTTGGTCCACAGCCTCGCGGTGAGGTCGCCGGTACCGGAGAGCTCGACGCCGTCGAGGACCCCGGCGTCCGCACGGAAGTCGGCCTCCGGGTAGTCCGGGAAGTCGGCGTCGGCCCGGGACCGGCTGATGAGCCCGCAGATGGCGACATCGCCGGACGCGTCGTGGCAGGAGGCGATCAGGCGGCACATGGCGGTGGCGGCGTCTAGGACGGGACCGCCGTACTGGCCGGAGTGAAGCGCATGGTCGAGCATGTCGAGACGGACGTCGACCTGGACGACGCCGCGCAGCGAGGTCGTCAGGGAGGGGGTGCCGACCTTCCAGTTTGAGGAATCGGCCACGACGATGACATCGGAGGCGAGCCGGTCTCGATAGGTCCTCAGGAAGTTCTCGAATGAGGGGCTGCCGACCTCCTCCTCTCCCTCGACGAAGACAGTCACCGAACAGGGCAGCTCACCGGCAGCCAGGGACGCCAGGGTGCGCAGGGCGTGAGCGTGGGTGATGACGCCGGCCTTGTCGTCGGAGGTGCCACGACCGAAGAGCCGCTCGCCGCGCCGCTCGGCGGTGAAGGGGTCGACCTGGTCCCAGCCGGCCGGGTCGCCGACGGGCTGGACGTCGTGGTGGGAGTAGAGAAGGACGTGCGGACTGCCCTGGGGCCCCTCCTTGTGGGCGAGGACGGCGGGCCTCCCCGGGGTGCCGTCCGGAGTGGGCACGGAGAGGATCTCGGCATCCAGGCCGCTGTCGCGCAGGAGCGCGGCGACGGCCTCGGCGGAGCGCCGGACCTGGGCCTGGTCGTGACTGGAGGCGGAGACCGAGGGGATCGCGACCAGATCTGTCAGGTCGGAGACGATGGCGGGCATGGAGGTGTGCACGGCGGTGCGCACGGCATCAACGGTGATCATGGTTTTCAGGGTATCGCGCCGCTGCCGCTAGTCTGTGCACCGTGAGCCTGTTCAAGAAGCGCAGCCAGACCCCCGAACCGGAGCCTGCGGCCGAGCCCAGCCCCAAGCCCGTTGGCAAAGGGCGCCCCACTCCCAGGCGCAAGGACCAGCAGGCCAAGAATCTGCACCCCGTGGTTCCCAAAGACCGTCAGGCCGCTAAGCGGGAGGCGCGGGCGGCCCGTGACGAGGCCTGGAAGCGGCAGAACGAGGCGATGGTGACCGGTGAGGAGAAGTACCTTCCATCCCGGGAGAAGGGGCCGGTCAAGCGCTACATCCGCGACTACGTCGATGCGCGCCTTAACCTGGGCGAGTTCTTCATGCCTCTCGTCTTCGTATTGCTCATTTTCTCCTTCGGGTTCAGCCGTATCCTGCCCCAGTACCCGATGGTCAGCTTCTACGTCGTGCTGGCGATGAACGGCTACCTGCTGCTGGCGATCGCCGACGCCGCTTGGTGCTGGCACCGGTTGCGCCAACGTCTCGTCAAGAAGTTCGGAGCCGAGCGGGTCAAGGACGAGGGGACGATCTTCTTCTATATCATGTCGCGCTGCTTCATGCTGCGGCGCTGGCGCCGTCCGGCCGCCCTGGTCAAGCGGGGCCAGTACCCGTCCTGACCTTTTCCGACCGGTTCCCCCCGGCGGGGCGCCTCATGGGCCCGAGCAGCTGGTGGTCCTCCATGGAAAAGCGCCCCGTCTGAAGAAAAACGGGGGTCAGCGCCATGCACGGCTCGCGGATCCGGCCGGGACGGTGGCCAGGGCCCGGTTGATCCGCCCCGGCCAGGCCGGCCCGTTGTAGATGAAGGCCGTGTAGGCCTGGAGCAGGTCCGCTCCGGCGTCGAGCATGAGCTCGGCGTCCATGATGGAGGAGATGCCGCCGACGCCGATGATGATGGGTCCCTCCCCCAGCCTGCCGCGCAGGCGGCGCACGACCTCCAGGGAGCGGGGCAGGAGCGGCGCACCGGACAGACCGCCCTCCCCCAGGTCGTGGTCGATGGTGGTATTAGTGGCCACGACACCATCCAGCTCCAGGTCCAGGACCAGGTCGGCGACGGCGTCGAGATCCTCATCGGCAAGGTCCGGGGCGATCTTGACCAGGAGTGGGACGTGGCGCATGGCGGCCTGGTCCGCGGCCTCACGCACGGCCTCGAGGATCGGGCGCAGCGCCTCGACGCTCTGCAGGCTGCGCAGCCCGGGGGTGTTGGGGCTGGAGACGTTGACGACGAGGTAGTCGACCCACCGGGCCACCGCCTTGGCCGAGTAGCGGTAGTCCTCAACCGCGTCCTCAAGGGGCGTCACCTTGGTCTTGCCGATATTCGCGCCGACGACGATGGAACGCCCCCGCGGTGTGCGGCGCAGGGCGCGCAGCCGCCTGGCGGCTTCGTCGGCACCGGAGTTGTTGAAGCCCATGCGGTTGCGCACGGCCCGCATCTGGGGGTAGCGCCACATGCGGGGCTTGTCGTTGCCGCCTTGAGCACGGGCGGTGAAGGTGCCGACCTCGATGAAGCCGAAGCCGAGCATGTCCAGGCCCTCAATGGCCTGCCCCTCCTTGTCCATTCCGGCCGCGAGCCCCAGGACGCCTGGGACGGGGCGGGCGAAGGGGCCGCCCTGGTTAGCCGAGGGCACGGGGAACGCCGGTCGGCGCCCCCACATCTGGCGCACCACGTCCCTGACGAGGGGAACCTTGCCGGTCACCTCGATCGCGTCCATGCACACATCGTGGATCAGCTCGGGGTCGATACGGGTCAGGACGGTCTTGTACAGCAGGTCGTAGAGCACGGTGCCAGGCTACCCCGGCGCGGTTAATACGACCCCCGCAGCCGCGCTCGGTCCGGGCGGTCTCGCTTCCGGTGGTCCTTGCTTCGCGCCGGGGGCGGCATCACGGTAGCGTGGGGGCAGTCCGAGCCCCATCGCAGGTGTGTTCTCAGAGGTGGTCCGTGTCCTTCAACCGCGATATCCAGATCGATCCCAACCGGGTCCA
>ERZ772979.893-NODE-893-length-19032-cov-4.148654_pt1 | contig 19032 bp, 12 predicted proteins | sample MGYA00511130_ERZ772979 | MGnify/ENA primary metagenome ERZ772979 (study PRJEB29015, sample SAMEA2738103) | human oral metagenome | biome: human oral; feature: human-associated habitat; material: saliva | place: China | collected 2186 ... | reverse complement strand
AGAGGGGGCAATGTGTCCATTGACCAATGAGCAAGCCAGTAAATTATTAAACCAACAATAGCAACTCAAAACTCAAAACTCGAAACTCAAAACTCGAAACTCGAAACTCAAAACTCGAAACTCAAAACTCGAAACTCAAAACTCGAAACTCAAAACTCAAAACTATGATGAAGATATTTTATATTGTCCTCTTTTGTATAGGAATATACACAGCAGTAGCACAAGAAGATACTGATACAGTTTATATAAAACCTGCTCAGACTAAAGAAGGGCTCAAAGCAGAGGTACAGCCTATCTATAACCAAGGGTATCTTATCAATGATAATTATGTAATCTATCAAGAAGGAAAGTCAAGAGAAATAATCTATCCAGATATGAAGACTTTTCAATTAGATGATTGGAACAATTATCTTATGGGCGATAAAAATATTGTTGCCAAGGACAAAAATGGTGTCTATTTTGAAGGAAAGTTTTTCCCTTCTGATTCTGGGTGTTATTTGGTTGCCGTCATGGACAAGCCTATTGCTCAGGGGGAGTACTTCCCTTCAGGTAAAGATTATATTTGGAGAACCAATCATAAAGTATATTTCAATACAGAAGAAATCCCAGAGGCAGACCCTCATACTTTCAAAAGACTGAGATATCTTAATGATTTATATCATAGGGATAAGAATTATCTATACTATCGTGGCAAAAGAGTAGAAGGAGCCGATGTTCAGAGTATTCGTCCCTCATATTCTCTTTCAGAGGTTGTCGCTGATAAGAACAATACCTATTACGAAGGGAAAGTCTTCACCTACAAAGGGGAAAGCCTAACACAGCTGACAAGTAATATCTTTAAAACACCTCATTATGCACTTATATTCAAAAATAATAAGAATACTCATAAGAATGAATTTGTAGAGCTTCCTGCTTATGTGGATGTACATTCTCTTAAGGGATTATCCGAAACTTATGCGATAGATAAGAAAAACATCTATTATGCCCAAACTTATGAGGCAGATACCTTACTCGTTCCTCTCAAAAACAAAAGGAAGATACGGGTTTTTAATAAATATATCACTGATGGAGTGGATATTTTCAGAGGGCGAAATCAAAAAGTAAATCTTGATGCCAAGACATTTGGAATATTAGCCGACGATTATCTATATGATAAAGAAGGGGTCTACAAAAGTTATGATGTGTCAGAGAAAATTCCTTTTGATTATAAAGCGCCCGTTAGGTTGGGAAAGAATCTATCTTATCTCAAGGGGAATGTTTTTTATAATAATCAAGTGTATGATAATTGGAAGGACAAAGTGTATACCCTCACTCAAGAGCAGATAGAAGAAGTCAAAAGAAGAAATATTTATCCACATCAGTTATGGGAGAAAACTTCAAAAAAATCCTGTCCCCAAAGTGCAGACGAAGCTACTTTCAATTGGCTATATATAGGACAATATAAATCATTAGGAAAAGATAAAAATAGAGTGTATTTTTCTGCCCAACAAAAAGTAATCTTTATAGAGGGATATGATATAGCTTCTTTGAAGGCTGCTTTTGATAGATTTTTCCTAAAGGATAAGGATTATGTATATTATTTTTCTATACGGCTTATAAAGAGTGACAAAGCAGAACTTTTAGCTTCTTACCAAGGGCATCGTCATTATTGTAGTCATCCTTCTATGCCTGCCTCTGATTTCTATCTCTTCAAAAACGCTGAAGGTTATTGGTTGGTCAAGATAGGAGGCGGGGTATTTGTTGAGTTCTTAGGAACTGAATATAACCTGCCAATAATTAATTAAAACTCGAAGCTCAAAACTCAAAACTCAAAACTCAAAACTTTTATGAAGATAGTTTCAATAATCTCTCTATTGCTTTGTTTCTCCCTACAAGCACAACAGAAGCGCTGGCAATTGGATAGTATTCAGCAAATCCAGTTCCGTTCTGACAAAGAAGGATATGTATATAAGACCCTTCATCAGTCCTATAACCCTAAGAGAAGAATAGTTACTAAAATAAATGATATAAAGGATTCTTATAGTAGTGATTATATGTATATTTGTAAATATAACAAACAAGATAGCCTTATAAGTGAAATTAAAAAATATCGCAAAAAAAAGAAATGGAACGAATATGAAAAAATAATTTATAAGTATGCTTCAAATAAAATAGAAATAAAAAGATATGGAATTGATGAAAAAGGAAAGTGGAAAATTATTGAAATGGTTTATTTAGAGAAGATAGAAGGCAAATTATATTTGAAAAAAGAAAAATATAGAAATACTTATGTAGAAGAATGGATTATAGATATTTATGAACCTTATAAAGAATGGCCTTATTGTAGTGTAAAAGGAGTAACATATAAAGAAAAGGGTACTATAGAAAAAAAATATAATGAAAAAGGACAGCTAATAGAAAGAATATATGAAAATAGTTTTGTTAGTGAGATGAGAAGGTTCACCTATAATAATTCAGGTGATATAGAAGTTCTTGAACTTTATGAGAGAAATGATGAAAATAGTGAGTTTGACATAAGGGAAAAGCGGGTATATACGTATGATCCCAATATCTTAAACGAAGAAGTTGTAGACAAATGGCAAGAAAATGATAAAAACAAAACCCCTCATAACGCTATTCTTCTAAAAGAAGTATACAGACCCACAGATGATGGAGGATATGAACTCTTATATAAACATCAATATTATTATTCTCCTATTCCTTAAGATTAAATTTATTTATTTTATTTCTAAATAATTTTATATATTTGCACCCAAATATATAAATTGTTTTTATGAAGAAAATAGCGATTTTTGCCATGTCTTTCTCTGCAATTAGTTATGCGCAACAACCCAAAATGCATGGTATAGAAAAAGATACCTTAGGCTTAGAGGAAGTCGTAATCACTGCCAATCGTATAGAGGAAAAGAAAACCGATGCGGTGGCCAATGTGACGATTATTGACCAAAAGAAACTCCAACAGTTTATTAAGATTGCGCCCGATATGTCGCATCTTATAGGAATGATTGAGCCAGCCATGGCGCTCTCTACCAATACGACCAATAACCGCTATCAGAACTTACGCGGGCGTGCACTCTTAGTACTTATCGATGGGATTCCTCAATCTACGCCCTTGCGCTCCACCGATCGTGATATACGCTCTATAGACCCTGCGGCAGTAGAGCGTATTGAGATTGTGAAAGGTTCTACGGCTATTTATGGGAATGGTGCTATCGGGGGGATTATGAATATCGTAACCAAGAAAGCACCTAAAGGGGTAGCCTTCAGTGGGCAAACTTCCTTAGGGGCTTCGGGCAGAGATTCTTTCAAGGAGAACAGAGGCTTTGGCTACCGCTTCAATCAGCAGTTCTCGGGTAACTATAAGGGCTTTTCTTACCTACTTGACGGTGCTCTTACACAGACAGGCTCAGCTGTGGATGGGGCAGGAGAGTACATCTCTCCTCGCTATGGCTTGGGCGATGTACGTACCTATAATGGTTTGGTAAAGCTTGGTTACCAGTTCGATGAGGATAACACAGTAGAGGTCATGTATAACTTTTACCAGAGCCTGCAACATACTCCTTTGGTTGCCTCTGGAGGAAAGTATTTGCAGAGCCCTCGTATTGGAGTCTATGGTAGCAAGGATCCCGCTGCTCAGGATGAGGGGATGCGCTACAATCACAATGCTTACGTGAAGTTCAATTCCAATAATATCTTCGCCCATACCGACTTGGAACTCTCTGCCTTTACCCAACATCAGTACGCAATCTTCGACTATCGCAAGCATAATGCCAAGAGTCCACGTTGGGAAAGTTCCAGCGGACAAGCAACTGTAAAAGGGGAGAAATACGGAATCCGTACCCAGCTTACCACCAAATTACTCCTTGGGGAGAACATCTTTACCCAACTCCTCTATGGAATAGATGCCTTGATTGATAAGACCAGTCAGCCCCTTGTAGATGGGCGTTACTGGATGCCTGAACTGACTTCCTACAACTCAGCTCCTTTCTTGCAAACCAAAACGACTTTCTTCAACCACTATGTACTCAAGGCAGGACTACGCTATGATTATATAGACGTGGCTGTGCCAGACTATCAGGTGCTTAGGCTCAAAAATACCGATCCGCGTGTCTATGTAAAAGGTGGGGAACTCTCCTATAACAACCTCTCTCCCAATGTAGGGATTGCTTACAACCAGATCAAGTACTTCCAGCCTTTTGCTTCTTATTCACAAGGATTTTCTATCTTTGACTTAGGCCGTACCCTTCGTGCTGCTAAGGCCGATGTACTCTCTAAGATCAACACAGAACCTGTCAAAACGGATAATTATGAGATAGGGGCTTATTCCGAAATAGGTAAATATGTGCACCTGAGCGGCTCTTACTTCTATACCTATTCTAAGCTCGGTAGCGACCTCAAGTCAGTAAGTGGTTTCTGGGTAGTGGATAGGAGCCCACAGAAGGTATATGGTTTTGAGGTGAATGCAGATTTCTTCCCTACCAACTGGCTTACCTTTGGCGGTAGCTTCATCTCTTTCGAAGGGGAAAAGAAATCTACCGAGGATGGCCCTTGGGACGGTTATATGAGTGGTACTTCTATTCCTGCGCCTAAGGCAAGTGCTTATGTAAGAGTTACCCCAACTGCTAAGAGCTACTTTCAGGTCAATTACCTACACACAGGCAGCCGTGACCGCTTTACTCCTAATAACCAAGGAGTATATACCGAAGGCGAAGGAGTAGTCTCTCCTATAGACCTCTTCTCCCTCAGTGCAGGTTATACCTTCAATAAGAATCTATCTATAGGCTTAGGAGTGGAGAACCTCGCCGATAAGGTGTATTATACCCCTGCCTCTATGCTTGTTGCCCGTGATGCCGAATATGCTCATGGCAATGGCCGCTACTTCAACCTAAATCTTACTTACAAGTATTAGGGAATAAACCTTAACAGGTAATAGGTAAAGTTAGCAAGTGTTCGTGCTTGGTATATGATAAAGTCGCACACTGTAGGGGCGAATTGCAATTCGCCCTTATATTAACAGGTAATAGGTAAAGTTAGCGAGTGCTCTCGCTGGGTATATGATAAAGTTGCACACTGTAGGGGCGAATTGCAATTCGCCCTTATATTAGCAAGTAATAGGTAAAGTTAGCGAGTGCTCACGCCGAGTATATGATAAAGTTGCACCCTGTAGGGGCGAATTGCAATTCGCCCTTATATTGTTGCAATTCGTATTTGAATTGGGTTAATTCTCTCTTATATTTGCTATAATTCGCCCTTTCATTGCTATAATTCGCTTTTATATTGTCACAATTCTCCCTCATTTTGGTACAAGTGTATCATAGGGAAGCCTTTAGCTTTATCTATAATAGGTGCTTACTACAAGAAGCGCATCAGAATAAAGGAGGAACTTGTTACTTATTACCTGTTATCTATTTTTCGAGAAAAACAAAGAGATTTTTTTTATTAATAAAAGAAAATAAAGAAATATTTGTTAGTTTCATTTTTTTTATGGAAATTTGCAGCCTTTAAAAAAATAAAATGAAACTAAGAATTTTCTATGTATTTGCGCTTCTCTTTATAGCTATACAAGGGGCTTTAGCGCAAAAAGTAACCGTTACAGGAACGGTAAAAGATGGACAAGGAGATCCTATTTTAGGTACCTATATTCTTATCAAAGGGACTAGTAAGGGTGCTACGACCAATGATAAGGGTGCTTATACCATCGAGGCCAATGTAGGGGATGTACTTTATTATTCCTTTTTAGGAATGAAGCAGGTGGAGAAGAAGGTAACTCAAAAATCTTCGGTGATCAATGTTGTCCTACAGGACGATGTTCAGGAGATTGATACAGGGCTTGTCTTCACCGGTTATGGAGCACCTAAGGTAGCCAGTAAGACAGTACCTTCTGTCTCAGTTGTACAGGGAAAAGCTCTGGCTGAAACTCCCAATGCTAATGTGATGGATGCACTTGCTGGTCGTGTAGCAGGGATGGTAGTTACTACAAGTTCAGGAAGACCAGGCGCCTCTTCCAATGTGCTTATCCATGGATTTAACAATTTTCAATCAGCTCTCAAGGGGAGTGCCTCAGGACAGGATCCTCTCTATATAGTCGATGGAGCTCAGGTGGACGGTGATATCATGTCCAGTATCAATCCTAATGATATTGAGAATATTACTGTTCTCAAGGATGCCGCTTCTACCTCTATCTATGGTTCTCGTGCGGCCAATGGGGTGATTCTCATTACAACCAAGCGTGGTAAGTACAACCAGCCAACAAATATTACGATCAGTCATCAAGTAGGGTTCAATGCCATCACCAGTGCCAGTCGTAAATTCTTTGACAACATGATGTCTCCTCGTGAGTATATGGACTTTTGGGCTCAGCGTGACCCTGCTGCGATTCGCTCTGCAGCAGGGGTGTCAGGCGATACCGATGCTGCTATCGAAAAGATATTGAAAGAAAATCCTTATAACACACGCTGGGACAAGATCTTCTTCCGTGATTTTGTACCCACTTCACGTACCGATGTCTCTATATCGGGAGGAACTGCCAACACTGCTTACTATTTCTCTTTGGGATATTTTAAGCAAGAGGGCTCTACGGCTCCTGCACTGGATTATCATCGTTATAATGTCAATTCCAATATTGATACACGTATTAATAAATGGCTTAAAGCGGGACTATCTCTTTCTATGAGCTATACCGAAAGCGAAGGAGGACGCTCTTCTGTAGTAGGAGGTAGGGTCTTGGCTTTACCACTTTATACCCCTTATAATACTGATGGGTCAAGAAAGAATTTTATCCGTGGACTTACAGGGCGTTCTACGGGCTTCTATCACCCTGAGTACGATGCCGAAAAGCATCCCTATGGCTCTTATGGGGTGGATGTCATGCCTATAGCGTACTTGACGGTGGAACCTATTAAGAACTTAGTATTCAAGACTCAAGCAGGGGTACAATACAGTGCTGGAGAATCTGAATCAAAACAGTTACACTCTTTCACTGATTATAAGTTTGGTTATGAAACTACAGCATTTACTCAACTTAGTCAGAGTAAGGCTTATAAAAAGACTTTTACCAACACTTTAGAATATAAATTCCTTTTAGGAGATTCTCATTCTTTTACAGCTTTGCTTGGACAGGAATCGATTGAGAATATTGCTAAGACTTTGACTAACTATACCGCAGGGCAGCCTTCTGATGGACTTTCTATGTTGGTACATGGTAATAAGAATTTTGCTATAGGGGATAACAAGTCTGTCAGTACTTTCAATTCGTTTTTCTCTCGCTTGGAGTACGACTATCAGGGGCGCTTTTTCTTAGATCTTTCAGGCCGTCGAGATGGCTCTTCTAATTTTGGACGCAACAATCGCTATGCCAACTTCTGGGCAGTAGGGGCTATGTGGAAGCTTAAGAAGGAGAATTTCCTCAAAGAGGTCAAATGGCTTACCGATCTTAACTTGCGCTTCAGTACAGGACTCTCTGGAAATGCAGGAGGGCTTAACTATAGCAACCTCAATGTCGTAAGTCCTTTGGCAGTATATCAAGGGCAAACAGGATATACCCTTAGTAGGTTGGGAAATCCTGACATTCGTTGGGAGGAACAGACAAAAACCAGTGTAGGACTCAATGTGGTATTCCTTTACAATACCTCGCTTAATGTAGAGTACTATAACCGTCGTACCTATGATGCGCTTTCTTACCGTGATAACAATAGTGCCAGTGGATATACACAACTCTATGGCAATACCGGCGGAATGCAAAACCAAGGGATAGACCTCTCTATATCATCACGAGTATATTACAATGAGGCAAATAACCTTAGTGTACGCCCTTATTTTAACTTCAACTATAATCAACAAAAGATCGTTGAAATTTTCGATGGAAGACAGTCTTTGGTTAATGCTCGTGACAAAATTGGATTCAAGGTAGGAAAAGCTCTTGAGTATACAGCAGTGTTACACAAGGGGGTTAATCCCGATACAGGACTTATCGAGTGGTATAAACCAGGAGAGGATAAAATGGAAAAACAAACCGATGACTCTCAAGTAACTACAGAATATAACTTGAATTTGGGACAGACCACAGGTAAGAAGATGCATGCTCCAGTCAATGGTGGTTTCGGATGGGATATTACTTATGGTGGCTTTAGTTTGGATATGAATTTTTCCTTCTCCATAGGTCGTTGGGTAGAGAATAGAGATATGATCTATACAGAAAACCCTAACACTTTTGCTAATGGAAACCTAAGCCGTAATGTATTTGATTATTGGAAACAACCGGGGGATGTTACTCGCCATCCTAAAATTACTGAGGCTACTTTTGTGCAAGGAAGTGACTCACGCCTGATACAGAATGCTGATTTCGTTCGTCTAAAGGGAATTACCTTAAGTTATCGTTTGCCTAAGGAAGTGATAGAACAAGTGGGCTTCTTCCAAGGGGTACGTCTCTATGGTACTGCCCGTAATGTTTTTACCATAACCAAGTACGAAGGAGCAGATCCAGAATTTACACAACCTATATCTATAGGAGGATACCCTCCTTCTCGTCAGTTTACTTTTGGTGTTGAACTTAAATTCTAAAAAAATATGAAGAAAATATATAACAAATTACCATTATTTATTCTCTTAGCACTCTCTCTGCAAGGTTGTGCTAAGTTAGATCAAGAGCCTTATGTAGATCTGAGTGACGAAAAGGCTTACCTCAATGTCGAAGATGCTCAGTATTGGGTCAATGGTATGTACAGAGCCTTGCGCGACAATACCTATGGTAATGCCATGATAAGCACCGACATACAGGCTGATTTTCTCAATGCAGTACGCCGTGATAATGAAAAACTTCCTGCGCTTCACCGTTGGGGGAATACTTTCACTTCTTCCGATGAGACAACTGCGGCTATCTGGTTGGCTCATTTCAAGGCAATACAGGACATCAATCTTTCTCTCCAGAGAATCCCTTCTATTCCAATAGAAAAGGATAGAGAGACTACTCAAAAAGCACAAATAAAGCGTAATATGGGCGAACTTTATTTAGGGCGTGCTTATTTCTACACCTACTTGGTTACTCACTTCTGTGGCGCGTATGATGCTTCTTCTGCTTATGGACTCCCTATCCTAAGAGAGCCTAAAGTAGCAGACTTCCCTGCACCGAGCTCTTTGAAGGAAACCTATGAGTTTATCCTTAGTGATATTGCTTTGGCCGAGGAGTATCTTGCCAATACAGCAGGAGAGGTAGGTTCCACTACTTTTACTGTAGATGCAGCTAAAGCGCTCAAGGCACGTGTCTTGCTCTATCAGGGTGAGTGGGCAACAGCTTATCAGACAGCTAAGGCACTTATTGATACAGGTACTTATCCTTTGGCTACTTCATCCGCTACCCTTAAAAATATCTGGGCTGAGGATGCTGCAACGGAGAGCATTGTCCAGATTTATGCAGCGGCTGGCTCTACAGGGAATGTTAGCATTGTCAATGAGCTACCTAAGGCCAATGATATCTATATAGGGGCTAATAACTTTGACCGTCGCTTGCGCCGCTTCCTCTATAACCCAAGCTATATCCCTACACAGTCTTTTGTAGATCTGTTCGATACAGCGGATTATAGAAAAAGTATTTATTTCCAAAAACTCTTTGTGGATTATGGAAATACTGTATATAGCAATATCTATTTGGTAACCAAGTATCCGGATAATAGCAACCTAAAGAGCAATCCCTCAGGGCTTCCTACCTATATGCACAAACCGAAATTGTTCCGTATAGCAGAGCAATATCTTATTGCAGCCGAGGCAGCTTACCGCAATGGGGATGAGGCTAACGCTCTTGTATACCTCAACCGTCTCCGCGCTTCTCGTGGACTGACCACTGCGCTAACAGCCACTGGGGATGGGCTCTTTACTGAGATACAGAACGAACGTAATCGTGAGTTAGCTTTCGAAGGGTTCCGCCTTCACGATATCAAGCGTTGGGGCTTAGGGGTCGTACGTGGCACACCACAGAATACTGATGCCATCTTCACTTCTCCTGCCAACGAATATTATGAGCTGAATATTTCTGCAGGATATTACAAAATGACATGGCCTATTCCTGCTACCGATATTACTTATGAAAAAGGAAAATGGAAACAAAATCCTGGCTGGTAATTCATCATATTATACAAATAAAAAAGCTGCCTATAGGCAGCTTTTTTTATTTGTAGTATTCAAATTTTTGTTGAATGATCAGAGAGAGTTCTCCGTTTTCGCTTTCAGTCTTTTTGATCCAGTTTCTCTTCTTATCATACTGGTATACATAGTTTTTCTTCTGGGCTATGGTACCATCTCCTTTGTAGACTATATTCTCGGTTTCATTGCCTTCCTTGTCATAAGTGGAGGTTATCTTTTTTAGGAGTTTACCATCGGCATCATAAGTGAGGCGTTCTATGGGATTCCCTTGGGCATCGTTCTTATAGAGGGTCTTGGTCGAGAGTTCATCTTTTTTATATTTATCCTCTTGGATAAGGTAGCCTTTGTCATCATAGGTGAAAATGCTCTTTTCGTCACATACCCCTCCTACACAGCTGGATTTCTCTATAAGTTGGTTTTTGTCATTGTATTTCGAGAAGGTACTCATAAAAAGGTTTCCTTCGGCAGTGAGTAGGTCGTGGCGGGTACGGTTTCCTTTTTGATCATACTCATATAGGTTGGAGGAAAGTTTCTTGTTGTCCTCATCCTTGGATATGGATTCTATGAGATATCCTTGGTCATTGTAGGTATCGTGGTAGGACATGATCATTCCATTATTCTTCACTTGCATCTTAGTAGTACGTCCCTTAGGGTCGAACTCGGTGAGTAGCTCTGTATTCCCTCTGAAGGGTTTCCCCTTTTCATCTATACGATAGTCCTCTATGATGTAAGTCTTTACTTTTCCTTTGAGCTTGGCAGCATCCCAACCTGTCTTTTTGTTCTGGTTTTGGCCAAAAGCAAGGGTACTTGCTAAAAGCAAGAAAATTCCTAATCGTTTCATTTTTCTATAAATTATTTTTTTAAGAGTGCAAAGTTACAAAAAAGATAAATACTCAAGAATAAATTATTATTATTTTAGCAATTCAAAAATTCCCCTACTCCCCCCTAATCCCTAACCCCTCTCACTTCTCGTCTTATTTCTTATGGTCTCCTTCCTTGACTTCGTCTTCTCCATGTGGTATCTTTGCTGCAAATTAAGTGAAAAATGAAGAATGAGCTAACTCTTCGTTCTTCACACTTCACTTTTCATATTCCCTAAAGAAATGCGCTCCTCAGCAACAGACCTCCTATGGAAAATCGTCAATGTCCGTCTCCTACAATGCTACCAAGGCACGCAAGTTCAACCGTGAACTCCAGCGTATCATGGACGAGGATACCTACCATGAGTTGTTCCCACAAGCGACTCTTGCACGTTCTCCCTCTTCCCAAGCAGCAAGGAAGAGCCGCAACTACGCTCGCAATGCCGACGAGTGCGAGATAGTGGGCTATCAGGGGTGTTTCAAGACTATAGGAGTCGGCGGCTCTCTCACAGGAGAACCAGTGGATATACTTATCATGGATGACCTCTACAAGGATGCTGCTGCGGCATGGTCGCCCCTGATACGGCAGAATATAGCCGACTGGTACGATACGGTAGCCTCTACCCGACTGCACAACTCCAGCCAACAGCTCTTGGTTTTCACCCGCTGGCATGAGGATGACCTCGCCGGACGCCTCTTGCAGAAGGAAGGTCTCTACCACCCTACAGACAACCCGCACGGGTGGGTACTGCTGAGTTTCCCTGCTGTCAAGGACAGTCCGCCCACCCCTCTTGACCCCAGAGCAGAGGGAGAGGTGCTCTGGCCAGAAAGGCACAATCTGGAAAAGCTCCTACAGATCAAGGAGCGCAATGGGGCTGTCTTCGAGAGTCTTTACCAGCAGAACCCGCAACCTTCACAAGGGCTTATGTATGAGGAGTTTCAGTGCTATACCGAGATTCCCTCACGTACTTACTCTGTGGCTTATATCGACGCTGCTGATAGCGGTGCCGACTACCTCTGTGCGCTCTTTTACAAAGAAGCGCAAGAAGGGAATTTTATTGTAGATGTACTCTATACCAAGGATCCAATGAAGGTAACCGAGCAGGAGATTGCCCATAAGCTCTTGGAGCATCAGGTGGAGCGCTGCCATATAGAGAGTAACAACGGCGGAGGACTCTTTGCTCATAATCTGGAGGAACGTGCTCAGCAGATGGGGAACAACTTTACCCGCTTCTATCCCTTCCATCAATCACAGAACAAGATAGCGCGTATTTTCTCTGCCTCGTCCTCAGTGCAGCAGTTAGTACACATGCCTTTGGATTGGAAGAAACGCTTTCCGACTTTTGCCCGAGACCTCATGGGCTACCTCAAGGAGGGAACCAACCCTCATGACGATGCCCCCGATGCTCTCACGGGCTCGGTAGAGTGCCGCCAACCTCCCCGCAAGATTCCCCTCTCAGAACTGCTACAATGGTAAAGAGAGTGAAGAATGAAGAATGAAGAGTGTAGCCAAGCGAATGAGCTTGGGTATGTGGTGAAGAGTGAAGAGTGAAGAATGAAGAGTGTAGCCAAGTGAATAAGCTTGGGTATGTGGTGAAAAGTGAAAAGTGAAAAATGTAACCAACAAATACCTAATACCAGCGTTGTGTCACACATGTGTAGGGGCGAATTGCAATTCGCCCCCCAACAAGAGAATCAATTCGCCCTTCAACAAGAGAATCAATTCGCCCTTCAACAAGAGAGTCAATTCGCCCTTCAACAAGAGAGTCAATTCGCCCTCCAACAAGAGAGTCAATTCGCCCTCCAACAAGAGAATCAATTCGCCCTTTCACAAGAGAGTCAATTCGCCTTTCCCACCACATGACAAATCTCCTTCCAAGTATTATGAAGCAATTCTTTGTTACTAACAAGACCTGCAAGCCCCCTCGCCAGTGTTGGAGTATTAACCATTGATCATTAATTATTAATAATCAGTCTTTTGTATTATCAGTTAGCAACTTCAATCAAAAAAATTTTCTCATTACAATAAAATATACTAACTTTGCCATTCCAAAAAATATAGTATCATTTTATGAAAATCTCATATAACTGGATAAAAGATTTCCTCAAGATTGATTTACCAGCCCAAGAGGTAGGCGAGATTCTTACCGATTTAGGCTTGGAAGTAGAAGGTATCTACTCTTACGAGAGTGTAAAGGGAGGGCTCGCTGGCGTGGTGGTAGGAGAGGTACTTGAGTGTACCAAGCACCCCAATGCCGATAAGCTAAGCCTTACCAAGGTGGATTTAGGAGAGGGAGGCGTAGTACCTATTGTCTGTGGGGCTCCCAATGTAGCTCAAGGACAGAAAGTTGCTGTAGCCACCATTGGGACTACTCTCTATGACAAGCAGGGGGAACCTTTCAAGATTAAGAAAGGCAAAATCCGTGGGGAAGAGAGTCATGGAATGATCTGTGCGGAGGACGAATTGGGTCTGGGAGAGAGTCATGAGGGTATTATGGTATTGGATAGCTCTTTGCCCAATGGCAAGCCTTGTAGTGAGGTTTTCAATGTTGTCTCTGATACTATTTTTGAGATAGGCCTTACCCCCAATCGTGCCGATGCAATGAGTCACTTAGGCGTAGCCCGTGATCTCAGAGCAGGACTTTTGCAGAGGGGTACCAATAAGGAAATTATTACTCCTTCAGTAACAGATTTCTTTGTAGAAAATCGTTTGCTCAAAATCGATGTCTTGGTGGACAACAAGGAATTGGCACCTCGCTATTGTGGAGTGAGCATCTCCAATGTGAAAGTAGCTCCTTCGCCTGCATGGTTACAGAACAGACTTAGAGCAATAGGGATTACGCCTAAGAATAATATAGTGGATGTGACCAACTATGTCCTCCACGACTTAGGACAGCCTCTTCATGCTTTTGATGCCTTGCGTATCTCAGGTAAGAAGATCATTGTTCGCAATGCCTCTGAGGGTGAAAAATTCCAAACTTTGGATGGGGTGGATAGAACCCTTTCAGCCGAGGATCTGGTGATCTGCGATGTAGACAAACCACTATGCTTGGCGGGGGTATTAGGAGGTAACAACTCAGGCGTAAGTCAGGATACTACTCATATTTTCTTGGAAAGTGCTTACTTTAACCCCGTGGCGATTCGCAAAACTGCCAAAAGATATGGAATCTCTACCGACGCTTCTTTCCGCTTCGAAAGGGGAGTCAATGCCGATGATTGTAAGTATGCACTGCTTAGAGCCGCTATTATGATCAAAAAATTGGCTGGAGGTGAGATTTCTTCCGATGTGATTGATTTTTATCCCAGAAAAATAGAGGATTTCCAAGTGTTCCTCACCTATGAAAAAGTGGATGCACTTGTCGGTCAGGTGATCCCTCGCGATGTGATTAAGAGTATTCTACACTCTCTGGGTATCCAGATTAATAGTATTACCGAGATAGGTATGGGGCTTACGGTGCCCTCTTATAGGGTCGATGTACAGCGCGATGTGGATGTGATAGAAGAGATACTTCGTGTATATGGCTATAACAATGTTGAGGCTCCTTCTAAGGTGAGTGCTTCCATGGCACATGCCAACCGATATGAAGATTTCAATGTACAAAATATTATTGCTGACCAGCTCGTAGGGCAAGGATTCTTCGAGATCATGAACAATAGCCTTACCACAGCTCAGTACGAGACACTTTCTGAGGATATTCAGGAAACCCAGAGAGTCACATTGCTCAATCCACTTAGCCAAGATCTGGCTGTGATGCGACAGAGCATGCTCTTCTCAGGCCTGGAGACCATCGCTTACAATAACAACCGTAAGCGCACTGATTTGGCACTGTTTGAGTTTGGTAAAACTTATCACAAGGTAGGGGAGAGCTACACTGAGCCTAAGCACTTGGCGCTTTTCCTCTCTGGAAATACTTATCCTGAGACATGGAATACCCCTACTGAGAAGACCAACTTCTACCAGCTCAAGGGCTACCTCTTAGCTATCTTCTCCCGCTTGGGAATCGTGGATTATCAGGAAGAGCCTACCTCAGAAGGAATATTCCAAGAAGGAATAACTCTAAAAATAGGACAACAGACTTTGGCTTCCTTAGGGATAGTCAGGACAAATATCTTGAATCATTTCGGAATCAAGCAAGCGGTATACTATGCCGATGTTCGCTGGGAGGTAGCTCTTGAGCATCTGGCTAAGAAGGTTGTTTATAGGGAAATCCCTAAGTACCCAGAAGTACGCCGCGATCTGGCACTGCTCTTGGATGAGGATGTTTCCTTCAGAGCGATCTATAATATCGCCCATAAGACAGAAAAAGAATTACTCAAGAAAGTATTCCTCTTCGATGTATATCAAGGGGACAAACTCCCTAAGGGCAAGAAGAGCTATGCCGTAGGGTTCCTCCTACAGGATAGCAATAAAACCCTTACAGATAAGCAAATAGATAAGACAATGGAGTCCTTACTGGCTGCCTTCCAGCAGGAAGTGGGTGCCCAGTTGCGCTCTTAATTGTAATGTACCATGATGGATTTTTCTTCCAAATTATTGGAAAATGCAGTCTATGAGATCTCACAACTGCCAGGAATAGGAAAGCGCACAGCCCTGCGATTGGCCTTACATTTGCTCAAGCAACCTCCTACACAAACCGAGCGTTTGGCGGCATCTTTGGTCAGTTTGGTCAATGAGATCACTTATTGTAAGCAGTGTCATAACATATCCGATACGGAAATATGTGACATCTGTGCCAATATCCATAGGGATAGCTCCTTGCTCTGTGTAGTAGAGGATGTGCGGGATGTCATGGCTATAGAGAATACCGGACAGTACAATGGGCTCTACCACGTGCTCGGTGGAAAAATCTCTCCTATCGACGGAGTGGGGCCTAATGAGCTGACCATCGCCTCCTTGGTCAAAAAGGTAAAAGAAGGTTCTGTCAAGGAAATTATCTTTGCCCTGAGCAATACCATGGAAGGCGATACAACCAATTTTTACATTTACAGACAGTTAGAAGGCTTGGATATTACCACCTCTACCATTGCCCGAGGCATATCCGTAGGGGACGAACTCGAATATACCGATGAGGTAACCCTCGGCAGGAGTATCCTACACCGCATCCCCTTTCAGGTGATGTAGGAGGAGGTCGTTGGGTTTTACTAAGTCAGAACTTAAAAATTATTTATAAAGTTGTAAAAGCAATGGTTAAACAAATAGAAGTAAAACAATAAAAATAGATCAAATGAATCTTTAGTCTATTGCTTTAATCATTGACAATTAACAATTAACAATTAAAAAAAATGGCAAGGTACGAATTAAAATTACCACAAATGGGAGAAAGCGTTGAGGAGGCTACTGTCTCTTCTTGGCTTAAAAAAGTAGGGGATACCATACACTTGGATGATATCTTGGTGGAGGTAGCCACTGACAAAGTTGATTCTGAAATTCCCAGTGATGTAGAGGGAATCCTCACCGAAATCCTTACTCCGGAAAGAACCGTGGTAAAGGTAGGACAGCTCATGGCGGTGATCGAAACAATAGAGCAAAATGCCGCATCGGAGCCTACTATTGCCCTGCCTGAGGCTACACCTTCTTCTGAGGAACTATTGCCTATAGAGGAACCTGAGCAAGAGAACATTTCTTCTCCTGAGGAGCCTCAGGAGATAGCCCTGCCCGCAGCTACTTCAGAGGAAGAACTACAAGAGGTAGTGCCTGCTGTACCTTATGTGCCTACTCAAGTGGATACCTCTGCGGATGCTACTTCACAGGAAGATACTCAAAAGGATTTCTACTCTCCCTTGGTAAGAACCATTGCCAAAGAAGAAAATATATCAGAGGAGGAATTGTCCTCTATTGAGGGAACAGGAGCTCAGGGACGCATCACTAAGTATGATATTCTTCGCTATTTAGAAAATAGAACAAGACAAGAGGGAGAACAAGCACAAGTGGCGGTTACTCCTGAACCAGCAACAATTACTCCTGCTTCTTCTACACCAGAAGCTTTACCGGTTGCTCAAGAGGAAAAAGAGGCAGCCACAGAGCAGAAAGTAGCAGAAAGTCATGAAGTAAAATATCCTGATATTGACGATTTTATAAAGAACTTAGCCGCTACCCAGTCTCAAAAAGAGGCTCCTGCAGCTCAGGCTACTCCTGCTCCAGCGGCTCAGGCTACTCCAGCTGCCTCTTTGGAGATACCTGTAAGTGCTCCTGAGCAGGCACCGCTGGCAACAACTTCCTATACACCTTCTCCTGTCGATGACAATGTGGAGGTGATCGAGATGACTCGTATGGGCAAGCTTATTGCCAACTATATGAGCGAGAGCAAGCATATATCGGCTCATGCAACCAGCTTTATCGAGGTGGATGTGACTCGTATCTGGAACTGGCGCAATAAATATAAAAAACAATTCGAAAGCCGCGAAGGGGAAAAACTTACCTTTACTCCTATCTTTATAGAAGCAGTAGCTAAAGCATTGAAGGATTTTCCTTTGATGAATATTTCTACCGATGGCGAACGTATTTTTAGAAAAAAGAATATCAATATAGGTATGGCTACAGCCTTGCCCAATGGCGATCTTATCGTACCAGTAATTAAGAATGCGGATCAATTGAGTTTGGTAGGATTGGCTAAAACGGTCAATGACTTGGCCAAGCGTGCCCGTGAGAACAAGCTCAAACCGGAAGAGGTTAAGGGCGGTACTTATACGGTGACTAATATAGGGGCTTTTGGAAACCTCTTCGGTACGCCTATTCTTAACCAGCCTGAAGTGGGAATCTTAGCCATCGGCGCCATTCAAAAGGTACCTGCGGTGGTGGAAACACCTGAAGGGGATGTCATCGCTATCCGTTACAAACTGATGCTCTCTCACAGTTTTGATCATAGAGTGGTCAATGGAGCACTCGGAGGTATGTTTGTCCAAAGAGTGGCCAAGTATCTCGAACAGTGGGATATCACCCGCGAAGTATAACCATACTCCTTGCCCTATGCAATGGCTGACTTTTTACCTTACTTATCCTTTTCTTTGGATAATCTCTCGCCTGCCCGATAGGCTTCTCTATGGCCTATCGGATGGGCTTTGCTTTCTTATCTATAGAGTTATTGGTTATCGCAAGAGAGTAGTAAGGGGTAATCTTGTACGTGTTTTCCCAGAAAAATCTTTGGAGGAAATCAAAGAAATAGAGAAGAAATTCTATCATCATTTCTGCGATATTTTCTTGGAAATGGTCAGAACGATGTCTTTTTCTCAAAAGGAAATGCACAGAAGAATGACCTATACCAATAAGGAAATTTTGGAGGATTTTCACCAGATGGGGAAAAGCTTTATCATCATGTGTGGGCACTACAATAGCTATGAGTGGTTGCTCTCTTTGGCTTCACAGATACCCCATACTTCTTATGCACTGTATACGCCTATTACCAATAAGTATTTTGACCGATATATACGTCGTCTCAGGGAGCGATTCCATAGCTACCTTATCTCTCGCTACAAGGCGATAGAGGAGATACGTCGCCAGCAGCACCAGGGAATGCTCTGTGCCTACGGCTTGGCTTCTGACCAATCTCCATCGAGTTCTCCTAAGAACTATTGGCGTCCTTTTATGGGGGTTACTGTGCCAGTCTTCACAGGGGCAGAGCGTATCGCTCGTCAGTTCAATATCCCAGTGGTCTTCTGTGATATACAGAAGGTCAAAAGAGGTTACTATGAGGCTACTTTTACTCTTATCAGTGAAGAACCGCAGCAGACTCCTGAGCACCAGATTACGGATATTTTTACTCAAATGCTTGAGTGTCAGATACGAAAAGCACCTCAGTACTACCTATGGACACACAATCGCTTCAAACATGCCAAGTAGGCGCACAGAGTAGTTTTGATAAAAGTTTATAATATAAAAAAAATAATTAGTTATGGCAGTAGTATATGGAGAGTGGGAAAAGATAGAGAGAAAACCCTCAATCTCTTTTGTTACATAAATAAAATAGTTTTATGAGTAAGTATGTGATTTTTTTATTCGTGTTGTTTGTGAGTTGTTCTTCAGAAAATCATATAAGGATCA